>R26__coassemble_1944_pt1 | contig 9754 bp, 7 predicted proteins | sample R26__metabat2_high_PE_025 | metagenome-assembled genome bin R26 | reverse complement strand
CCGGACGAAGTTCGACAAGCTCGTCTTCTACTATAAGCGCAACGAGTGGGAGTACATCATCGCGAACGTCGATTTCGCGCCTACCTTCATCGACATCGCGGGTCGCGAACGCCCCGCTGAGATGCAGGGCGATTCGTTCCTTCTCAATATGGAGGGGAAGACCCCCGCCGACTGGAAGAAGATCCAGTACGCGCGCTACTACGTCGAGGGCGGCGAACACGCGACCTCCGCCTGGTACGGCGTCCGGACGAAGTTCGACAAGCTCGTCTTCTACTATAAGCGCAACGAGTGGGAGTACTTCGACATCAAGCGCGACCCCGAGGAGTACCACAACGCCTACAACGACGCGAAGTATCAGAAGCGCATCGAGTTCCTGAAGGGCGAGATTCAGCGCCTCCGCGAAAAGTACGGCGACACGGACCAGTTCATCGACTGCAAGGAATATTCGCTTTAATGACTCTCGACAACATCCGTAACTTCTGCATCATCGCGCACGTCGACCACGGTAAGACGACGCTTTCCGACCGCATCCTCGAGCTCACCCACGCGATCTCGCAGCGCGAGCTCAAGGAGCAGACCCTCGACGCGATGGACCTCGAGCGCGAGCGCGGGATCACGATCAAGTCCCACCCCGTCTCGATGCACTACGTCGCGAAGGACGGGAAGACCTATCTTTTCAATCTCCTCGACACTCCCGGCCACGTCGACTTCGCCTACGAAGTCTCGCGCTCGATGGGCGCGTGCGAAGGCGCGCTTCTCGTCGTCGACGCGGCGCAGGGCGTCGAAGCGCAGACGGTCGCGAATACTTACTTCGCCCAGGCGGCGGAGCTTGAGATTGTCCCCGTCCTCAACAAGGTCGACCTCCCGGGCGCGAATGTCGCGGAAGTCTCGCGCGAAATCGAGGACATCCTCACGATCCCGATGGACGACCCGCTCCTCGTTTCGGCGAAGACGGGGGTCGGCTGCCCCGATGTCCTCGAGGCGATCGTGAAGCGGATTCCGCCGCCCGAGACGAAGGGCGTCGACGCGCCGCTCCGCGCGCTCGTCTTCGATTCGGTCTTCGATGAATTCCGCGGCGTCATCACCTACGTCCGCGTGATGGACGGCTCGCTCAAGGCGGGCGTCGGGATCTCGTTCATGGGTTCCGGCGTCACGACGACCGTCCACGAAGTCGGCATCTTCTCGCCGAACAAGAAGCCGGTCGACCACCTCGAGGCGGGTCAGGTCGGCTACATCGTCGGCACGGTGAAGGACCCGAGCGAGATCAAGATCGGCGACACGGTGACGACGACGAAACTCGGCGCGACCGAGCCGCTCCCCGGCTTCCAGGATATCCACCCGACCGTTTTCTGCGGCATCTACCCGATGTCGACCGACGAGTTCAACAAGGTCGCGGCGGGCCTCGAGAAGCTGCACCTCAACGACTCCGCCTTCACCTTCCACCACGAAAGCTCGCTTGCGCTCGGCTTCGGCTTCCGCTGCGGCTTCCTCGGCCTCCTCCACATGGAGATCGTCCAGGAGCGCCTCCGCCGCGAGTTCGGCCTCGACATCATCTCGACGAGCCCGGGCGTCGTCTACAAGCTCAAGATGAAATCGGGCGAGGAGAAGGACCTCGACAACCCCTTGCAGATGCCCGACCCGTCCGCGCTCGAATCGATTTCCGAGCCGATTCTGAAGGCGCGAATCATCACCCCGTCCGAATCGATCGGCGACGTGATGCGGATCGTGATGGACCGCCGCGGCACCGTCGAGGGGACCGAGACGATCGACGCGAAGCGCGTGATGCTCCACTGCATGCTCCCCCTGAACGAGATCTTGATTGACTTCCACGATACTCTGAAGTCCGTCTCCCACGGCTACGCGTCGATGGACTACGAGCCCGCGGGCTACCAGATTTCGGATATCGTCAAGATGGACATCCTCCTCAATTCCGAGACGGTCGACGCGTTCGCGACGATGGTCCACCGCGACAAGGCCCGCGCGCGCGGCATCCAGATGTGCAAGGCGCTCGCCGAGACGATCCCGCCCCACCAGTTCAAGATCCCGGTGCAGGCCGCGATCGGACGCGAGATCATCGCCCGCGAGGATATCCGCCCGTTCCGCAAGGACGTCCTCGCGAAGCTCTACGGCGGCGACGTGACGCGCAAGATGAAGGTCCTTGAAAAGCAGAAGCGCGGCAAGGCGCGCATGAAGGAATTCGGCCATGTGAACGTCCCCCAGTCGGCGTTCATCGCGGTCCTCAAAGGTACGATCAAGGAATGATCCCGAAAAAGCTGATCTGCGTCGCGGGCGCGGGAATGTACCCGCGGCTTCTTATCGAAGGCGCGAAGAAGGCGGGCGTCGAGCGGATGGACTGCGTCGCCGTTAAGGGCTCGACCGAGCGCGCGACCTGGAAGGCCGCGGACAATGTCCACTGGATCACGCTCGGCGGCATCGCCGAGGGGATCCGCTGGTGCGGGCGCGAAGGCTACGAGGGCGCGTTCCTCGCGGGCCAGATCAATCCTCTATCGCTCTTCCGCGGCCGTTTCGACCCCGAGGTGAAGAGCTGGCTCGCGGAGCTGAAGGTGAAGACCGCCCACACGATTTTCGGGAAGCTCTCCGAGAAGTTCGCGGACGCGGGCTGCCCGCTCGTTCCCGCGAGCTGGTTCATGGACGACGCGATGCCCGGCGATGGCGTCCTCACCGCGCGCGGGCTCAGCGAGACGGAAGCGCTCGACGTCGCCCATGCGAAGGAGGTCGTAGCCGATGTCGGCCACCATGATGTCGGCCAGACCGTGATGGTGAAGTCGGGGATGGTCCTCGCCGTCGAGGCGTTCGAGGGGACGAACGCCGCGATCAAGCGCGGCGGGAAGCTCGGAGGGAAGGGTTCGATCGTCTTCAAGGCCGCGCGTAAGGGCCACGACATGCGCTTTGATATCCCGGTCATCGGGCTCAAGACCTTGAAAGTGATGAAATCGGCGGGCGCTACCGCGCTCGCGTTCCAGGCGGGGCGGCTCGTGATGCTCGAGCGCGAGAAGGTGATCGATTACGCGAACGCCCACGATATCGCGATCGTCGGTATCGAGTCGGGGCTCGAGCACGCGCCCCTCAGGCCGTAACGGGAGTTTTCGCGGAATGAAGAAGATACTGCTTCTCGCGGGCGAAGAGTCGGGAATGATCTACGCGAACCGGCTCAAGGCGGTATTGAAGGATCACGAGATCCGCGGCTACGCCGACTACGGTTTCGAGACCGGGGACCTCGCGGTCTTCGGCTTCTGGCCGATACTCAAGAAGATTTTCTATTTCCTTCGCGTCAAGCGGACGATGGAGAAGGCGATCGACGAATGGAAGCCGGACGTAGTCCTTACGATCGACTACCCGGGGATGAACCTGAAGCTCGCCGCGTACGCGAAGAAGCGCGGCATTCGCGCGGTGCACGTCGTCTGCCCCCAGGTCTGGGCGTGGAAGAAGGGGCGCATCCCGAAGATCGAGGCGTCGCTCGACAAGCTCTGCTGCTTTTTCCGGTCCGCGCCCGCGCTCTTCACCCCCGGGTTCCGGTTGTTCGGCGGCCACCCGCTCGCCGCCGCGGCGGGCGGCCGCGGCGGAGAGATAAGAGATAAGAGAGAAGAGATAAGAGATAAGAGAGAAGAGAGGGGTGCGGAGGTTAAAGATTCCGATAACGCGCCAGGCACTAAGCACTCAGCACTCTGCACTACTATCGCGCTGCTGCCGGGGTCGAGGATCGGGGAGATTGAAAAGTGCCTTCCGACGATGCTGGAGGCTGTCTCGAAGCTCGAGGGGGTGAAGGTCGTGATCCCCGCCGCGAACGAGAAGGCACGCGCCGCGATCGAGAAGATCTTCAGCCGTCCTTCATGCTTCATGCTTCATGATTCATGCTTCATTCAACTCGGCGGCGCGCGCGAGCTTTTAGCTCGCGCTTCCGCCGCCGTTGTTGCGAGCGGCACCGCGACCTTAGAGGCCGCGCTCGCGAACTGCCCGACGGTGCTCGTCTACCGTGTCGGTGCGCTCCTCGCGTGGTTCGCGCGCCGCGTCATCAAGGAGATAAAGCACGTGGGGCTAGCGAACGTCATCTGGGAGAAGATGCGCCCCGATTCCGGCGTCTACCCGATGCCGGAACTCCTGCAGGAGGATTTCACCGCGGCGAACATCGAGGCGATTCTCCGCGAGTGGCTCGGGAATCCGACCGCGCGCGAAGAAATCAAGAAACGACTCGCGGACGCGGTCGCGCTCCTCAAGACCGATTCCTCGCCCTTGGAGCGCATTGCGGAACTCGCGACCGCCTGAGCGTCAGTCTCGCTCGACTTTGGTATAATGTCCGATATGAAAGCTTTCAAGCATACGCGGCGCATTCTGCGAATTCCGTTCGAGTGGTTCGGGATATTTCTCGGTCTCGCCGTCTTCGCCTTTCTGCCGCGGCGCGCGATGCAGGCCGTATGCGACTTCGCGTCGATGTTCGTTTATCTCTTCGATTCGCGCGGGAAGCGCCTCGCGCGGGCGAATCTCGCGATCATGTTTCCGGGCGGCGTCGGCGAAAAGCGCGCGCGGAAGCTGATCCGCGGCCATTACCGCAACGCGGCGCGGACGATCGGTCACGCGTTCTGGACCTGCTGCCGGGCGCGCGCGCGCGTCGAGGCGGCGGGCGAGATGGACGCGCGGTGCCGCGCGGAACTCGCGGCGCATCGTCCCGCGATAACGGTTTCCGCCCATCTCGGCTGCTGGGAGATTCTCTCTCAGCTCGCTTTCCTTCAGGGCCACGCGATGATGTCGGTCGCGAAGAATATCGGTACGGGCGGGATGACGTCGCTTCTCATGCGCGCGCGGAAGTCGATCGGTCAGGAGATCATCCCTGCCGAGGGCGCGTTCCGTCCGCTCATGAACGGGCTCAAGAACGGGAAGTCGCTCGGACTTCTCGTCGATCAGGCGGTGAGGCCGACGGACGGCGGAGTCTGGATCCGTTTCTTCGGTCGCCCGGTTCCGGTTTCGGCCGCGCCGGCGTTCTTTTCCGCGAAATCGAAGGCGCCCGTTCTCGTCGCCTGGTCGCGCCCCCTGCCGGACGGCCGGTATCGCTGCGAGTTCGTCGCCGCGCACGACGCGAGCGAGGCGCGCGACGTCTGGGGGCTTACGCAGAAAGTCGCGCGTGACCTTGAGGGCGTCATCCGCCGCCACCCGAGCGCTTGGCTTTTGAGTTACAACGCCTTCCGCAAGACTCCGAAGCCGGAGGAGCTCGCGCAGCTGGAGGCGCGCGAAAGAAAGGCGGCCGCGAAATGAAGATCATGCAGCTCGTTCCCGCGATGAACGAGGGCGGCGTCGAACGCGGCGTCGTCGAAGTGAATCGCGTTCTTGTCGGCGTCGGCTGGGAGAACGTCGTCGTCTCGGCGGGCGGCCGGCTTGACGCGGAAATCGCGCGAGACGGCGGCCGCGCGATCACGCTCGACGTGAAGTCGAAGAATCCGTTTACCTTTTTCTCCCGCGCGGCGAAACTGCGGCGGCTTCTCGAGAGCGAAAAGCCGGACGCGGTCTGCGCCCACTCGCGCGTTCCCGCGTGGCTCATGAAGCGGGCGAACCGCGAGCTTGGGATCCCGTGGATCAGTTTCGCCCACGGCGCGAATTCGATTTCGTTCTACTCGAAGGTGATGACCGCGGGCGATCTCGTCGTGACGCCGTCGAAGTACATCGCGGATTATCTCGTCAAGGCGTACGGAACGGACCGGGCGAAGATTCGCGTCATCGACCGCGCGATCGAGCGCGAGCGCTTCGACACGGCGAAGCTCGATGAAAACTTCATCGCCGAAAAGCGCGCGGAGTGGAAGACGGCCGGCTTCAAGATCGTGATGGGCGTCGGGCGGATCACGCAGTTGAAGGGCTACGACGTCCTTATCCGCGCGCTCGCGCATCTTCACTACACCCATCTCGCCGCGAAGTCGACCGGGCCCGACTACAAGCTCGTCATCGTCGGCGAGGCGGAGGCGCTCCGGAAGGACGTCGAGGAGAGTCTCCGCAGACTCGTCCGCGACCTGAAAGTCGAGGATTTCGTCGTCTTCGCCGGGAACCAGCGGAAGGTCGCCGAGTGCCTTTCGATCGCGGACGTCGTCGTCAGCGCGAACTGGAAGAAGCCGGAGGCGTTCGGGCGCTCGATGGCGGAGGCGCTCGCGATGAACCGGCCGGTCGTCGCGACCGCGTTCGGCGGCGCGCTCGATATCGTCGAGGACGGCGTGAACGGCGCGCTCGTCGCGCCCGATCCGAGCCCGAAAACGCCGCTCGCCGAGCGCGCGATTCCGTTCGCGAACGCGATCCGCGCGGTCCTCCGGCGCGAGAAGCGCGATCTCCGGACGCCGGCACTCGAGAAGTTCTCGTTCGAGCGGATGGCGGAAAAGTCGCTCGCCGCCTACCGCGAAGTCGTCGCCATGAAGAAAGGAAACGATCGATGAAAAAGGAATGGCTCGTCGCCCCCGTACTTTATTTCGCGCTCGTCGCGGCCTTGTTCGCCGTCTGGGGGCTCGTGCCGCCCGAGAAGCTCGTCCCGCTTTTCGATCAGGGCGGCTACTCGCCGTTCGAGCTCGCGACGATTCCGTTCTTCGCGGCGATCGTGCCGTTCGTCTGGTGGAAGTGCCCGTTCTCGGGCTCGAAGACGCGGCGCGCGGTTCTTTGTACCGCCGTCTCCGTCGTCGCGTTGATGGCGATCGTGAAGGAGCTCGATCTCCATCTCGTCGCCTTGCACGCGCTCTACCCCGATTTCGTCACCGAGTCGGGCTCGATGGCGCCGGGGCTCTTCAAGCCGAACGGGAAGCCGCTCACGGGAACGCCGTTCAAGATGCGCGTACTCACGAACGGCGGCGTGCCGCTCATGATGAAGGTTTTCATCTGCGGCTACTTCGCGGCGTTCTTCGGCGTCTTCGCGGCGACTTTCGCGTACCTCGGAATTCCGTGGGTGAAGGGCGTCTTCGCGCTCAATCCGGCCGCGTGGGCGTGGGGCTGCTTCGGCGGCTCGGGCGTCGTCGTCCAGATCGCCGACCGGCTCCCCGCGTGGCTCGGCCACGTCGGCGGGCTCGGCGACAAGCACGGCGAGACGGTGACGCGCGCGACCTCGCTTTGCACCTGTCTCGAAGAGGGCGGCGAGTTCATGATCGCCTTCTTCGCGCTCCTCACGATCTACTTCGGCTGGCGCGTCGTCACCGGGCGCTCGAAATAAACTCGCGGACCCGTCGGCAGTGAAGCGAATCGCGAGGACGCTCTTCGCGCTTTTCGTCGCCTTGGCGGGCGTCGCGGCGGCGGTCGGGCTCGGGCGCGGCGGAATCGAGACCGACCTGTTTTCGCTCGTCGGCGGGCGAGATGATATCGCGCGACTCGCGGCGCTCAATGAACAGACCGGTTCCCGGATTCGCGTTCTTTGCGCCGACGAGGCGCGGGCGGAAAAATGCCGCGCGGCGTATCGGTTCGACGAGCCGGCGGATCCGGCGGCGATGATGGAGACGGTTCGGACGCGCGGAAAGGGGCTCCTCGCGCCGAAGACGCGCGCGCTCCTCGAGGCGGGCGAAACGAACCGGGTGCGGCGCGCGGCGATCAGGCGCGACTACGCCGGGGTCGGGCTCTTTCCGAAGACGGACGATCCTTACTATTTCCTGAGCGATTTTCTCACGGCGCTCGCGGCGATCAGGCCGGAAGGCGTGCTTCTCACGGCGGACGGCGGCGATACGGCGGGGCTTCTGCGGCTCGTCGCGCTCGCACGCGAAGACGAGGGAATCGCGCTTTCGGGCTCGCCGTTCCATACGGCGCTCGCGACCGAACGGACAAAAAAGGAAATCAACTTTCTCGGCGCGGTGTCGCTCGTCGCCGTGTTCGCGATCGGCTTCGTCCTTTTCCGCTCGCCCCGTTTCGTCGTTCCGCTCGCGCTCGCGCTCGCGTCCGCTTTCGCGGTCGGCGCGGCGTCGGTGACGCTCCTTCCCGGGCGGCCGCACGCGCTCGTCTTTCTTTTCGGGACGACGCTCGTCGGGCTCGGCGTCGATTACGTCTATCACGCGCTCGCGGAGCACGACGCCGGGCGGAAGCTTTTCGCCGCGTTCGCGACGACCGCGCTCGCGTTCACGCCGCTCGTTTTCTCCGGGGTCGCGATTCTTCGGCTGATCGCGGTTTTCACGCTCGCGGGGCTCTTCACCGTTTACGGGTTTGTGAGATTATGGTGCGCGCGCTGAAGATCGTCGTTTTTCTCGTCGCGGCGGCGGGGCTCGCGCGGGTGGAGTTCTCGAGCGACCCCGCGCGGTTCCATCGACCCGATCCGGTGATGGCGCGCGGGGAGACGGCGATCGCGCGGGCGACCGGCACCGAGGGCGCGAAACTGACGCTCGTCGATTTGGAGCGCTGGCAGGAGGAAAACGCGGCGGCGAAGGCGAAGATGGGGGCGGAAGCGCCCGGGGAGTTCCTGACCGCGGCGGACCTGCCGAAAGACATGTGCGTCGAAATCGGCGGCCGAGAATACCTCGTCGTACCGGAGACGCTCGGCTTCGCGGGCGAGATTGTCGACCTTCGCGGGGAGCTTGAAGGTCTCTTTCGCGGGATCTCCGCCGAGACGGTGAAGCTTCTTGCGGTGTCGCTCGCGGTGTTCCTCGTCGCGGCGGCCTTCGTCTTTCGCCGGGAGTTCCTCGCCCATGTTCTGCCGGTCGCCGCCGCCGTCGTCGCGACCGCCGGTACGCGCGGCCTCCTCGGCATGCCGCTCGACTGCTTTTCGCTCATTTCCTTCTTCCTGATCGTCGGCCTCGGCATCGACTACGTCATTTTCCATCGGGGACAGACCCCGCAGAAACGGGGACAGACCCTCGCGAAAAAGGTGGTGCTCGCGAGCTTCCTTTCGAGCGTCGTCGGCTTCGGGATGCTCGCCTTCACCTCGTTCGAGGTCACGAAGTCGATGGGAATAACTCTTGCTTTCGGTCTCTTCTATGCATATTTCTTCAGTTTCCCTTCAAAATTGAAGGGGGCTGTCCCGGGTTTAGTGCCTAGTGCGGAGTGCTTAGTGCCTAGTGCGAAGGGGACTGTCCCCACTCGAAGCACGCAGTACGAAGCACGAAACTGGGCTGAGCAGGGAGAGCAGTCGGCGGGACGGGTGAGGATTATGATTCTGTGGTACCTCTATCGATTTTTGGGGAAGAATGTGGTAAAAGTGTTGTTTATCCCGGTATTTTGGTTTATTTATCCTTTCTGCCGGCCGGCACGGGCGGCTCTGCGGGAATTCTACGACGTCCTCGAGGCGGCGACGGGGAGGAAGTACGGCCCGAGGTGGTGGCTTTACTACCGGCAGACGCTCGCCTTCGCCTGGACGCTCTTCGACAAGATCGACGCCTGCACTCTCGCGAAGAACGTTCCGCGGTTTGTTCTCGCCGGCGACATCGACTGGATGAAGGGCGGGGCGTTCCTTCTTTCGACCCACGTCGGGACGATCGAGATCCTGCCCGCGCTTCGGGATTTCATGGGGACAGACCCCGGTGATTTCATGGGGACAGACCCCGAAAATGAAGGGGACTGTCCCCGGAAGACCCCGAAGGTGCACGCGTTTCAGCAGCTCGGGCACGACGCGGTATTTACGGAAATATTCATGAAATATCTCGATTCGTCGCGATTGACGCTTCACGCGGTCGAAGATATCGGTGTCGAGACCGCGGTCGAGATGAAAGCGGCGATCGAATCCGGCGCCCTCGTCCTGATGGCGGGCGACCGCGTCCCCGCCTCTCTCTCGTCTCCCCACCACACCTCCTCACCCTCTCCC
>R26__coassemble_1943_pt1 | contig 9755 bp, 9 predicted proteins | sample R26__metabat2_high_PE_025 | metagenome-assembled genome bin R26 | reverse complement strand
GCTCGCTCAAATTGTCTCATTTTGCTCACCGCCCAACATTGTACCAAAAAACAGTTGCCTTATGAGCCGAAAAGGTGTATCATTTTCAGTGTTGAATCGTAAAAGAAGAAACAACCATGAAAATAGCACTACACGCCTTCGTATATCTCTTCCTCGGCCTCGCCATTACGGGGCTTTGGTTCGAGATTCAACTCAATGACAAGCGTACGCTCCTCACCGACCGCAATCGGCTGCAGGAAGAGTACTTCATCAAAGTGGCGAAAACGGTGGAAAAGGATGAAGCGCCCGCTGACACGCCGGCGATTGAGCTCAAGAAGGATGTGTCGCCGGTCGAAGCGCGGCTCGTCGATTCGCCGGAGATGGAGAACGTGCTCGAAGAGTACAAGCCCCAGCTCGAGGCCCAGAACCTCGACACCTTCAACTGGGACACGAGCGACGCGAAGACCCAGCTCCGCAACGTCTACGTCATGGGTCCCGACGGCAAGTGGGTCATGGACGGCAACCGTCCCCAGATGAGCGGCCCCGGAACCGAGCAGGCGATTCTCAAGAAGCTCCTCGACGCGGCGATCGCCCAGCAGTCCCGGCTCAACACGACCCGCGCCGAGCTCCAGAAGCTCCGCGGCGTCCTCGCCGAAAATATCGAAGAGCTCAACAAGCTCAAACCCGTCGCCCGTCAGGACAAGGTGACGATCACCGAGCGCGACGAGAAGATCGAGAAGCTCGAGGGCGAGAAGAGCGAGCTCGAAAATCAGGTCGTGAAGATCAAAGGTCAGATCGACGAACTGAACGGCGAAATCACTTCGCTCCGCGACGAAGTCCAGACCGCGAAGGACGATGCGGCCGCGAAAGCGGAGGATCTTGAGAAGAGCGAACAGCTCGTCGCGAAACTCAAGAAACAGCTCGAGGAAGCCTACCAGACCTCGAGGGGCGTCGGCGCCGAAGCAAGTGCCACGGTCGGTTCGATTCCGCTCGGCGACAAGGGCAAGGTCGTGAGAATCGACAACGAGAATATGTTCGCCGTTATCGAACTCTCGTCTGAGGCGATTGCCCAGCTCAAGGGTGCCGACGGCAAGGGCGCTATGCCGCACATCGAATTCTCCATCAAGCGCGACGGCGCCTTCATCGGCCGCGTCCGCATCCGCCAGGAAGTCGCCGGCAAGAACATCGCGATCTGCGACGTGCTCGCCAACTGGAGCCAGGACGAAATCAAGGTGGGCGATGTCGTTTTCGCTGACTAAGGCCGCTCTCGCCGGGTTCGCGATCGCGCTCTTAGCCGGGTGCATCGCGGACACCGCCGAAGACACCGCGCTCCCGTGGTCGTCCTCGAAGAGCTGGGAGGGCATGGCCCCGATCGCGCCTTCGGTGATGGACCGCTACGATTAAGAGATAAGAGATAAGAGATAAGAGAGTAGCGCGAGACGGAATGATAAAAGATAAAACGATAGAAGTGAAAGAAGGCGGCGTTCGATTGGACGCCGCCCTTCTTTTAGCGTTCCCTACGACCACCAGGGCGTTCGTCCGTGAAGCCGTCGAGACGGGTGACGTGTTATTCGTCGATTCGTCGATTCGTCGATTCGTCGATTCCGTTGAGGACTGTCCCCGTCCATTCGACAATTCGACAATTCGACAATTCGACGATTCGACGAATCGACGAATCGACGAATTCCGCCGGGCGACGAAGGGGATGAAGCTCAGGGGTGGGGAAGTTATATATATTAGGCAGCTTCTTGAGAGTTCCGACAATCTAGTTCAGCCGAATACCAAGATTAAGGTACACGCGGTGTTCGAGGACGACGCGCTCCTCGCGTTCGACAAGCCCGCGGGGATGCCGGTTCAGCCGCTCCGGCGGAGCGAGATGGAGACGATGATGAACGGCGTCGTCGCGCGGTACCCCGAGTGCGCGCCGCTTGGGGACAGACCCCTCATGGCGGGCGCCCTGCACCGCATCGACGCGGATACCTCGGGGCTCGTTCTCGTCGCAAGGAGCGCGGAGGCGTTCGAAAAGCTTCGCTCGCAGTTCACCGCCCAGACGGTCGAGAAGACCTATCTCGCTCTCGTCGAAGGTTCGGTCGCGGTCGGCGGCACGCTCGAGAACGATCTTGTCCACGACCCGACGCTCGGGTTCTGCAAGATGCTCGACGCGAGACACAATCGCCTTACGCGCTCCCAGATGGCGCCGCTCAGACCACTTCACGCAGTAACGTCATTTAGGCCCGTCGCGCACACGACGGTCGAGAACGAAGAGCGCACGCTCCTCGAAGTGAAGATCTTTACCGGCGTCACCCACCAGATCCGCGCCCAGCTCGCGCTCGCGGGAATGCATATCATCAACGACCGGCTCTACGGCGCCTTCGCGGTCGAGAATATGACCGGCCACGCGCTCCACGCGCTCGCCGCGAAATTCCGACACCCGATATCGGGGGATGAGATGGAAATAAGAACGCCGTATCCGGAGTGGGGAAAGAGATAAGAGATAAGAGATAAGAGAGTAAAGAGTAGAGAAAACTAAATGATTGAAAGGAGAGAAATGAACTGCGAAACATTTGAAACGGGATCGTTTCAGGCGAACTGCACGGTTATACGCGACGGGAAGAAGGCGTGGATTATCGATCCGGGAGCGGAAGCGGAAAGAATTGCGGAGATGATCGAACGCGAGGGACTGTCCCCGGCGGGGATTCTCCTCACCCACGGGCATTTCGATCACACGAGCGGCATCGCGGGGCTCCAAAAGCGGTGGCCGAATCTCAAGGTCTACGTCGATCCGCTCGACCTCGCGATCATCGACCACCCGTTCAACCAGTTCCCGCCCGACTATCCGCCGGTCGCGAAACCCGTGAATGCGCGCGACGCCCGTGAAGTCGAGAACGCCGCGCTCTGGGACGAAATCGAACCGCCGAAGGTTATTCCCACCCCGGGCCACACCCCGGGCGGCGTCTCATACTACTTCGAGAAAGAAGAGGTGCTTTTCTCCGGCGACACGCTCTTCGCCGGCTCATGCGGCCGTACCGACTTCCCGGGCGGATCGATGGCGCGGATGCAGGATTCGCTCAAGCGGCTCATGGAGCTCCCGGGCGGCGTGATCGTGATTCCCGGCCACGGCCCCGCGACCACGATCGCCGCCGAGAAGCTCTCGAACCCCTATCTCTGATCAGACCGCGCCCGGCGCCTTCCGGCAGTACTTCGCGATCGGGCAGCCCGCGCACTTCGGATGCACCGGGTCGCAGCGCGTCTGACCGAACGAAACGAAGTGGCTGTTCCACGTCTTCCAGTAGCGCCGCGGCAGTATCGCCCTGAGCGCCATCTCGGTCTCGAGCGGTGTCTTCGTCGCGACGAAACCGAGATTGTTGTTTATCCGGTGGACATGGACGTCGACGCAGATCGCCGGCATATCGAAACCGACCGCAACGGTAAGGTTCGAAGTCTTCCGCCCGGCGCCGGGGAGGACGGTAAGCAGATCGACGAGCGTGTTCGGGTCGATCGACCGCTGAACCTCCTCGACGCTCATCGAAAAGACGGGTGGATCGAGTTTTTCGAGCGCCGCCGGAAGCGCCGCGAGGTGGCGCGCCTTGTCGCGGAAGAAGCCGACCGGATAGATCAGTTTCTCGATTTCCGGAACCGTAAGACGAGCGAGATCGGCGGGCGTGAACACACCCGAGCGCGCGGTCCCGAAAAGCCGCTTCACCGCGCCCGCGGTGCAGGCGTCCTTCGTGCGAGCCGAGAGTATCGTCCCGACGAGCACCGGGAACGGATCCTTGGTCTGGGCCTCGATCAGCTCGATTATCGGCGCCGGGTGCGCGGCGAACTCGCGCTTCAAGGCGCGATCAACGGCCGCGATTTTCCGCTCGAGTTCGCCCGCCGCCATCTTACCGGCTGTAATTGAATTCGATCGGCGGGTTCGCCTTGCGCCACGCCTCGACCTCGGCGCCGAGAACCTCGATCGCCTTGTCGAGCTGGGCGTCGACGCCGCGGACGAGGTCGCCCGGGAGATCCTCGACGACGTAATCCGGCTTCGCGCCGTGGTGCTCCATGTCGGTACCGTCGAGGACGAACCAGCCGTAGCGCGCGTCACGGAACGAACCGAGATCGAGGAGCGGCGCGTCGTAGGTGCCGATGACACCGCCGCCTGTCTCGCGCCCGACGAGCTTGCCGCGCTTCAACGTCTTGATCGCGTGGGAGAAGATTTCGCCGTTCGAGCCCGTATTCTCGTTCGCGAGAACGACGATCGGCTTCGACCAGACGGGCCGCCCCCAGTAGCCGAAGAGATACCCCGCGCCGCAGGTCCGCGTCACCGCGCGCGAATGGTCGCCGCCGACGAGGATCTGGAGCATCTGATCCGCGGTCGAGCCGCCGTAGTTGTTGCGGACATCGATGACGAGCCCGTCCTTGCCGTAGCCCTCCGAGAAGACCTCGTGCTGGAAGAGCCAGAGCGACTCCTGATTCATCGCGTCGATGTTGAGGTAGCCGAACGCGTTCCCCGACTTCGCGTGGACGTAGTTCCGCTTCGCCTTCAGCTCCTCGATGTTGATGAGCTCGCGCGCCTTCGTGTAGTTAACCGAATGGATGACGACCGTCTCGGCATTGCCGTCCTCCGTCCGGAACGTGACACGGACCTTTCGGTTCTCGGGACCGTTCAGGACCGAAGTCGGGTCGATGTCGCCCGCGACCGGAGTGCCGTCGATCGCGATCACGACGTGACCGGGCTTGATCCCGAAGACGGCGCGGTCCGCCGGACCGCCCGGAATCACGTCCTTCACGACCCAGCCGTCGGGCGCGTTCTCCTTCTCGAAGCGGAGACCGATATGCGCCGTGATCTCGTTCCACGCCCCGCTCGGCGTCTTCCGCGCCCACTCGCGGTTCGAGTTCTGGTTCGCGTAAAAACCGAGATGCGACGAATCGAGCTCGCCGAGCATCATGTTCATCACGCGGATGAAGACCGAGTAGCTCGTCGCGTGGCGCGCGGCGTAAAGGAACTTGTGACCGACCTCCTGCCAGTCGCAGCCGTGGGTCTTCGGGTCGTAGTACATGTCGCGGATTCGCGCCCACGCCTCGCGGAACGCGAGTTCCTGGTAGTCCTCGTAGTCCGTATTCTGATAGACATTGATCTTGAGCTTCCGGTCGTTGATCGCGGGGACGCGGTCGACGACCCAGAGGACCTTGTTGTCCTTCTCGAGCCACGCGCGCGGCGTTCCGACGCAGTCAAAGAGCTTGCGCCCGTCGAGCTCGTTCGGAATCCGGATCATGTCCGTCTCGTTCCCGTTCGTCGCGTACGCGATCGTCCGCGAATCCCAGCCGAAGAAAGGCGAGGCGGCCTGGACCTTGACGGTCCTCACGCGCCCGGCGAGATCCTCGAAATCGATCCGGTCGGGCTCCGCCGCGGCGAGGCGCTCGCCAGGAAGGTCGAGCCCTGCGTAGCGCGCCGGGTTCACCGCGTTCTCGCGGATCACGCGCCGGGACTTGTCGAACTCGTAGACGTAATCCTCGAGCTCCTCGAGCGCACGGTCGAGATAGACGTAGCGGAGGTACTTTCCGCCGCCGATCTCCGGGCGCTCAGAGACGAACGCGATCACCTTCCCATCCGGACTCCAGGCGGGCTCGCCGTCGTACTTGAAGTTGCGCGAAAGGTTGTACGGCGGGACGGCTCCGTCCGTCGAGATGATCCAGATGTCGTTGTTCGCGAACTCGTCCGCGAGCTGGGCCGCGACCCAGCGCCCGTTCGGGCTCCACGCGTAGCTCCCGCCCATCGTCGCCGCGGGGCCGCGCGATATGAACTCGCCGTTCGTCGACGCGAAGGTGAAGATTCCGTTCGGGTCCTGCCACGCGAGGCGCGAGCCGTCGGGACTCACGCTGAACGACTGCTTCTGGGCGCCGTCGTCGACGAGCGTCGTCTTCGTGAAAGTCGAGTTCTCCCACCAGGGGAGTGTCGAATCGGCGGGCTCGGCGCGGACGACGAACGAGGTGTCGCCGCGGTCGCTTAAATAGTAGAGCGCCGTCCCGTCGGGCGAGAACATGCACTCGCGCTCGTGGGTCGCGGTCGTCCCCTCGACGAGCGTCGGCTCGCAGATGACCGTGTCCATGACGAAGAGGTCGCCGCCCGTCGTGAACGCGACCTGGGTCCCGTTATCGGTGAACGCGACGTCGCCGTCCGTATCGTTGTTCCAGCAGACCTCGTAGCGGCGGCGGCGCGTCGCCCCGCGCTCGACGTAGCCGGCCTCGGGCTTGAGGAGGATGCGCTCGGGCTTCGCGCCCGGGTCGGTCGGATCGAGCCGCCAGAAATCGAAGTTCTGGCGGAAGACGAGCGTCTTCCCGTCCGCCGAAAGAGACGGCTGGAAGACATGCGCGCCCTTGAAGAAGGTAAGCCGCGTCTCGGCGCCGGTCGCGAGATCGTGGAACCAGACGTTCCGGACGCCGCCTTGCGCGTTGAGGTAGTAGAAGCCCGCGCCGTCCGGGCGCCAGAGCGGCGCGCGGCAGTCGCTCGCGTGGGTGACGACCGGAGTAAACTCACCCGTCGCGAAGGTGTACATCCAGATCTGGCCCGCCGCCGGCCCGATCGAATGCGGACGCTTGCGGTACGGCTCGTCGCCGCGGCGCGTGAAGAGGAGACGCGTTCCATCGGGGCTCACGACCGGATCGGTCGCGCTCAGGTCGAAGGGTATCTCCTCCGCCGCGCGGCGGTCGGTCCTGAACATGATGATCCGCTCGCAGGTCTTCGGCCCGGAGTTGTCGCGAAAGCCCTGGCAGACGATCCGGCCGTCCGGCGCCCAGCTCCGCGGGTACGTCGTTTCGGAGTGGAAGGATATCTGCTTTATGCGGTCGTTCTTGACGTCAAACTCGAAGACTTTCATTCCGCCCTCGCGGTCGGAGGCGAAAGCGACCTTCGAGCCGTCGGCGTTGATGACCGGCCAAGAATCGGCGGCGGTCGAAGAGCCGAGGCGACGGGCGTAGCCGCCCGTCGTATCGGCGATCCAGAGATGATCGTTCCATTCGAAGACGAAAGTCTTTCCGTCGCCCGCGACGCTCGGGTTCGAACCGAGGTATATCCGCGACCAGTCCTGGTTCTGCGGCTCCTTCGCGTTAAGCGGCGCGTAAGGATCCGGTTCGCCCGGCGCGATCTCGCCGTTTTCCGCGGCAAGGGCGGTCGCGGCCATCATCGCCGCGAAAGTCGAAAGAAAGCTTTTCGTCATCGTATTCTCCGGCCTGAAGAACCCCTTCCGGGGGTTGGAAATGTACCGATCTCCTTACCGGGGTCCGGGACCCTGATGAGGCTGAGGCTGCGGAGCGGGAGCGGGCTTCGCGATCGGCGCGGGAGCCGGCTTCGGGGCGGGCGCGATATGGCCGGTGCCGTTGCATTCAGGGCAGCGGTTCTTGCCGAACCAGCCGCGGACATGTCCCGAGCCGTGGCACTTCGGGCATTCGGGCGCGGGTTTCGCGACGGGAGCCGGCGCGGGAGCGGGCTTCGCGACCTGCGGAGCGGGAGCGGGGACGGGCCCCTGATGAGGCGCCTGGGCCGGACCCTGCGCCATCGCGACTGTTGCGGCGGAAATCGCCGCGATCATGATGAGCTTCTTCATTTTCTTTCCTTTCGTTGCGAAATTACTATTCCAATATTATACACCACAATCCCCCATCAGGGCAAACATCGCCCCGGCTATATGCGGCCGGCGGTTTTCTTCACCTCGGCGGCAAGCGCCTCGCTCACGCCGGCCGTTTCCGCGATCGCGGCGACGTCGGCGCGGGCGATGCCGCCGATTGTGCGGAACTCACGCAGGAGCTTCACCTTCTTCGCCTCGCCGATTCCCGGAATCTCGTCGAGAACCGATTCGCGGATCGTCCGCTCGCGGAGCTTACGGTGATAGGTGATCGCGAAGCGATGCGCCTCGTCGCGGAGGCGCGTTATCACCATCAGCGCCTGGGAGTCGCGCGGGAGATAGACGTCGGGGCGGCCGTCGTCGAGAACGACGAGTTCCTGCTGTTTCGCGAGCCCGACGGTCGGGATATCGCCGACACCGAGCTCGGCGAACAGCGCCCGCGCGGCACGAAGTTGAGTTATGCCGCCGTCGCAGATGTAGAGGTCCGCGCGCGGCGAAGTCGCGAGGAGTGTCGACTCGGGCCCGTATCGGCGGCGGACGACTTCCGCCATCGCGCGGGGGTCGTCGGCACCCTCGAACGACTTGATCTTGAAGTGGCGGTAGTAGCGCCCGTCCGGGAGCCCGTCGCGCGCGACGACGAGCGAGGCGACGTTGTGGGTGCCGAAGAGGTTCGAGATATCGACGCACTCGATGATGTGCGGCGGCTTCTCGAGCCCGATCGCCGCGGCGAGCTCCGCGATTCCCTTCAAGGCGTCCTCGCGGCGCATCTCGGGCGAGCGGCGGACGAAGTGGGCCTTCGTCATCTCTTTAAGCGCGAAGAGCGTGTCACGAAGTCGCGCGGCCTTCTCATAGTCGCCGTCCGCCGCCGCGGCCTTCATCTCGGCTTCGACCTCGCCGAGAAGCGCGGGGCGCTTCCCCTCGAGAAAGGCGCAGGCCTCGTCGAAGCGCGCGCGGTACTCTTCGCGCGTCACTTTCCCGAGGCACGGCGCGGAGCAGGTGCGGATCACGTCGGCGTGGCAGTGGCGGTGGGTCTCGGCGCACGGCGCGAGGTCCTCGCACTCGCGGATGCCGAAGCGGCGTTCGGCGAAATCCTTCGCGGCGCGGACGATCGGCGCGGACGGGAACGGTCCGAAGTATTTCGCGCCGTCGTCGCGGACGATCCGGACGCACGAAAAGCGCGGCCATTCGGCGTCCGCGTCGGCGCGGAGCGCGAGATAGCGCTTGTCGTCACGCATCAGGATATTAAAGTGGGGCTTGTACTTCTTGATGAGCGAAGCTTCAGTGAGGAGCGCCTCGGCCTCGTTCTTCACCGTCATGAACTCGAAGTCGAAGACGGTCGCGACCATCGAGCGCACCTTCGGCGCATGGCGCGCCCCGGCGCGGAAATACTGCGAGACCCGCTTCTTTAAGTCCTTCGCCTTCCCGACGTAAATAATCGCGCCCCGGCGGTCACGCATCAGGTAACAGCCGGGGCGGTGAGGGACGGTCTTGAGCCGTTCTCGGATGAGATCGGTCACGCCTTGTCCGTTTTCGCGGCGGGCGCGTCTTCCTTCTTTTCGGCGTCGGCGGCCTCGCCTTCGGCGAGCCCTTTCTTGAACTCGCCCTTCGCGCGACCGAGCGATCGCGCGAGGTCGGGTATCTTCGCCGCGCCGAAGAAAAGGACAATAAGTCCGATGACGATGATTACCTGTATAAGTCCCGGTCTCATTTCACACCTTTCCCTCTTACCTTCTCACCTTCTCACCTTCTCGACTCTCGCTCAGATGAGCGAGAGGTAGAGCTTCTTGATGTCCTCGACGGTGCAGTCACGCGGGTTGCCCGGGCGGCACGCGTCGGCGTAGGCCGACTCGGAGAGGAAATCGACGTCCTCGGCCTTGAGAATGCCCTTCAGGTCCTGCGGAATGCCGACGTCCTTCGAGAGCTGCTCGACCGCGGCGATCGCGGCCTTCGCGGCGGTGTCGGCGTCCATCTTGTCGACGCCTTCGACGCCCATCGCCTTCGCGATAGCGGCGTAGCGCGCGCCGGCGACCGGAGCGTTGAACTTCATCGCGGTCGGAAGGAGGATCGCGCACGCGACGCCGTGGGGCGTATTGTAGAGCGCGGAAAGACCGTGGGCCATCGAGTGGTCGACGCCGAGGCCGACGTTCGAGAAGCCCATGCCGGCGATGT
>R26__coassemble_1931_pt1 | contig 9803 bp, 8 predicted proteins | sample R26__metabat2_high_PE_025 | metagenome-assembled genome bin R26 | reverse complement strand
ACGTAGAAAGCGCAGGTCGATTGACCTGCGCTTTCTACAATTTGCAGTTGTTCCAAAAATTTTACCAACCTTTTCGTCGACTCGTCAACGCGGAATCAAGATGTCAGTCTTTCGCGTTCGCTCAAAGTAGCGCCTCGCCTCATGCCTGTTTCGCGAGCCGCGTCGCCGCTTTTTCGGCGGCGCGCCGGTAGATTGCCTCGAGCGTTTCAAGACACTTGCGCTCGCCGCGCCAGAACGGGACGGGGCCGAGGCGTTTAAGTACGGGAAAATCATTCTTCATTCGAGATATCCTCCATCGTGACGCCGCGCAGTTCAAGTAGCCGCAGCGGTCGGCGCGCGATTTCCTCGCCGAGAAGAAGAAGAACCGCGAGCGAATGCTTGCACGGGTTCGCCCAATCTGGGCACGAACAGGTCGTCGTGACGTCGTAGACGCGCTCCGCGATCTTACCGCCCGGGAAAAGCGTCAGCTCTTCGCGGCGGAATATCTCCTCGACTTCGAGCGGCAGGTCGCCCGCGAGAAGCCGCGCCGCGAGTATCGGCTCCGCACGGAGCGCCTCGACGATGCGCTTTCGCGCTCCCGCTTCGGGAACCCGGAAAACGATCTTGACAGAATACGCGTCCTCGCGGACGCCGACCACTTTCGCCGTCACGACCGGTCCGTCGATCGCGAGTTCCGTCACCTGGCCGGAAATCGCGTAGTTGCGAGCGAGCCCGAATCGCGCGCCGATGTTCATCGGCTCGATCGCGGCGAGCCACCGCTTCGCCCACCAGGACTTGCCGACCGTCGCGCGCGCCTCCTGGGCGCGGATTCCCGTCGCGTGGCGCGCGAGACGCGCGGGAAAGGATTTCCTCTTCGAGCTCACTCACCCTCCTCCTCTTTCTCGAGCGCGACCGTCGCCTCGAACTCCGCGGCCGACATCTTCGCGAGAAACGCCTCGCCCGTCGTGACGAGATTGCCGCTCGAAGCGAGCTTCCGCTCGAGAATCGCGTCGACGCGCTCCTCTACCGTGCCCGCCGTGATAAACGCGTGGACGAACACGGTCGACTTCTGACCGATACGGTGAGCGCGGTCGGTAGCCTGAGCCTCGACGGCCGGGTTCCACCAGCGGTCGAAATGGATGACGTGGGTCGCCTTGACGAGATTGAGCCCGAAGCCGCCCGCCTTGAGCGAAAGGATGAAGACCTTCGGACCGCCCGCATTGAACGCGGCGATCTCGCGCTCGCGCGCCGAAGCGGTGAGCCCGCCGTGAAGGAACTGCACCTTGCGGCCGAAATGCTTCTCGAGCGAGTCCTTCAAGGTCGCGCCGACTTTCGCGTACTGGGTGAAGACGAGCGCCGACTCGCCCGCCTCGTAAATCGCGCCGAGAAGCTCCGCGAGCCGGGCGAACTTCGCGCCTTCCGCGATTCTGTCGCCGCCGTCGCAGACGAGCTTCAATCGCGTAATCAGCGCGAAGACGTCGCCCTGAACTCGCTCCGAGCCGCGATAATCGGCGAGCGCCGCCTCGTACTCGCCGCGCTCGCGCGGGGTGAGCGAGCAGTATTCGCGGATCTCGCGCTTCTCGCCGAGTTCGGCCGCGACGCGCGGGTCGCTCTTGAGTCGCCGGAGGATAAACGGCTCGAGCGCGTGGCGCAGTTTCTTCGCGGGTGCGGCGAGCGGGTCGAGCGCGAGCGGCTTCGCGTAGCGGTCCTCGAACGACTTGCGGTCGGGGAGGAAGCCGGGGTTCAGGAATTCCTCGAGACTCCAGAGGTCGCGGACCGAATTCTCGACCGGAGTACCCGTGAGCGCGAGCCGCTTCACGACGCCGAGCGAGCGGACGGCCGCCGCGGCGCGCGTGTCGGGGTTCTTGATCGCCTGAGCCTCGTCGAGGACAAGGGCAGACCAGTCTATTTCCGCGAATTCGATTTCCTCGCGGACGAGAAGAGTGTAGCTCGTAAGGACGACGTCCGCCTTCATCGCCGCCCGGCGGAAGCCGCTCGAGAAATGGCGATTGTCGCCCTGATGGACGTAGACCTTGAACGACGGCGCGAAGGCGGCGAGTTCGTGGCGCCAGTTCGCGATCAGCGTGAGCGGCGCGACGACGAGCGCCGGGGCGCGTTTTTCCTTCGTCTCCCGCGCGCGGTCAAGGGCGAGCCACGCGATCGTCTCGATCGTCTTCCCGAGACCCATGTCGTCCGCGAGGAGCGCGCCGAAACTGTTCGCGGTAAGAAAATCGACCCACGCCGTGCCGCGCGTCTGGTAGTCGCGGAGCTCCCCGCGGAACGCGGTCCCCTCGAGCGGCAGCTTCGCGGGAAGCGCGTCCTCCCCCGCCGCCGAAAGCCGCTCGACGAGACCGCGGAGCCAGCCGCCCGCGCTCGCCGACTCGATCTCGAGCCGGCCGAACGAGCCGATGCCGCGCGCGAACGCGAGCGCGCGGGCGCGGCTCAGGCCGCTCGCGCCCTTCTCGAGCGCCTTCAAGGCCTCGCGGAGAATCGCTCGGTCGACCTCGATCCAGCGATTGCGGAAAAAGACGAGCGTCGAGCCCTGCTCGAGGAGAAAGCGGATTTCCTCGGCCGAGACGATTTCGCCGGCGACGCGGATCTTGAGCTTCGCGGAGAACTTCGCCTCGCCGCGTCTGCCGCGCGACTCCTCGGTTATTTCCGCCTCGGCGGTGACGCGCGCGGCGATATCGACGCCGGCTACCGAGTAGCCCGCGTCCGCGAGCGCGCGGGCGCCGGTCCTTAAGAACGATTCCGCCTCGCCCATCGTAAGGTCGACCGCGAGCCGATTTCCGCCTTCCGCGGCGCGAAGCCCGCGCAGCGGACCGAAAACTTCCGTCGCGAGCCCGAGCTCCCTGAGCGCGCTTCGCCCGCGCGGCGTCGCGAGCGCGATCGCGCCGCCGCCCGCCGCGGCGGAAAAGACGAATTCAAGAGTCTTTCGCGTCGCGCGGTCTTCAAGGGCGGCGCGATTCCATTCGCGGATCTTCGCGGCGAACACGGCGCATTCCGTCTCGTCCCGGATAACGAGTCCCGAACGCGAACGAAGCGCCGCGATCCAGGCGTCGTCGATCGTCTCGTAGCGATCCTCTTCGGCGTCGGCGGTAAGCGGGGTCATCGCCGCCGCGCGGACGATTTCGTCGAGCCACGGATTCTCCGAGCCGTCGACCGATCGCCAGCGGGCGTGCCAGCCGTCGTCCTCGCGTACGAAATCGGGCACGTACCGTCCGTCGCGGGCGAGCGCAAGGGCCTCAACCTGCTTCGGGCTGAGGGTTTTCATCGCTCTTCGCCTCTTCCTGCGCCTCGACCGATTCCTCTTCGCTCGCGACTTCGCCGAGCGTCTTCGTCCCGGAGAGAAGCGCGACGACCTGCTGCTGGACCTCGCCGAGATTCTCAAGCCTCAGTCGCGGGTCGAGAATGACGAAAGTGTCGCCCTGCTTGCGGTCTTCGTAGACGCGGCGGATCGAGCCGTCATCCTGCTCTTTCGAATCGCGCTCGACGAGAATCTTCGAGCGCTCGAGCATCACCGCGAGAACGTAGACGACGTTCTTCATCGCGGGGTCGTCGAGCGTCATCAGCTTTCTCAGAAGTTCGCCCGCGTCCTCCTTCTTGAGCGGCTCCTTCTTCGTCTCCTTGACGGGCGCGAGATAGATGCCATCCCATTCGGAGAACGGCTTCCAGTCGCGCTCGGCCGTCTTCCAGCATTCGGGATGGCAGTCGAAGCGCTCGTAGCCGTTCGCGGTTTCCTTAAGCGCGCTGATTACCGGGTTCTTGTCGACGAGCGGCTTTTCGCAGATCGAGCAGACGTGGCCGCGGGAGCGGAGATTCCATTCTTGAGACATGAGAGATGAGAGATAAGAGATAAGAGATAAGAGATAAGAGATAAGATGCTAACGGTGGCGGCGGAAATTGAAAATGCCGTAAAGGAAGAAGAGAATTGGAGGAAGAAGCGCGGCGGGGAGCGGGGGGATCCAGCCCTGATAGGCGGCGACCATGCCGCCGATCGTCGCGCCGTAGTAGGCGAAGAAGAGAAGGAGTACCCCGACGATTGACTTGAAGACGCTCTGCCGACCCGAGGCGACGCCGGCCGGAATCGCGAAGAGCGTGATGATGACGCACGCAAGCGGCGAGACCGCCTGGGCGTAGGCGTCGAAATACCACTCGCGTTTCGCCTCTTCGCTCAGATCGACGTTCCGCCGGGCGAAACGCAGTTTCGAGCGGACCGACTTATACCGCCGCTCGAGATTCTGAAGGAGAATGTCGCTCGGGCGCTCGTGAAATTCGGGGAAGACACGAAGGCCGAGCGAATCAAACTCCGGCGTGTCGCTCGCGATTTCAACGCCGCTCGAGGAATAGTGGTGGATTTCCGGATTCTTGAACCACCATTCGCCGTCAAGATAGTCTGCGCGCTCGGCGATCACACTCTTTTCGGGACCGGCGCCGTTCTCGCGGTCGATCATCACCTTCACATTCAGGAGGTGCTCGCCGTCCGCGTCCTCCACGGAACCGATGTTCCAGGTTCTGAGCGCGCGGGAATTGCGGTACTCGACGCTCGAATTCCGCTCGAGCTTCTTAAGCTCGAAATGCTCGGCCCTCAGCCGCTTCGCCCACTGGGCGTGACCGGGAACATAGCACTCGTTAACCCACGCTACGAACGCCGCCATCAGCGTGGCGACGAGCAGAATCGGCCGCGCGATCGCGGCGAAACTGACGCCGCTCGCGCGCATCGCGACGAGCTCCGAATGGCGGCAGAAGTTCCACATCGTGTAGAGCGCGGCGAGCATCAGCGCGGCCGGTGCGAGATAATGGAAGAACGGCGAAAGGTAGCCCGCGAAATAACGAAGGACGAGCCCCGCCGGGAGCTTCGCCTCGAGAAGGCGCGAGAACGAGCCGAAAAGCTCGAAGAGGCTGTAGATCGAAATGAACCCCGCGAGACAGTAGCCGAGCGGGATGAGATACTCGCGAAGAATATATCGAAAAAGAATCTTCATCACTTCCGGAAGAGTTTCTTCATGTCGCCGAGCCGCGACTTGTCGGCGACGAGAATGCCGTCCTTCGTCGCGACGACGACGAGGTTCCTGACACCGAGGAGCTTGATCGGCTGGGCGAGAGTCGTGACGAGATTCCCATCGTCGTCGACGAGCTCGGGGTGGTATTTCGCGAGCGCGTGGTAGCTACCGACGTCGTCCCAGCCGCAGTCGACCGCGACGACCGAAACGGAATCGTACTTCTCCATCACCGCAAAATCAAAGCTGATACGCGGGAGCGACGGATAGAGCGCGGGCGCCTCGCCGGGAGAAGCGAAGAGCTTCAGGAGCGCAGGCGCGTGAGTCGCGAACGCGTCGCGGAAGGTCGAGTATTTCGCGATGAACATCCCGGCGTTCCAGAGGTACCCGCGCTCGATGTACTCGCGGGCATGGAATTCGTCGGGCTTTTCGACGAACGTCCCTCGCTTCGGGTCGATGTAGCCGAAACCGGTCGCGGGGAAGGTCGGGCGGATCCCGAGCGTCACGATGTGGCGTCCCGAGGACGCGACGCGAATCGCCTCGCCCACGGCAGCGCGGAACTTCTCCGGGTCCGCGACGAGCTGGTCGGCCGCGAAGACGCCGACGACGCCGTCGCCCGCCGCCGCGACGCCGGTCGCGACCGCCGCCGCCGTATCGCGCCGGCACGGTTCGCCGATGAAATTCGCTTCAGGTATCTCGGGGAGTTCCTCGCGCGAGGCCGCGACGAGCGATTCAGCAGTCACGACGAAAACGTTCTTCATCTCGACGAGCCCGTCAAGCCGCGTCACCGCCTGACGGATCAGGCTTTCGCCGCCAAAGACTTTCAAGAACTGCTTCGGCTTCTCCGGGGTCGAGAGCGGCCAGAAGCGCTCGCCCGAGCCGCCGGCTAAGATGACCGCCTTGAAATCAGTACTGCTTCGTTCCATAGACGAGGATCTTGTGGAGGTGGAACGGCTCCTTCTTCACGTCGGGCGAGCGCTGGACGCGGACGTACTTCGCCTTCTTGCCGCCGATATTGAACTTGTACTCCTGCTTCTGCTCCTTGTCGGTCGCGACCTTTTCCCACGCGACGCCGTCCGTCGAGATAAGAACCTCCATCGGCACCTGGCGCGCGCCGTTGACGCCGGTCGCGCGGTCGATGACGGTCACGCCCGCGACGAGCGTCTCGCCCTTCAACAGTACCTGCGCCCACGGCTTTTCGCTCCCGTCCGTGTGGAAGGCGTTCTGCTGGGAGAAGTCCGCCGCGTCGAGCGCGTTCCGGTAGCGGATCGGCTGGTCGTAGCCGCAGGTCGACTCGGTCTGGAGAAGACCGTCCTGCGAGAGGAGATCGCCGCCGTAGTCCTTTTCGGGGAACTTGTTGCCGTTCGATTTCGCGAGCTCGCCCGCCGTCTTCGGGTTCTTCGGCGGGAGGCGGTCCATCAGCTTGTAGCACTGCTGGAATGTCCCGACGTCGCCCGCCTCCGAGGCGGCGCGGATCATCCCGCGGTAGTCGAGCTCGGCGCCGTACTTGAGCGCGGCCGCGCCGACCGTCTTCAGGTAGCGCGCGACGCCTTCCTTGTCGCTCATCAATTTCGTCGAGCCCCAGTTGATCGTCTGGCGGAAGAAGGTCGACTTCTTCGCCGGGTCCTTCGAATCCTTCGCGTTATCCGCGGCGTAAGAATCGAGCGCCGAGTTGAATATCTTCCAGTAGGCCTTCGTGTCGCCCTCGTCGAAACGCTTCGCGAGCGGGTCGAGGACGGCTTCGTCGAGATACACCGACTCCGGCGTCTTCCCGGTATATTCGTGGATCTTCGTGAACGCCTTTTCGACGCAGGCGATCTTCGCGTCGCGCTGCTTGCCGAGAAATTCCATGTAATGGTCGAGGAGCGCGAAGCCGAGACACGGCGCGGTCGTGAAGGTATCCATCACGGTATCGGCCCATTCGTCCCAGTCCTGCTTCGTCTTAAGAGTCTGGCGCCATTCGTCCGCCGCCTGCCAGTTGTTGTTCGCCATCTTCATCGAGGCCTTGTAGTCGCCCTTCCAGCGGAGATATTCGGCGGCCATGCGCTTCGGGTTCTGGTAGTAGCGGTCCTGCTCCTCGGCGGCGGGGAAGCGGTGGGTGTCGGTGTTGAGCCGGAAGTGCTGACCGGTGTGGCCGGTCACGGAATAGGCGTGGTCCCAGCGGTCCTCGTCGACGTTCCAAAGCATGAACGCGCAGTGTCCGGGCTGGCCCGCCGTGTACGACCGGACGCCGTGCGAAGCGGCGTTATGGGAGCCGAACTTCGAGAGGCCGCCGCAGACGCCGCCGACGCGGTAGCGGAGCTGCTGGGTCACCCAGCGGTGTTCCCACGGGCGATAGTAGTCGGAGCCGTGGACCGAGGCGCCGAAGCAGTTCCAGAGCCGGTAGTGGCACTCCCAGCATGTCCCGTAGTACTTCCCCCACGGAACGGTCGCGAACTCGTGGATCCACTTGAGGTTCCCGGGCGAAAGCATATCATTCTGGCCGAACGCCATGATCTCGCGCCACTGGCGGACGTCGTAATCGTAGCAGCACTTGTGAAGCGTGCCGTTCTTGTCCCAGTCGCGGTAATAGTCGGCGATTTCGACGAGCTTTTCGTCGCTGAAGTCGCCGCCGTGGTCGAGCGCGAGCGCGGTCGTCGCGTTCCGCCCGAGTTTCGTCTCCATCCAGTTCTTGCCGTCCGCGACGAGCGGCTTGTCGTTGTAGTAAAGAACGTCGAGCGCCTTGAACGCGGTCTGGGCGTTGTTGACGATCTTGCCGTTCTTCCACGCGCCCGGGAAACCGTCGGGGTTGAAGATTCCCGAGCCCGCGAACTGCTCCATCCAGTCGACGTCGGAAAAGAACTTCTGGAGGAACGCCGCGCCGCCTTCCCTTTTCTTGATCTCGTCGATCGTCTCCTTGCCGACGACCTTCGCGATGTAGTTCTGAACAGTCGCCTTATCGTGCTTCGCCTCCGGCGCGGCGAGCGCCGGAAGCGAGGCGATAAGCGCGAGCGAGAAAAGGAAGGCGGTGCGTTTCATCGTTCGTTATTTCGCGCGGAGATACGCCGAGTAGGCGCAGTAGGTCTGGTGGCAGTCGAACTTCGAGGCGAGCTCGCACGGGGCGTGCATGTTCCAGAGCGGCGTCCCCATATCGAGAACCGCCATCCCGAAGCGCGACATGTACTGGGCTATCGTGCCGCCGCCGCCCTTCTCCATCTTCCCGAGCTCAGCCATCTGCCAGGTGACGCCGGCCTCGTCCATGACGCGGCGGATGAAGGCGATGAACTCGGGCTCGCAGTCGCTCGAGCCGCCCTTCGAGGTTCCGCCCGTATACTTCGACGCGGCGGGACCGCGGTGGAAGACGGCGCCGTTCCCGGTCGAGTCCTGATCGGAGAAATGCGGGTCGGCCGCGGCGGTCACGTCGGCGGAGAGCATCGAGCTCTTCTCGAGCGCGCGGCGGACCATGATGTCGCGCGCGTTCTTCTCCTGGCGGTCGATCATCTCGGCGACCGTGTTCTCGAAGAAGCTCGACTGCATGCCGGTCGCGCCGACCGAGCCGATCTCCTCCTTGTCGCACATCAGAATCGACGCGGTCTGGTCGGGAACTTCGTTCGACGCGTCGAGAAGCGCCTGAAGGCCCGCGAACGAGCAGACGCGGTCGTCGTGGCCGTAGCCCGCGATGAGCGCGCGGTCGAAGCCGCACTCGCGCGGCATCCCGGCGGGGACGATCTCGAGCTCGGCGGAGAGGAGGTCCTCCTCGTCGACCTTGTAGGTCTTCTTGAGGTAGTCGATAAGCGCGCCGCGGTCGGCCTTAGGGTCGGCGAGCTTCTTCCCGTCCTTCGCCATTTTCTTCTTCTCGTCGGCGTCGGGCTCCTTGAAGCTCGACCACGCGATGACGTCGAGGTCCTCGGCGGGGAAGAACTCGTCGCGGGTCTTCTTCGCCTGGTCGTAGCCGAGGTGGGGAAGAATATCGGAAATCATGAAGACGGGGTCTTCGGGCTTGTCGCCGATTTCGACGACGACCTTCGTTCCGTCCTTGCGGCAGATCGTCCCGTAGAGCGCGAGCGGACGGACGAGCCACTGGTACTTCTTGATGCCGCCGTAGATGTGGCAGTCGAAGTAGACGTACGGGCCCTTCTCGTAGATCGGTTTCGGCTTGAGGTCGAGCCGCGGCGCGTCGGTGTGGCCGCCGACGACCTTGAGGCCGACTTCGGCGATCGGCTTCTTGCCGATCACAGCAGCCATGACCGTGCGGTCGAGATAGCCGCGGTAGACCTTGTCGCCCGCCTTGAGCGTCTTGAAAGTCGAGATTTCCTTGAAGCCCTTCGCCTCGAGGAGTCTCACGCTCTCCGCGTAGCTTCTCCGCGCCGTCTTCGCGATTCCGAGATACCGCATGTATTCCTTCGAATACTGCTCCTCGCTCATGAATTTCGTCTTCATCTTTTCCCCTTTATTTTCCAAATAATTTTTCTCGCACTATGCACTATGCACTATGCACTAAGCACTAAGCACTAGGTTTCAGCCGTTGATAACGGCTAAAACCTGCCCCTTCGTGACCGGTTTCCCGTGCTCGACGAGGAAGGTGATCTTCCCGGCGGCGGTCGCCTTGATCGGGTTGAAGAGTTTCATCGCCTCGACGACGCAGACGGCGTCGCCGGCCTTGACGCTCGCGCCGTCGGCCGCCATCTGGGGCTTGCCGGGCGCGTCGCTACGGTAGAAGGTGCCGTTGAGCGGGGCCGCGACGGGCGTCCCGGCGGGGACGTCGGCCTTCGGCGCGGCCGCGCCGGCCGCGGGCGCTGCGGCGGCGGCCGCCGGGGCCGCGGCGGCGGCCATCGCCCTCGCGCC
>R26__coassemble_1917_pt1 | contig 9857 bp, 9 predicted proteins | sample R26__metabat2_high_PE_025 | metagenome-assembled genome bin R26 | reverse complement strand
CGAGGTGCAGCCAACCCCGCATATAGTCCAACTCAATTGGGAAAGTTGTATTTACAGAAAAAGCGAACGGGCCGACCGAATGGCCGACCCGCTCCTTTGCGACATGCAAACTTATTTGTTTTTATGCCGCTGCGCTTTCATGCGCTTGTCGTATTTATGCTTCGACATTTTTTTGCGGCGTTTCTTCTTGATGGAACCCATGGTTTTACTCCTTAGTTGTTTTCGGGAGAGCTACTCCCGTTTCTGATCAGAAAATGATTTTGTTGAGCGGGAGCTCGATGATGCCGGTCGCGCCGGCCTTGGTGAGCTCGGGGATGAGGTCGCGGACGACGCGCTCCTCGACGACCGACTCGACGGCGTACCAGTCGCCGCCGTGAAGCTGGTTGACGGTCGGCGCGTGGAGGGCCGGCATCACCTTCACGACCTCGGAAAGCGTCTTCGCGGGGGCGTTGCACTTCAAGAGGACGCGGCGCTGGGCCTCGAGGGCGCCGATGAGAAGCATCTTGAGCTGCTCGATCTTCGCGCGCTTCTCGGGGTCGTTCCAACTCGTCTTGTTCGCGATCATGCGGGTCGTCGAGGTGAGGATCGTATCGACGATTCGAAGATTGTTCGCGCGGAGCGAGCTTCCCGTCTCGGTAAGGTCGACGATCGCGTCGACGAGTTCGGGGGCCTTCACCTCGGTCGCGCCCCAGCTGAATTCTACGTCGGCCTCGACGCCGTTCGCCGCGAGATAGCGCTTCGTAAGCCCGATCGCCTCGGTCGAGATGCGCTTGCCCTGAAGATCCTTCACCGTCTTGATCGGCGAGTCGTTCGGAACAGCGAGCACCCAGCGGACCGGGTTCGAAGTCGCCTTCGAGTAGTTGAGCTCGCAGACTTCCTCGACATCGCTGCCGTTCTCGTAAACCCAGTCGTAGCCGCAGATACCGGCGTCGAGAAGACCGAGTTCGACGTAGCGGCTCATCTCCTGCGGGCGGAGAAGACGGCACTTGATATCCTGATCGTCGATCGAGGGGATGTAGCTGCGGCTCGAGCAGGAAACATTGAAGCCCGCGCGCTTGAAGAGCGCGAAGGTCGATTCCTGCAAGCTGCCTTTCGGAAGTCCGAGTACGATTGCCATTGTTTGAAATTTCTCTCTTATGTAGGTACGAGTGAGGAATTATACCAAATTCTCCCGGAGCTGTCTATCGCCGACCGAAGAGCCGGCCCAGCCGAGCTTCTTCGCGAGCGTTTCATAGGGGTCGCAGCCCTCGAGCTCGACGAGGCGCGCGGTCACGGTCGAGCGGCGGATTTCCGCCGTTTCGTCCGAAGCGAGCTCGAAACTCTTCACGCCGTCCGAGTAGACCGCGAGCCGCTCCTTCTCGCGCTCGACGCGCGAGCGCGCCGTCACGGCGAGCGTGACCGTGTCCTTGAGGACGACCGGCCGCGAGCCGAGCGCGTGGGGGTTGAGCGGCGTCAGAACGAGAACGCTCGCGTCCGGCATCAGGACCGGGCCGCCCGCCGCGAGCGAATACGCGGTCGAACCGGTCGGCGTCGCGATCACGAGCCCGTCCGCCATGTAGCGCGTCACCGCGCGACCGTCGCATTCGACGTCCATCACCGCCGCGTGGCCCGAGCGCTCGCTCGATACGGCGACGTCGTTGAGCGCGAGATAGTCGCGCCCCTTCTTGCGCGCGGCGATCATCGTCCGGCTCGAAATCGAGTACTTTCCCTTCGCGAGCGCCTCAAGGGCGGCTGCGAAGTCCTTGCGCTCCACTTTCGCGAGATAGCCGAGTCCCCCGAGATTGAGCCCGAGGAGCGCGACGCCGGGAAATTCATGGACCGCGCGAAGCATCGTCCCGTCGCCGCCGAGGACGACTACGACATCGGCCTCGTTACCTTTCTCGACGACGACGAGTCTAAGCCGCCGCGCCTGAGCAGCGAGCGATTTCGCGGCGTCGAGCGCTTCCGCTTTCGAGCCGTTCGCATAGAAGAATATTTTCATCAGCCGTGGACTCCGAGTAACCGCGTGTACCAACTGAAAATCTCCACTCCGTAGAACATCCACGCGAGCGCACCGAGACAGAGGTACGGTCCGTAGGGAATCTCGACGAAACGCTCCGGACGGCGGCGGGCGATCGCGAGCGTGATGACGCCGCCGATCGAGCCGAGAATCGACGAGGCGAAAAGCGTGAAGAGGACCGCCGCCCAGCCGGAATTCGCACCGATCGCGCTGAGGAGAATGACGTCGCCCATGCCCATCGCCTCGCGCTTGAACGCCTTCGAGCCGAGGAAACGGACGAGCCACAGAAGGCCGAAGCCGAGCGCGGCGCCGAGAATCGAGTCGACCGGCGTAAGGAAATAATCGCTCGCCGCGAAAGCGAAATTGTGAAAGTGGTAAGGCGTGAAGGCGACGATCGCGTAAAAAACGAGCGAAACGCCGATACCGTAGACGATACCGCCAATCGTGACGAAATCGGGGAGAAGCTTCAAATCGAAATCGATGAAGCTCCCGATGATCATGAGCGAAATCCAGACCCACGCGAGCGGCGCGAATACGCCGTAGCGCCAGAACGCGGCAAGGAAGAGAATTCCGCCGAGAATCTCGATCAGAATGTACCGCGGCGAAATCGGCGCCTTGCAGTTCGCGCACTTCCCGCGCAGCGCGAGCCACGCGAGGATCGGGATATTCTGGTACCATCTGATCGGCGCGTTGCACTTCGGGCAGTGTGACGGCGGCGAGACGATCGATTCGCCGCGAGGAACGCGCCAGATTACGACATTCAGGAAACTGCCGATCAGCGCGCCGGTCGTGAAAGCGTATGCCGCGAGAATCCACCAGAGTGCCGGATCGTTCATTTCGTCTCCTTCTCGTTGAGATCGCGGTCCTGGTGCGGATCCTTTACGACGTCATAGCGACGGACGGGCTTATCCTTGCCGCCCGCCTGCAGCGTCACGATGTCGCCTTCGCGCTTCATCATCTGGTCGCCGCGGACGAGGTTGTGCTTGCGCGCCGCGAACTCGCGGAAATCCTGCTCCCAGCCCTGAAAACCGTGATAGCCGGTCGAGATCGTCGAAGCCTTCGCGTTCTTTCTGCCGAGCCAGCGCGGCACCAGCGAAACGCCGTCGCACTGCGCCGGGATATCGACTCCCGCAATATCGGCGAAGGTCGCCATCCAGTCGGTCGAAATCGAAGGCGCCTTGTCCTCCTTCACCTTGAAGCCGCCCTGCTTCCAGACGAAAGTCGGTACACGCATTCCGCCCTCGTAGACGTCGCGCTTCATGCCGTCGAACGGCCCCGTCGACCGGAAGTAGCGAGTATCGGTCCCGTACTCATCGGTAGGTCCGTTGTCGCTCGTGAAGACGAGGATCGTGTTCTTCGCGACGCCGAGCCTTTCGAGGTGGCGCATCAAGTCGCCGACCGCGTCGTCGAGCCGCGAGATCGCGGTCGCGTAACGCTGCATATTCTCGTTCGGAAGCGACGCGTAGCGCGGGTCGATCCACGAGTTCCGCGCCTCGAGCGGCTCCGGCTCGAGCGGCCACACGACGCCGTCCTTCGGATACGGACGCCCGGGGACGTGAAGCTTGTGCTTGTTTTTAATCGTATCGTCGCACTGACCGGAGCCGTGAACCGTGTTGATCGCGAGATAGAGAAAGAACGGCCGTTTCGGGTCCTCCTTCACCGCGTCCGCAATCTGCGCCTTCGCCTTCGCGATGAAAAGATCGGTCGAGTAGATTCCCTCCGCCTCCTTCGTCACCTTTTCCTTCCCGTTCCAGACGCCCATGTAGGCGTTACGGATGAATCCCTCGTAGTGGTAGTAGGTGTGGCCGGCCATGTGGTCCATGAAGCCGTAGTAGGAATCGAAGCCCTTGTCGAGCGGGTGCGCCGTGACGGGCTTTCCCGATTCTCCGCCGCCGCCGACGCCCCACTTGCCGACCGCCATCGTCCGGTAGCCGCCGCGCTTCATCACCGTCCCGAGCGTCTCCGGCTCGGTGATCGGATGGTCGAACATGTTGTCATGAACCGAGCAGTTCGGCTGTCTGCGCCCCGTGAGGATCGATCCGCGCGAAGGCGCGCAGACCGGCGCCGCGCAGTAATGGGAATTCATCGTGACGCCCTCGGCCGCGAGTCGGTCGAGATTCGGCGTTTCGATCTTCGCGACGTTCGCGGGCCGTTTCCCCTGCCACGTCCAGCCGACGTCGCCGTACCCGAGATCATCGGTCAGAAGAAAAATGACATTGGGCTTCGCCTCTACCTTGCCGATCGCTCCCGCGACCAGCATGAACGCCACCATCAATCGTTTCATTGTCTGCCGCCCCGCTTTCTGTCTTCGTAAATACCGCTCAAAGTACCGCGGCGATCGCCGCGTAGAGCGCCGCCGGCGCGATCGGCTTCGCGACGTGACCGTTCATTCCCGCCGCGAGCGCCTTCGCGCGGTCTTCCTCGAACGCGTCCGCCGAGACGGCGAGGATCGGAATCTTCCGCGCGGCCGCGTCCGGAAGCACGCGGATCGCCCGCGCCGCCGCGTAGCCGTCCATTACCGGCATCTGGATATCCATGAGAACGACCGCGAATTCGCCCGCCTTCGCGCGCTCCACTTTTTCAACGGCCTCCGCGCCGTTCACCGCGAACTCGACGCTCGCCCCCGCTTCGTTCAGAAATCCCTCGACGACTATCCGGTTGAGCTCGTTGTCCTCCGCGACGAGTATTTTTCTACCCTTCAGTTTCCCTTCTATCTTTCTTACAACTACAACTCTCTCTTCCCCTCTCACCTTCTCACCTCTCACCCTCTCACCTCTCTCCTTCTCCCCTTCTTCTCTCACCTTCTCCCGCGGAATCGTGATCGTGAACGTCGTTCCCTTCCCCTGCTCGCTCGCGCAGGCGATCGTGCCGCCGACGAACTCGACGATGTCGCGCGTGATCGCAAGTCCGAGGCCCGTTCCCTGGACGCCCTGCGTCGCCGCGGAGTCCTCGCGCTCGAACGGGCTGAAGACCTTCGGCAAAAATTCCTTCGAGATCCCGCACCCCGTATCGCTGACCTCGAAGCGGTACACGCCCGGGGCGGAAGTCGCGCGAAACGTAATCGAGCCCGCCTTGGTGAACTTGATCGCGTTCCCGAGGAGATTGAGGAACACCTGCTTGATGCGGACGCGGTCGACGGGGATGACGTCGTTCTTGACCGTCTCCGCCTCGACGATGAAATCGAGGCCCTTCCCGTGAATCGACGAGCCGACGAGATCGGCGACTTCGCCGATGATATCGCCGAGACGGACTTCCGCGCGTTCGATCTTGAAGCGGCCCTGCTCGACTCTGCTCACGTCGAGAACGTCGTTGATGATCGAAAGGAGATGCTCTCCCGCGGTCGAAATCTTCTCGAGATTGCCGCGGACGTACGCGCCGTCGTCCGCGCGGCGCGAGGCGAGATCGGCGAAGCCGAGAATCGCGTTGAGCGGCGTACGGAGTTCGTGGGACATCGACGAGAGGAAGCGCCCCTTCGCCTTGCTCGCGAGTTCCGAGGCCTGACGCGCCTTGCGCGACTTGCCGAGCGCGTAGACGAGCGCCGCGATAAGCGCGATCGCGAGCATGAGCGTTATCGTGAGCGCGATCGCGGCGTAAGTGACGAGTCGGCGCTTGTATTCGCCCGCGAGTTCGATCTCGATCTGGCGCTCATGCTCGCGCTCGCCGATGACGTTCAGAAAGAGCTCGGTGATCCGCTTCTGCGGTATCGAGTGCGCGGCCTTGTAGAGTATCGACTTCAGAATCTCCGGGCAGCGGGAATTCGCGATGACGGGATAGTTCCCCTCGGGGAAGTCGAGGATGAAGACGGTGTCGGCGCCGGAGATCTCCGCCGGCTTCACGGGATACGGCGCCCAGAGCATCGTCTCGCCGCGCGCGAACCTCGCCTTCGCCTCCTCGACGTCGGTCGACGGCGGCGCGTCGAACTTAAGCCCGGTCAGTTCCGAGATTTCCGTGAAGAGCTGACCCGCGAAACCCTGCATCCCGGCGGGCGGGCGGTGCGCCCCCGAGAAGACGAGGGGCGAGATGTCGACCAGTATCTTCTCCCCGCGCTCGCTTTCGTCATGCATCCAGGCTAGCTCCTCCGGGGTGATGGGGAGGTGGGAGCCGAACACCTGGTTGATGAGCCGGTCGACGACATCGTGACGGTAGGTGAGGAGCGAATCGAATTCATCCACCAGCCGCTCGAAGAGAACGGGAAGATCGCGCCGCACGGCGAAGAAGACAAGACGGTCGGCGACGTCGACGAGCTCATCGGCGTCGGGCGGCGCCGCGTTCGCGGCGGTGTAGAGGAAGATAAGATCGACTTCGCCGCGCGCGAGCGCCTTGACCGCGTCCTCTGATCTCGCGTATTCGTAGTAGGTCGGCTTGATGCGGTTATTCGAGAAGAACCGCTCGCGGTCGTCAGGCGTACCTTGCGAGACTGGCGACCAGCCGACCCGGAGATTTTTCTTCTCGAGATAATACTTGAAGCTGAATCGCTGGTCGCGGCCGCGCCGGGCGTACACCGCGCAGCGCATGCGCGAAATCGGCCGCACCGGGAAAAGGTAGTCCTTCTCGAATTCGGGCGTGCGGAAGACCGAAGCGAGGACCTCGGCGTCGCTTAAGTAGTTCGTCTCGTCCGCTTCCTCAAGCCATTCGATCTTCGAGCCCGAGTGTTCGACGAGATCGCTCACGATCGCCTTACCGTATTCAGCGTTCGAGCGCGCCCACTCGTCGAGATCGACGCTTCGCGGGGCGACGATCGCGTGGACGACGTCGGGATTCGGCCACTCGAAGCCGACGATGTCCTTGAGGCTCAGGATCTCGTCGAGAACCGCGATACGGCGAATTCTCATCCCCTTCGCGCTCGCGAGCGGTCCTTCCTTGTAATTCCGGCCCTTCCACGAGACTCCGCCGATCGCGAGTCGGCTGAGCGGAGTCGAGGTAACGCGGAGATAGGAGTTCTTGAAAAGAAGTTTCCAGCCGTCCTTCGAACAGCCGTACACCCTGACGCCGCCGTTATCCTTGTTGTCGACCGTCATGGCGAGATAATGCATGCCGCTCGCCGTTTCGTGAACGCCGTCGCCCCTCTCCGCGCGGTCGCCCGTATGAACGCCCGAAAGATATATCCCCGTCGTCTCTCCCGGTTTGGCCGCAACCCCGACGAGATCATTCCAGCCTCCGGCTTTCTGCTCGCGCCCGAACGGCGGGCGGTTGGGACTCGTTTCCTCCGTGCCGGCCGTGATGAGCGCGGTCGGCGTCTCGCCGATATCGAGGTTCGAATAACCGACGATCACGGTGAGTTTCTGCGACTCGAAGCCCTTCACGATCACGCCGTGCGACGGCGCATCGGTCGGGTTCACGATTTCGATCGCGCTCCCGTTCGCCACGAGCTTGTTCCCGTTCAGATCGAGCGTCACGCCGTCCAGGACCGAGTTCGTGAAATCGGCGTCCCAGACGGCGAGCGTCGCGGCGAACAGGAGCGAGAGAATCATCATTTTATCTCCGCGAGAACGAGCCGGATTCCGGCGGCGCAGGCTTCGCGCTTCTCCGCGTGGGCCGCGGCGTTAAGGAGGAGCGCGAGGTCGCCGAGATACGCGGCGCCGACCGTAGGCGCGTTGCCCATAAGAATGTGGGTGACGCGGCGGATCTCGGTGTAATCTGGGTTGCCGGTGTCGATCGCCTCGAGCGCGGAGGCCGCATCATCGAGCGTCTTCTCGAGCGCGGCGACGAGCCGCGGCACCATCGCCGGCGGGAACTTGAGAACTTCGGTCACGTGCGCCTTCGCGCGTTCGATCAGATCGGCTTTCATTGGCGTATAACTCCGAGGTCATCCATCAGCTTCGCGATATCGTCGCACTTAACCGGCTTCAGGAGAACTTTCACGAACGGGCTCAGGTCGTAGCTGTCGGCGCAGTTCACCTCGGCGGTGATCGCCGCGACGGGAATCTCCTTCAAAACGAAATCCCGTTTCACCTCGGCGCCGAGCTCCGCGCCGTTCATCACCGGCATGCAGATATCGGTAAGGACGAGGTCGATCTTGCGCGAGCGGAGAATCGCTAGCGCGTCGACGCCGTTTTCGGCGAGCTCCACGGTCTTTACGCCGAGCCGCTTCAAGTGAATCCCGATCACCTTCCGGTTCATCGCGACGTCGTCGACGACGAGTACGTGCATCTCGGAGGCGACCTTGGAGGGAATGATCTTTTCACCGCGCGCGGCCTTCACCTCGGTCCGTCCGTCGTGGCCGAGGATCGAATCGATGCGCGACTTGAGCTCGTCGAGCGAGGTCCTGATTTCGTCGCGGTAGACGCGCCGCTCTTCAAGCGTGAGCGTATCGTCGTCGAGCGCCTCGACGAGGCCCTCGATCGCGTTGAGCGGCGTCCGGAGCGCGTGGGAGATCCGCGCGCGGAATTCGTCGCGCACCTCCTTCGCCTCCTTGAGGACGATCGCTTCGCCCGCGCTGCGGCGCAACGTCTGGGCGTACATCGCGTCGGTACGGCCGCCGGTCACGAACAAGGTCAGATACGCGCGCAGGATCTCCTCGGTTACCGGCTTTCGCGTGAGCGCGGTGACGCCCGCGTGAATCGACCCGTCGCGAATCGAATCGTCCTCCTCGGCGGTCACCGCGACGATCGGGAGCGTTTCGGCCTTCGGGTGGGAGCTCGCGCGGAAGGCGGCGGTCATGTCCATCCCGTTCATCCCCGGCATCTGGATATCGGTCAGCACGAAGTCGATGTCCGACTCGGGCCGGAGCAGTATGTCGAGCGCCGCGTCGCCGCTTTCCGCGACGACGGTCTTGACGCCGATCGCGCCGAAGAGCCCCTCTTCGACTACAAGCTGAAGGGGATCGTCCTCGACGATCAGCACCTTCGTATCGGAAAATTCGTTCATCGGCTAGATTATACCAAAAACCGGGCGATCTGCCGACAAGGTGAAATCAATTCGCGTGTTTCGGCTTTTCGAAGAAGCCGATCTTCTCGCGGCCGCGGCGGCCCTCGTAGAACTTCACCCAGTCGACATGCATCGCGACGGGGAGCGTCGACTCGTCGATCGCGCCGACCCAGTTGCCGCCGAGCTGCATGTCGATCATCAGAAAGAACGGCGTCGTCCAGGGGTAGCGGATCGGGTCGTCGCCGATCTTGCGGTAGACGTGGGTCCGCGCGCCGTTCACGTACCAGCGTATCTCCTCCGGCGTCCACTCGATCGCGTAGATGTTCCAGTCGTCCGGCTTGATCTTTCCGCGGCCGCCGCGCGGCGGATCGTTCGGATGGGCCTGGGTCCAGTCGGAGTGGACGGTCTGGTAGACGAAATCGTCGTAATTGAGGCGCTCGATGATGTCGATCTCGCCTTCGCGCGGCCAGGTCTCTTTCTGGTATTCGGGCATCATCCACACGGCCGGCCACGCGCCCTTCTGGCCCTCGAGCTTCACCTTGAGTTCGACCTTGCCGAATTTCATCGCGAACTTGCCCTTCGTCCGCACGCCGCCCGTGAGGCATCGCCGCGGATCGGCGGCGGTATCGTCATTACGCTTCCCGTGGCAGTGAAGCTGCCCGCCCGAAACGGTGACGAGATCCTCACGCGTCGACATATTCTTGCACCAGTCCGGTTTTCCCTGATCGATCCGCGACCACAACTTCGGATTGATCTTCGTCCCGTTGAACTCTTCGGTGAAGCGGAGCTTCCACTGAATCTCCCCCGTCGCCGGCTGAGTGCCGGTCGCCGCGACGAGCGGCTGAATCGTCATGATCAGGGAAAAAGAAAAAAGCGCTGCAAGTCTTGAATAACTCGGCAGGCTTTTCATACTCATTTCAATTTGAGGGAGAAAACTGGTGGGCTATAGTAGATTCGAACTACTGACCTCTTCCATGTCAAGGAAGCGCTC
>R26__coassemble_1791_pt1 | contig 10325 bp, 9 predicted proteins | sample R26__metabat2_high_PE_025 | metagenome-assembled genome bin R26 | reverse complement strand
CTCGCTATACAAGGGCGAGCGTCAGCGAGCCCCATCCGTGTTAATCCGTGGTTAATCATTTCCGCCCTCCGGCGTCCACTCGATTCCGTCGAGCCACGCGGTAGGCTCGGAAGGCGCGGCGGAATCGTCGACCTCGTCGCGATAGAACGACCAGCGAATCGTTGTTTTACCGTTGATTGGGAGTTCAACCCGCCGGTATCCGTTCGCGCCGTCGATACGCGCGGCCTCGACGCCGTTCGTGAACACCGCGAGGCGATCCCACTGGGCGGCACCGGAGTCATCGCGCTCGCATTCGGTGCGCCATTCGAACGCAAAGGTTCCCGTTCCCTCGACCGTCGTTTCGAGCCAGACATCGTTATTCGCGCTCGCCGTCGCCTTCGCCGCGCTGTACCCGTTCGTTGTGATTGCATCGACCGCCGCGATCCACGCGCCGTCGCCGCCGGTCCTGAAGACGAGCCCCGTGCACCCGACCGCCGCGGCAATATCGCTCGCGTCAATCGCCGCGCCGAACACCGCCGTCACCTTCACCGGGCCGGTAACCTCAATGGGCAAAATTTCACCGAATCGACGAATCGAACGAATCGACGAATCGACGAATTCCCCATCTCCCGTCCACCGGTAAAACACGCTTCCGCTCGCCGGCGTCGCTGTCAGCGTCACCGTCTCGCCGGCGGCGAACCACGCCGGGAGGGGCGCCCGGAGGTCGCCCCCTACCGTTGCCGACACCGTTCCGCCGTTCCCGCCTTCAACTTCAACTCCAACTTCAACTAAATAATTCGTCGTCCACATATCCCACTCGAACGCCAAATCCTCGCTTACCGAGAGCGAGAAGCTCGTGCCCTTCGTCGGGAACGCGCTCGTGCCGGTGCAGACGAGTTTCGTCGTTCCCGCCTCGTCGATCACATCGGCGGGCGCGGTGAAGGTCACGAGCTCGCCGCGGCGATAGCTCGCACCGTTCACAACGTACGTCGGTATCTCACTGAACTTCGCGGTGTAGGTCTTGTCGACCGATGCGGTGAAGGTCATCGACAGCGATGTCGCGACGCAGCTCTGGCCGTCATACCACCCCGCGAATTCCCAGCCATTCGCCGCAGTCGCGGTCAAGGTCACCGTATCGCCGACATCGAATTCCCCGTCGCCCGACACCGTTCCACTCCCTTCAACTTCAACTCCAACTTCAACTATCTCTCTCGCCTCCCGCGAGAGAACATACGCCTCGCCGCCGACGACGATCGTACCGGTGCGGGCGACACCCGAGTCATTCGCCGCGTTAGTGTAGCGAATCGTGCCGCTCTTCGTCGTCGCGTCGTAGCTCGTAATCTGCGCGGTCTCGATCCAGTCCTTGGAGCAAAGAATCTCGAGCGCGTCCCAGACGTCGTCGATCGACGCCGAGAAGCCGAACTCGCCCGCGCCCGCGTTGCCCGCGACCGTCGCCGCGCTCGGGGAGATCGAGCACGCGTACGCGCGCTGGGTGATGTAGACGATCTTGTCGCCGATCGTGATCGTCGCGGTAAGCGCCTCTCCGTCCCCGACATACGGGTCGACATAGTAGCCGATTGTGCCGTCGCCGGTGCCCGAGACCGAACCATCGGCGTTGTCGCTCGCGCCGTCCTCGGCCCAGATCGTGAGCCAGGTTGCGGAGGAAACCGCGGTCCACTCGACCGTGCCGTCGGGGTGGACGTCGATTGTTCCCTCGCCGCCATCCGCGTCGAACACCATCGAGACATACTCGACCTCGACCGTGCGTCCGCGCTGGTTCACGGTGAACGCGTGCCCCGCGATCGTCACCGTCGCCGAGCGCGTATCGAGCGTCGAAATCGCGGCGACCGTGATCTTCACCGTGCCGGGACCAATCCGCGAGCTCGAGCCATCGATCGTGATCCAGCTCGCCGAGTTCGCGATCGACCACTCGACATTGTCGCCGGTCGTCACCGTCACCTCGAACGAGTCGCCCGCCGCGGCGAAGGTGTGCGACGAAACATCGATCGCCGCGGTCGCCGCCGGCTGGCTCACCGTGTGGGTCTTCGCCGATTTTCCGCTCGTCGATTCGGGCGTCACCGTGATCTTGCCGGTTCGGTCGCTCATCGTAGAGTTCGGGGTCACCGTGTAGACGACGTTGCCGTCACCGGTTCCCTCCTTGAAGCTCGGCATCACCGTGAGCCAGTTCGCTCCGCTTTCCGCCGACCACGGGAGGTCCGGCGTCGCGGTGACCGCGATGAGTCCGTTCGCACCATTCACCGACGCGGTCGTCGACTCGGGCGAGATCGCGAATTCGAGCGCCGCGCTCGGACGCCCCGCCTGGGTGAACGAATAGGTCTCGGTCCCGATCGTGACCGTTCCCGAACGCGCGACATAGCTCGGATTCTCGTTGATCGCGAGCGCGACCTTGCCGCCGCCATTCGCGAATCCCGCCGCCGGGTCGACGACCGACACCCAGCTCTGCGCCGCGTTTACGAACCACTCGGTATCGAGATACGCGCTCACGTCGATCTCGACCGCGTGCGCGAGATAGTCGAAGCTGTCGGACTTCCGCGAAATCGAAAGATACCGTCCGATCTGATGCACCTCGAAGGTGCATCCGGCGACCGTGATGTAGCCCGCCCTGTCGCTCACCGCGGCATACGGCGCGACGGTGTAAGTGACATACGCCTCGCCGGTACCCGAAACCTGATTGACCGAAATCCAGTCGCTCTCCGCCTTCACATTCCAGCTCGACTGTCCGTCGGCGAGAACGAGAATCTCGCCCGTCCCGCCTTCCGTCCCGAACTCCGCCGAGTATTCGTCGAGCTCCGCGCCGACGCCCGCCTGGGTGATGGTGAAGACGTGCCCGCTGATGTACACATAACCGGTTCGCGCTTCGACATCGGTATTCGCCGCGACCTTCACGATCGCGCTCTGCCCCGCCGTCTTCGACGACAAGCCGTTGAACGACAGCCACGAGCTATCGGAAACGCTCCCTTCCCAGGTCCCGCTGCCGCTCGTCGTGATCGACGCCGTTCCGCCGGTAGCAGCAACGCTCTTCGCCGTCGAGCCAATCGTGATGTTCGCGTCTTCCTCGGTCGGCGGGTTCGGCGACTCGGGGGTCGCGTACGCAATGCCTGTAACGCTAACCGTCTCGGTCTTCACGCTCGTTCCCGTCTTGTAGGTGATCGTATAAGTCCCGGTCGCCTTCGGCTGCCAGACGAAAATCCCGGAGTTTGTCGACGAAAGCAGCGTCACTCCGTCAATCAGCACCTCGACCATTTCGGCGCTACCGGGAGAATAGGTAATCGTCCTGGTAGTTTCTAATATTTCTTGACGCTCCTGCACTATTACTCCACACCGAGAACATTTAATCTCCGCCGTGTATCCAGGCGAGGTACTTGTCGCCTCTTCCGCAGCCCGACTCACGTAAGTCGAGTGCCCAAGTGGCGGTTCATAGACTGTAGCTGCCGCGACCACCTCGCCGCAACGAGAGCAACTGATCTCGGCGGTCATACTTGGAGATGTACATGTCGCCGATGTCGCTTCCTTACTGGTATAGGTGATATGCTCGACTGAAAACGACGCGCTTTCTGCCACCAGCAATGTCGAAGTGGAATCATAAATTTTCAGATACAACGTATTGATCGAACCGCAATTAGACGACGACCACGCATAAGTTCCGCTCGCCCCGCTCACAAGCAGCGTCGAGCCGTCGTATATCTTCGCGGACACGCCATTCGTCGCCCAGGCCGCATCGTAGACGAATGTCTGGTCGCCGGTTATTTCACGCGTTCCAGCGCGTCCGTCATAGGCAAAATGCGCAATCGCCCCTCCTTCTGCATCTCCTGACGTGCCACTCCATTCATAACAACCGATATCGACTGTCTGATTGTAAATACGCGCACGCCCTGCCAGATCCATATCCTCGGCGACATAAGAATTCTCACCCGCATCAATACAGGGCGAATCATCAGTCAACCGATAATCACCATTCGCGGCATCTACGAAACCTGGATCGTTCGTGTAACAATTTGCCGTCGTCGCTTCATATATGTTAGATTCCGTGCCATCATTCCGGTAATTTCCCCATACGATACAGTTATAAGCATACATATGATAGTCAAGTGCACCCCCAACTTTATACGAAGTATTTCCAACGACGGTGCAATTATATAATCGCGAGACCGATGCTGCCGAACCGGAAACTCCACCTGGATTATTAAGCGCCGTATTATTAACAATCAATGAATCATAAACGATGCACCGATGAACGCCGCCGCCGTCGTCATAAGATTGATTGCCTTTCAAGACACATCTATAGAATCTCGCGCTTTCTCCGGCGCCGCCGTTTTTACCGTAGCAATTTTCTATGACGCAGTTTCTTAGCGTACCACCCAGAACGCCGCCACCGTCAGCAGACTCGATATATCCGTTTCTAAGCGTAAATCCGATCAGCTCGGAGTCATAATTCCCCGAACTCTCGGAAGGCGGCGAAGCATTAGTCCCTTCAGACCCCAGAACCACGCACCGACCATTCCGCTGCGCGTCAATTATGGTCACCAAACATCCTGAAACGCTGCTAATTGTAAGCACCTTACCCGAGGCGTCAAACGGCGAATAAGTACCATCCGAGACTATGATTTCATCCCCGGAAGCCGCCGAATCGACCGCCGCCTGAATCGTAGCCTTCGCGGAAGAAGACGAGCTGCCGTCATTGGAATCATTGCCGGACGCGTCCACATACCAGGTCGCGCCAATGGCATGGAAGCCGACACCGATTACGGTACAAATGACAGCCATTAAATCTTTGTTAACCATCTTATGATCCTTTTGACCGAAGCTAAGCATACCCAAGCTCGCATACAGTCATTTCAAGCCTCTCGAAATAAATCAAATGAATCAGAATGAATCGAATACGCACGCATTTCGCACGCTAATCTACCGCCGTCCGAACTGGACGGACACTACGTCCACGCAAACGATAGTAGTTACCTAACCCGGAACCGCCAGAATTAAGATAGAAATCATATGTAAGGGTTGTTGAACTTGAGAGCGGAACCGACGGCCAATAGCGTCCTTGCGAACCTACATCGGAACGGCTGTTTTCACTGCCCTCGCCTGCCGCGGGGAAGAAAACTCTCCTTGACGCGTAATTACTCCTGCCTGTAACAAGCAATCCAGCCACACCGTTAAAATTAGTCCAGACTCTATCACAATTATTGATTAACTCCGAGAACTCCGCATCGGTCGGCATCCGCCACGGGGAGCCGAGATGCGCCGTCGCCGCATCATGTTCCGCGGCAAGGACGCCGATCGAGTCGATGTAGCCCGCCGAGAGAAGCGACGAGTTATCCATGCCATAAGTCGGCGCGTTGCCGTTGCTGAATGAGAACGACGAGCCATCCTTTACCGACACCCAACCGCTATCGTCGGAATTCCGCTTATACCCGACGGTATCTCCCCACCAGAAGTAGTAGCCATAGTCTTCGGGCGAACTCGCGCCGACATTGCACTCGGCCCAGTATGGGCCACCTTCCCAGAGTTGCACGCCGCCGTAATCATACTCAGTCTCAACAGCAAGCGTTATGTCTGCTATCTTCACCGATCCCAGATCACTCGTGGCATCCCATATATATTTTCTCGTCCAGGTCGTGCCCAAACCGGTATCGGTACCATTTTGAGAAATATTCGAGACTGACAGCTTGGCTTTGGTCGCTGTATTGGTTGCCGCAAAATTGCAGACTGTCTAGGCGACGTCATTCGAAGAACCTGAGAGCGTTACATCGATATCAATATAGTTATTCCATGGGTAACGCTGTTGTACTTTGACATCGGTTATAGCGACATCACCATATGCGCTTATCGCCATTGTCAATGCAATCATAAAAAAGCGAAATTTCATTTCTGCACCTCGAGTTAGTTTAAGATGATTTTCATCCATGAACCTCAAATCTCTATGCGTAGCGTATTGGAGATGCCGCGCCTTTTTTTATAAATTTCTTTGGCAACGCCTTGCCTCTGAACTTCTCACGGATGTCTTCTGGCGCAACTTTGCCATCAAAGAACATTCGATTCTTAAACGGCTCCGGGGAATTCTTCCAACCAGTATTGTCAACTTCAAACACTTCTTTTATAATCCCAGAAACACAGGCCAAAATATATTTTCGAGTCTTTACCTTGTTCTCATCAACCCGCCAGTGCTTTCTAACAGCCTCATAAATACTCCCGTTATTAGTTTTGACCGTTTCTTCCCTTATTTTAATAATCAAATATTGATTTTGGGGTATATCTGCAATAGGTGCAGAATACAGATTTATAATTTGTTCGGTATTCATGCATCCATAATCTGCATTACCATATCCCCCTTGTATATTGGAAAGTCCAGGATATGCATCAATTAATGCGCCTTCAATTTCCAAAGCCGTCTTTTCATCTTCTATACCATGACGGTGGATGATACAAATCACCTTGAGTCCGTCCGATTCTATCTCACGAATTATTTGTATTTTCTCCGAAATATCGTCTTGCTTGAGATTGTTTTTCAACGCGCATTTCAAATGATCAAACACTCGATTCCCCTTTCCTTTACCTACATAGAAGGTATGACCATCACGTGGGTCTATCAAACGATACACATAATATTTAAGTGCTTTAACAACTGCTTCAGGAAACTCCTTAACCTCAGAATCTTTCCCCATAATAGTACCCCCTTATCATATATTCTCAACATTGTCGCCGATTGCTAGTTCCACCTTCTGCACAAATTTCGGCATCTCAGTGCAGAACCACTCGCACACGGTCTTCCAACAATCTCTGTCTCGTAACGAGACTTGACCATTCTCATATCTATGTATTATCTCATGTGAGATGCCGCTTTCCATATCGAGCCACTCCATTCCACATAATGGCTGGCCATTTTGCGTTACCGCCGTGCGCAATGCTGTAATCTGACACTGCGAAACCTTACGATTTTCCAGTCGCAAAACTATTCTTGCTTCTCTACGATTGAAAACAAAGAAGAAAAGCATTCCTCGCTCATAAGATATTTGCCAGTAAGTTCTTTTGGGAATCTTACGACCTCGCAAATGCAGCGCATCCTCAGGATACTGTTGTTGCAACATTTGCCAGAATTGAAACTCCAACGACGTGGGTTTAATTTTCGCGAAGTCACCCTCTTTCAACATCGGCCATCTAAACAATTTGCTTTGCTCAATCTTTATCGAATCGTAACGATGACGAGTACGACAGATAAGTTGCTCGTACTCTCTGCGCGGCATGCATGGATCGACCAAGACCTCTTCTATTGTTTCCTCGGGGTTGAAAGCATATCTCAAAAAGCGACCGTCAGTATCACGATCTTTATCCATACCGATTTCCGACGCATCAACTATGATTCTAAACTCTTCTTCACTGGCAAACTCGTGACGCTTAATGAAAAACATGTCCATATAGCGCTCATCGGTGGCATTTAGCATCTCAACTAGTCTACCCAGCTCAATCATGCCATTAAATTCATCGTCTGTCTGGGCGTAGCGTACCGGCCTTGCGGCACATATTGAACAACCGCAATTATTTGTTTCACCACCCCCGCATTTAACACTATCGATCAATTTCCTCACTGTCGTCTTTATTCGAACCACGGTGCCCCTCGCACCGCAAGCGCGCCAACGAAGATCAGATTCTTCGCCGCAGACCGTCCAGCATTGACCGTAGAAAAACTTGTATTTGTCGTAAATCGCATTTTCGAAATCCTGCGCTCCGTAACGCTCTGCGTATTCCATCCCGGCGCGCATCAAGAATGCTTCAAATGGATCTTCCCACATCGAGATATGGGAAAGCGTATTAACATGCTTCTCAATCAGCTCAAAATATCGCTCGGCAGGAATATAGCGATATATAGGAGTGTTAGAGCCCGAATTCAATCTCTCTTCATTGAATCGTTTTGCATCTTCTGGTTTATCCATCATTATTCACAACCTTTCTTCACCGTTCAAGGGAGCGTTAGCGACCGCCGTCTGCGTTGGTCTGCGGTTAATCGTTTCGGCCTTCGCGACCCTCTTGCCGTCAGCGTCACAATATGGTACACTATTGTGCACTTCAAAAGGAACACCCGTTATGTCTACCGCCGCGCTTACCCGTCCGATGCCCCGCATGAGCGAGGATGTCCTCTCCTTCTCGAACTGCCGCCGCACGTTCGCCGAATGCCTCGCCCGCACCGAGCGCACCCGCCGCCCGCTCTTCATCACCCAGAACGGCGCCGTCACCTCTGTCATCATGAACATCAGAGAGTACGAGGAATACGAAGACGAACTCTCGCACAGCGAGCGCGAAGCGCTCACGCGCGATGTCGCGATCTCGCGCCGCGAATTCGCCGATGGTAAGGGCATTCCGCACGAGCAGGTTATGAAAGATGCTGAAGCGATGATTCGCGGCTGGATGCGCGAGGAAGGAAAGCGCGTATGATCAGCTGGTCTCCTCACGCCAAGGCCCTCGGTCAAATGCTCGTCGCCGTAAACAACACCTTCTGAAACTGAGTTTAACCACGGATTAACACGGATAGCCTTCGCTAACGCTCGGCAAGATTCGAACCACGGATTTTCACGGATAGCCTCGCTAACGCTCGGCTTTTTTGTGTCAAGCGGCATCTCCATACAAGGGCGAGCGTTAGCGAAGCCCATCCGTGTTAATCCGTGGTTAATAAAAGGAGCGCCACTATGCTTATAGAAGAAGAACTCTGCGGTAGAATCATTAATGTCTGCATGTCTGTACAATCTGAACTCGGTTCCGGTTTTCTGGAACCGGTGTATCAAGAAGCGCTTGCCGTAGCACTTAGCGAAGCAGGCATACCGTTTCAGAAAGAAGCACCGCTTACCATTTATTTTCGAGGCAGGCCGCTGCAAAAGAAATACTTCGCCGACTTTGTAGTCGCCGGCAAAGTCATCCTCGAACTCAAAGCAGTTAACCGCATTCTGCCGGAACACAAGGCTCAGCTTATGAATTATCTCAAAGCCACCGGTATTCAAATCGGTTATCTTTTTAACTTCCACGGAGCAAGTCTTACCTGGGACCGCGTCCTCGCCAAAGACGAATGGCGAAGATATTGAACCACGGATTTTCACGGATAGCCTCGCGCACACGCTTGCGTACCCTTCGGGTTCGGCTTCGCCGACTGTACCCTTCGAAGCAAAGCTTCTTCGGTGCATCAACGCTCGCCCAGATTCCAAGGGAGCGTTAGCGACCGCCGTCTGCGTTGGTCTGCGGTTATTTCCATTCTTATACGGCGTATTGACGCTGTATCCGATTTTTGATACAATATCGTCATCTTTAACAACACCACCCATACAACCTATGACTACAGTAGCAATTCGCATGGATGACGCCCTGAAAGCCGAAGCCGAAGAGCTTTTCGCCGACTGGGGCATGAACATGACCACCGCCATCACCTGCTTCGTGAAGAAGTGCGTCGATACCGGCGTGATGCCGTTCACAATCGGCCGCAGCAAGCTGAAGCACGCGCAGCTCGTGAAGGCGCTCGAAGAAGCGAAGGCCATCGCCCGCGATCCGAACGCTCCCACCTGTGACGACCCGGACAAGATCGAGGAGTTCATGCTCGGATGAAATACCATCTTAGAATTTCGAAGCGATATTCCAAGTCGCTCAAAAAGATGATCAAACGAGGGAAAGACATCAAGAAGATTTCTGCTGTCGTTCGAATGCTCGCGAACGGCGAGACCCTGCCGACTCAATACCGAGACCATGCGCTTACGGGCGACCTCACCGGCCTCCGCGATTGCCACATCGAAAACGACTGGGTGCTTCTTTACTACTACGAGAACGATGTGCTCGTTCTCACCCTTGCCGACACCGGCACCCACGCCGACCTGTTCGGCTGATATTGAACCACGGATTTTCACGGATAGCCTCGCTAACGCTCGGCAAGATTCAAACCACGGATTTTCACGGATAGCCTCGCGCACACGCTTGCGCGCCCTTCGGGTTCGGCTTCGCCGAATGTCCCCTTCGAAGCAAAGCTTCTTCGGTGCATCAACGCTCGGCTTCTTTGTGTCAAGCGGTCTCTCCAGACAAGGGCGAGCGTTAGCGAAGCCCATCCGTGTTAATCCGTGGTTAATATAAGGAGTGCCACTATGCTTATAGAAGAACGCTCGGCAAGATTCAAACCACGGATTTTCACGGATAGCCTCGCGCACACGCTTGCGCGCCCTTCGGGTTCGGCTTCGCCGAATGTCCCCTTCGAAGCAAAGCTTCTTCGGTGCATCAACGCTCGGCTTCTTTGTGTCAAGCGGTCTCTCCAGACAAGGGCGAGCGTTAGCGAAGCCCATCCGTGTTAATCCGTGGTTAAT
>R26__coassemble_1669_pt1 | contig 10811 bp, 2 predicted proteins | sample R26__metabat2_high_PE_025 | metagenome-assembled genome bin R26 | reverse complement strand
CCGTGGCCATGAACGAGGTGGCCTTCTTCTCGGGCGGCCAGCTGCTGCCCGTCCCGGACCCGGTGGCGACAGATGTGGGGTCAGACCCCATGGGCTCGCCAATTGGGTAAGACCCCGGCTTCGCAGCAAGTTTCGTAACCATCGCCCCCGATTACTACATGATGGACGTTTATCCCGCGACGAATGTCGCGTGGGGCGCGGCGACGGGGCGGAAGGGCGCGCGGTATCTCCCCGTTGAAGTGACGCCGTTCAGGTACTATCCCGCGACGAAGACGCTCGAGGAGGCATACGATATCGAGGTCAAGGTCGATTACCTGAAGGGCATGTCGGCCATGACGGCCGAGGGCGGGTATTACGAGGCTGAGTCAATCCTGACGAACGCCGAGTACATCATCATCTCGCCGCCGAACATGGTTGATGCATGGAAGTGGTACATCGGTGAGCGAGCGAAGGTTCACACCAATCTTACCTACGCGGTAGTCAATACTTTCGATATTTACGATGCGATTCCGTTTGATACGAATAACACCGCGACGGCGGGCACTCTTGGCGACGACTCACTCAAGCCGCGTAACGCGGCGGAATCGATCCACGCGTACCTGCGTCAGAACTGGCTCAAGTTCGACGGGAACATGAAGTACGTCGTGATGGGCGGACCGTGGATCGACGCCGACAAGGAGTATACGCCGTTCTGGTTCATCACCGGCGAGGAGGCGTCGCTTTCGAACTGCGTCCCCGGCATCACCTCGTATCCGCGCTACAAGGGCGAGGCGATTCCGACCGACCTCTTCTACGCCTGCGTCGACCAGTTCACCGGCTCCCAGTCCGGCATCGCGCAGGAAAATTACTATCCGTGGGACGCGAACGGCGACGGGCTCTACCTCATGAACGAGTGCGCCAATTGCGACACGATTCCCGAATACTGCGTCTCGCGCATGACGATGAAGCCCGACGAGTGGTACTACGAGACGTATCAGGAAGGGACGAACACCGTCTACCGCTATCTGACGGCGCAGGAGCTCGTCACCAACTATGTCGCGAAACTCGCGCGCGGCGAATCCGACACCTTCGCGGGCTCGGGCAAGTTCGGCGTCCATACCTCGACCCTCGACTACAATAAGTATTACAAGAGTAACGGATGCACGATCCGCAATGAACTCGAGTTCTACGACGGAATCTACAATACCTTCGATCCGCGCCACCCCGAGCCGTTCATCGACCACGAGAACGTCTCGCGCAAGCGCTGGCGCGAGGTCGTCGCGCCCGTGCGCCCGATCCACGAGGTCCGCTCGCTCCACGGTAACAACATCCAGAACCGCGAATGCGGGAACGCTTCGGGCGAACACGAGAACTTCTACTTCCCCGAAGACCGCGAATTCGCCTTCCATTACGGTCACGGATGGGCCGGCGGCTCGGGCGAGTTCGGCTTCGAACGTTTCGCGAAATGCACGGGCCTTACGCTCTTCAACGATATCGGCGTTAGCTGCCAGACCGGCTGGCTCGACTACTACAAGAATATCAACGGACTCCGCCGCGCGAAAATCTGCCTCGGCGAGGCGGGCGTCGGGAACCCGAAGGGCGGTACGCTCTGCTCGATGAACAACACGCGCTCGGGCTGGGTGTCGATCCAGACGACCGCGATGGACGGCGACTGGCTCTCGATCTGGCAGATGGAGCACCTCCTTGAGAACTTCCTCGTTTACGGCATGAACGCGGGTGACGCGTATTTGAAGATGCAGCGCGACAAGATCGGGAGCGGCCTCACTAACACGACTCAGGCGTGGGCGCTCTGCACCGCGATGCTCTTCGGCGATCCGCTCGTCGAGCCGAAGGTCCCCGTCGATTACACCGATACGCTCCCCGGCGGCGTCGGCTATATCGCTTCGAATATCACCTACACCGCGGCGGCGGACATTTCGGTCACGAAACCGGTCGCCACTGTCTTCGCACACTTCGCTGGCGACACGACCGTCTCCGACGGGACGCTCTTAAGCGGCGCCTACCAGACACCCGGCTCGACCGTCGTTTCGAGCAATGTCGCGAACTTCCGCGTCTCGCGCAATATCACCTCCTCGGGCTCGAGCCTCACCTTCAAGGTGAACGGCGGCGCCGGTACGGGCGTCGTTTTCACGGGGACAGACCCCGAAAACACGGGGACTGTCCCCGGTAAAATCACCCTCGAAACTCCGGTAGGTGCATGTTTTTATCTAGGCGGCGTATCAAATGTTGAAGAAATCGTGGTGAAGGACAACGGCGCGGTCATCGACTTCAACAACTCGGGCGCGTACTCCGGGAAGCTCGTTTTCACGGGGACTGTCCCCAACGGCGCGGGGACTGTCCCCGCCGTTTTGCGCGCGGACGCGGCGAAGGGGTACCTCGCTTCGGCGCCGACGATCGGCGTCACCAACACGAGCCTCCGCGTGGAAACTTGGGAAGCGTTCGCGGGGACTGTCCCCGCGGGGACAGTCCCCATTTTCACGGGGAAGGACGCCGATATTCGATTTACTCAGAACCGCTGGGCGGGGAAGAGCGGCTACTACGAGACGATTTCGCGCGCGATAACGCTCGATTCGGCGAAATTCGGCGCTGAGTACATGACGAACCTCTGGCTCAGCGCGGCGAATTTCGCGGTTTCCGGCGATTCGATGCTTTATACCTCGGACGGCGCGGCGATTTCACTTAAGGGCGAGACCGTGGCGACGCTCGCGGACGCGCAGGCGACGCTCGCGATCGACGCGACCTTCATCGATCAGGGAAGCGGCGCGATTCGAATCGTCGGCCCCGGCACGGCGACGATCGAGAACGCGGACGGACTCGCGGGCGCGCTCGCGGTCGAGGGCGGCGCGACGATCGAGTTTACCGCGATTCCGATGCCGAACGTGAAGGACCTCGCGATCGGCGACGACACGACCGTAATCCTTCCCGAGGACGCGGACGGCTTCTACCGGATTATCCCGATCACCGGGACGATGAGCGTCGGGACGAATGTCACCGTGCTCGTCCGTGACGCGGAAGGGAACACCCACGCGATCGACTGCGAGTCGACCCCGACGGGTGCGTTCTTCGAGACGGCCTCACTCTACAACTGGTGCAGCGACTCCACCTACTGGTCGCTCAACGCGAACGATCTCGCCTGGTCAGTCGGAACGAACAAGGTCAGTTACAAAAATGGCGGCAGCGCGGCGTTTCCGGCGACGTTTTCTAAGGGGTCTGACCCTATGGGCTTGCCCATGGGGTCTGACCCCATAACGCTTACGGTCAAGGTCGCGGACGCGATCGAATCCGATTTCGTCTATTTCCTCCCGAACGCAGGCGACACGGCAACCACTTACCTCGTCACCGCCGACACCGCGGCGACCAAACATTCGCTCGTTTTCGATTCGATGCTCGTCGCGGGCGAGGTCGCGTTCTCGAACATCGAACTCACGGTCGCGAACCGTATCGACATCGAAGGCGGTTGCCTCGCGGCGACGAATCTTGAAACCCCGATCATCAATGTCGATAACGGCGGCTATCTCGAGCTCGGCTCCTCGAACACGACCTCGCTCGCCGAAGTCTCGGTCTCCTCTAACTCGGCCTTCGCGCTCACGACCGACGCGACGATGTGGCTCAGGCTCGAGGATGGCGTAACGCTCGTCGCGAAAAACGACAAGCGCTGGACGATCACCGAGAACGTCGTCGTCACCATCCCCGAGACGATGAAGCTCGATATCACCGAGCTCGACCTCACCGGCGCCACCAACGAAGCGACCGCCGTCACCCTGATCGACGGCGCGGGGTACACGTGGACTTTCGACGACCTCTTCCGCTTCACCCTCGTCGGCACCGATGTGAACCCAGCCGTCCTCCGCGTCTACGACGGCAAACTCTGCGTGATCAAGGGCAAGAGTGGATTCGGAAAGGAGTATACAATTAACTTGATTACAAATATTTATCAAGGAACCGCTTCCTGGAATGGTCAGAGCTATCGAGGTTTGCCATTGAATGGCATGTCATGGAATCAGTACAACACTACTTGGTATGAACCATGGATTGCTGAAGATGGACAATGGTTTAGTGATAAATGGAGTAATCAGCCGGTTGATTTAACGGGAACCGCAATAATCAGATTCGCCAATAATCAGCAGACAATCTTTTTTGATACAGATGTTTGTATCAATAAGATTAAATTTGTTGCTGTTGAGAATGTTACAAACAGTTATATCGTGCTGGCAAGATACGCCCCTGCTCCGTCTAACGTAGACTATGGAGGTTCTTTGAAGGCGCAGATTATTGATTTTACAGAGGCACAAGGTCGTTATCTCAAATACATTTCACTTGGTACTGGTCTTAATGCGGAAGGCGCATTGCTTAAGATAGGTGAGGGTTATTTGAAAGTGGCTGATAATACTTCCGCTACGATTGATATGCAGGGCGGAATCGTCGCTTTCACACAAACCCCCAGCGGGAATGTCGGCATTACATCCGGCTCCTCGGGATCTGTTTATGTTGTCATAGCCTCGGATTCCTCGTGCTATTATGAGAGACGAAAGATATTCAAGATTGATGAAGATTTCGACATCAACAACCTTAATATTCAAGCCTGCAGTGCTATTCCCGACGACCGTGACGGTAGCCCCACTACGATTTCCGGTTTCTCCTTTGTGAAGGACGGGGACGGCATCTACATCGTTCCGCCGGAGGCGACGGCGACGGTGAGCGCGGATTGCAACTTCTCGGAGATGACGATTTCGAACGGGAAGGTTTCAGGCGCGACCCCGAGCGACTGGTCGCTGATCAACAACCTCACCATCAACTGCACTTTGGCCGGCGCGACCGTTACGCTCGATACAATCAGCACGGGCCGGCTCACGATCAAAGGCAGCGCGATGACGATCAAGGCGCCGAGCGTAACTAATCTATCTGATAAATTAGTTACGCTCCCGTCCGATCTCGTTATATCGAACGATCTCACGGTGGTCGGCGAAATTCTCCCCGAGATTCCGTTCAGCTGCGGGCCGGGCAGTTTGGTGCTGCAGGACTGCGGCGAGGTCGCGATTCCCGCGCTGACCGACGCGGGCTGGCCGTTCTCGCTCGCTTCGCTTACGCTGAACGGCACGACGAAGATGACATTCGCGCATACCGATAATCTTCAGCAGCACGATTCCGACTGGTCCAAGCTGAAGGGCAACGGCACGATCGAGTGGACCAGGAACAAGGCGGGGGTTTATATGTCGCTCCCGAGCAGCAACGGAAGATTCTCGGAAGAGCTCACGTTCATCAACAACACCGATATTCCGATTGACGAGCGGTATACGGAGGAGAATCCGTTCGTCTGCCGCAATCTGCAGGGCTCCGGCACCTTCAGAGCCGACTATTGCATTACTCAGCCTGGGGCGGGTGTTCGCTGGGTGAAGAGCGTTCAGACCACGAACACGACATGGTCCGGAAATTTCTATCAGTTCAACGACGTGCGCTCGATCCGTCTCGCGATCGCCTCCGACGAGACCGGCGTGCCGTCTTCAGAGAAGGTGCTGACGATTACCGGCAAGAATGATTCGGTTGATACCTACACGCGCGTTCTCCCGAGCGGGGCGGTGCACTTCAAGCCGGAATCGGACTGGACGCTCGAGAATACGAACGGACTCATCGTGGTCGACGCGGAAGGGGCGCCGAGCAACATTTCGTTCACCGGCGAGCGGAATTACGTCTACCTGAACGGCGGCACACTCGATTTTACGGACAGCGTCTACACGAACCAGGATTTCTACACTTACCTGACCGCGGGTTCGACCGGCATCGTCAAATTCTGGAGCGATTACGACACTGTAAGCGAAGGAGTTTACACCGATGTCTTCGATCGCGAGTACGGCGTCTGCGGTGTCGCGACGAACGCGCTCGCGGGTCCGCTCACGCTCATTTCGGTCGGCGAATCGGAGGTGAAGTGGTCGACCGACTACGCGGTCAAGGAATACTCCAGTGATTTCATCTCCCCTTACGCGCTCTACTGGCTCGGAACCACGAACACCATTCACGGCGTCGAGCCGAAGACGATCGAGCTCGCGAAAGAGTCGACCGAGCTTTCCGAAACCGACGTGATGGACTGGTCGCTCGTCTCCGATCTCACGGTGAAGCTCTCCTCGACCGTCGATCCTACAACTGCAACTTCCCCCTACAACTTAAATCTCGACGCCTCCTTCAGTTCCTACACGGGAACGCTGAAGCTCGAGGACGGGGTGAAGCTCACGGGCGCGCAGGATCTCGACTGCACGCTCCTCTCCTCGCCGACCGGGACGATCCGCTTCGTCGTCAGTAACGCCGGACAGGACCAGCCGCTCGTCGATGTCGCGGATGACTTCGCCTATGCGCCAGACCAGTTCGACGTCGAGGTCGTCGATGAGACCGGTGCGAATACCGCCGCATGGACCTGGCTCGTCGAGGACGGCCAGCTCAAGTACAAGACAGTGACCCTCGGCTCGCCGATTTACGGCTACCACTTCACAAGCGCATCGAAGTACTACGACTCCTACGGCTCGTCGAGCGTCGACCTCTGGTCGGGCGGCACCTTCGTGAAATCGGGTAACGGCTACGCCGTCCAGGGCAAGACGAACTTCGGCACCAATTTCAGCTGGAAGTACGACCGCTTCACGCTCTTCACGGTGATGAAACTCTCGGAGACCGCAAGTGCCGTCCATTTCGCGCTCGGTACGAAGGGTACGGGCGGCTTCACCCTCGTCGGGAACGGCGAGGACGAGGTGACGCTCTGCCGCTGGACCGCGAACGGCGCGGCGGTCACGAACCTTATCACCGGCAAGGTTCCCCTCGGGACGATCCAGTACCACTCCTTCGCGGTCGTCTACCGCGAGGGCTACTTCAAGCTCTTCATCGACGGCGAGAAGGTCGGCGCGGCGATGGATATCGAGCCCGCTACCCGCTTCTCGAATGGCTGGGGCTTCTCGCAGGTCGCGATCGACGGCTACAGCGGCTGGCGGCCCACGGGGCTCAAGGCCGGCACCGACGCCTGCTACGACGAGCTTCAGTTCTACGGCGACGCGTTCAGCGACTCAACCGCGGCGCTCCTCGCGGACGATTATCCCGCGTGGCCGAAGAAGCGGACGGTGACCGGTACGACGCTCCGCTCGATGAACGCGACCGATCTCACCGACGGCCTTATCTACGATGGCGGCGGCAAGCTCTGGATCAACGGCACCGGCGAAATCCCCGTTCTCTGGGCCGCCGAGGACACGAAGCTCGTCATCGACGGAACGACTGTCCTCTGCCCGATCACCTCGACGAAGTGCGCGCTCGCCTCGCGCCCGGTCGACATCTGGTCGAACGGCACCTTGTCCTTCACCTACTCCGGCGACGTCGACGCGACCGGCTATGACTTCAGCGACATCGGCGGCGACCGCGAGACCGAGGGCTGGCAGAAGGGCTACGGAACCGTCAACTTTACCGCGAGCGCGACGAACTCCGTGATCACCCTCGGGACTAACCTCTGGGACCGCGCGCTCACGCTCGACAACCTCGGCGCGATAAAGTTTACCGACTACGCGATCCCGGAAGGCACGAACGCGGTCTTCACCGGCTCGGGCGACTGGTCGGGCAAGGTGACGCTCTCCGGGAAGCTCCGCTTCGCCCCTGCGGCGGGCGTCTCGATGGACATCACCGAACTCGCGATCACGAACGCGACCGACTCGGCGCGCGTCGAGCTGAACGGCTCCGGCACGCTCACGCTCGGCTACGACTTCGCGCCCGTCTTCACCGCCGAGAGCCACGGCACCTGGCGCGTTCTCCTCCCGAAGCGCCTCGGGAAGAGCGAGCGTATCGCAACCCTCGCCGTCGAGGACGCCTTCGTCTATCCCGCCTCGGGTCTCGTCTTCACCGCGCTTTACCCGGACGGCGCCGCGATGGACGGCATCACCTTCACGTCGACCGCCGACGAGGGCTTCGTGTACGCGACCGGCTCGCGCGACTTCCGTTCGCTGAAGCTGATGATCCGCGCCCGGTAGCGGTCGATCACGACGCGGCGCCCGGCTTTTCGCCGGGCGAATTTGCGATTATGATATAATATTCAAGCTATGACTTTCAACACTCTTACCGCCGTTTCGCCCGTCGACGGGCGCTATCAGTCAAAGTGCGCCGAACTCGGGGACATCTTCTCGGAGTACGGGCTTATCAAGCGCCGCGTTCTCGTCGAGTGCGCCTGGCTCAAGGGGCTCGCCGCCGAAAAATCGATTCCCGAATGCACGCTTTCCGCCGCCGAGGTGAAGGCGATCGACGCCTTCGCCGCGGGGATCACCGTCGAGGACGCCGAGCGCGTCAAGGAAATCGAGAAGACGACGAACCACGACGTCAAGGCGATCGAGTATTTCCTTAAGGAATCCTTCGAGAATCGGAAAATCGTCAAATCGACGAATCGACGAATTCTCGAGTTCATCCACTTCGGCTGCACTTCGGAGGACATCAACAACATGTCCCACGCGCTGATGCTCCGCGACGGCAAGGCCGTCCTCCGTGCGGCAATGGACGAGATGACTTCGAAGATCGTCGAAATGGCGAAGGCGTACGCGAAAGTCCCGATGCTCGCCCACACCCACGGCCAGCCGGCCTCGCCGACGACCGTCGGCAAGGAGCTCGCGGTCGTCTCGGCGCGCCTCAAGCGCCAGGCCGCGGAAATCGACCGGCTCGTGATGCCCGCGAAGATGAACGGCGCGGTCGGGAATTTCAACGCCCATCTTTCCGCCTACCCGAAGACCGACTGGGAGAAGCTCGCGAACAAGGTGATCGTCTCGCTCGGACTTCGCCAGAACCGGCTCACGACCCAGATCGAGTCCCACGACGGAATCGCCGAACTCTTCGACGCGATCGCGCGCTGGAATTCGGTCCTCCTCGACTTCGACCGCGACGTCTGGATGTACGTCTCGATGGGCTACTTCAAGCAGCGCACCGTGAAGGGCGAAATCGGTTCTTCGACGATGCCCCACAAGGTGAACCCGATCGACTTCGAGAACTCCGAGGGTAACCTCGGGCTCGCGAACGCCGTCCTCGGCTTCATGGCGCGGAAGCTCCCGATCTCGCGCATGCAGCGCGACCTCACCGACTCGACGACGCTCCGGAATATGGGCGTCGGCTTCGGCTACACGCTGATCGCGATCCGCTCGACCCAGAAGGGTCTCGGAAAGCTCGAACTCAACGAAGAGCGCCTCGCGGACGACCTCGACCACAACTGGGAAGTCCTCGCCGAGCCGATCCAGACGGTGATGCGCAAGGTCGGGATGGACCACCCCTATGAGCGGCTTAAAGAGCTGACCCGCGGCCGCCGCGTGAACGCCGAGATCATGCAGGACTTCGTGAAGGCGCTCCCGCTCCCGAAGGCCGACAAGGACCGCCTCCTCAAGCTCACCCCCGCGACCTACGTCGGCATCGCCGAGAAGCTCGCGAAGCTCGCGTGAGAGGGTGAGATGGTGAGAGGGTGAGAAGGTGAGAGGGTGAGAGGGTGAGAAGGTGAGAGGGTGAGAAGGGTGGAAGAGAAGCATATACCGCTGCCGCTGAAATATAGGCCGATGACGTTCGAGGACGTCGTCGGGCAGGAACACGTCGTCCGGACCTTGAAGCATGCGATCGAGGCGAACCGGGTCGCGAACGCGTATCTCTTCATCGGCTCGCGCGGCATCGGGAAGACGACGATGAGCCGCATTTTCGCGAAGGCGCTTAACTGCCTTCACCCGAACGGGGTTGAACCCTGCGGGGAATGCGAGAACTGCCGCGAAATCGCGGCTAGCCGCTCGCTCGACGTGATCGAGCTCGACGCCGCCTCCCACAACAAGGTCGAGGACGTGAAGCCGCTCATCGAGGCGGCCGCGTTCAAGCCCGCCTCGTCGAAGTACAAGATCTTCATCGTCGACGAATGCCACATGCTTTCGAACGCCGCGTGGAACGCGCTATTGAAGACGCTCGAAGAGCCGCCGCCCCACGTCCGCTTCATCTTCGCGACGACCGAGGGCGACAAGGTCCTCGCGACGATCGTCTCGCGCTGCCAGCGTTTCGACCTCCGCCGCATCCAGACGAACGACATCGTCTCGCGGCTCAAGTACATCTGCGAAAAGGAGAAGATCGACGCCGAGGAGGACGCGCTCCTAGCGATCGCGCGCGGCGCCGAGGGCGGCATGCGCGACGCGCTCTCGTCCCTCGATCAGCTTATTTCCTTCAAGGGCGACAAGGTGACGGAGGAGGACGCGCTCGGCGTCTTCGGCCTCGTCTCGCGCTCCGCGCTCGAGCGCCTCGCCGGCGCGATCCTCGCGGGTGACGACGCGGCGATTCTCTCCGCGGTCGAGACTTTCGATTCGGCGGGCAAGAATCTCCGCCGCTTGGCCGGCGAACTCCTCGCCCATTTCCGCAACCTCGTCGTCTACCAGGCGCTCGGCGCCGATTCGAAATCGCTCGTCGCGACCCCCGAGCAGATAAAGACCCTTGCGGAACAGGCGAAGGGCGTCGACCCGGGGCGCGTCTTCCGCGTCTGCGACCAGCTCGCCGAAATGGAGGACAAGCTCCGTTACGTTCTGAGCGTCCGGACGACCGTCGAAATGACGCTCCTCCGCGCCGCGCGTATCGCGTCGACGGCGACGATTGAGGAACTGATGCGCGCCGTCCGCGCGCTTCGCGCCGGCGGCGCGGAAAGTGAAAAAGTAAAAAGTAAAAGTGAAAAAGTAGCGTCTGCAGGTGTAGCGGTAAAGTTGATAGAGAAGCCGATTGAAGAGAAGCCGAAATCAGTCTTCGCCTCGCTCCTCGCCGCCCATTCTCAGGACCCCGCCCCGTCCGCTCCCCGCGCC
>R26__coassemble_1618_pt1 | contig 11007 bp, 13 predicted proteins | sample R26__metabat2_high_PE_025 | metagenome-assembled genome bin R26 | reverse complement strand
GCGAATCCTTTTCGAAGCGGCCACAAGCGATCTGGAACTCTCATCAAGGCCGTGGCTAGCCGCGGAGCCAGCAGCGCCTTCAGCATCGGGAAATCATTGCGTTAAGGAGAGGAACGTGTGACGCTTGATGAAGGATTTGCGCGACTTGCGCGGTCGAAGTTCCGCAGCCGGTTTAAACTGACTGCGGATGATCTCTCGTACATCGATCGGGTCGGGGTCGCGACAATCGAGCGGCATGCGGTGGATTTCGTCGCGAAGAAGCTCGCGCCGGCGGAGCCGGTGAACGACGGGAAGCAGACGCCGATGCGCGGGCATCCTGCGTTCAAGGCGATGCACGCTACGGCGTGCTGCTGCCGCGGCTGCATGGAGAAGTGGTGGCGCGCAAGGCGGCATCAGCCGCTGAGCGAGGAACAGCAGCGCAAGACGGTCGGCCTCATCATGGCATGGATACGGAAGAATATGCTGCCTGAAGATCTGAAAGGAGATACAAAATGAAGAAGATTCAGCTTGCGATAGCCATTGTCGGCGTTACCTGCGCGGCGTTCGCCTCGACGGAGAAAAAGACATTCCGCGATGCGCAGGGACGGAACATGGGCTCGGCGACGGTCGATCAGTCGGGGCGGACGACATATCGTGACGCGATGGGGCGGAACCAGGGCTCGGCGACCGTGCAGGGGAACCGCATCACCTACCGCGACGCCATGGGTCGCAATCAGGGCACGGCGACGGTCGACTCTTCCGGGCGCACCACTTACCGCGATGCGCAAGGCCGGATTACGGGCACCTCGAAGGCGGATTCGTCCGGCAAGGTGACCTACCGCGACGCGCAGGGCCGGATTCAGGGAACATCCACGACCGACTCTTCCGGGCGCGTCACGTATCGCGACGTGCAGGGGCGCATACAGGGGACGAAGAAATGACCCGCAGAGATTTTGTGAGAGATTCGATCGCTACAGTTTGCGTCACGGCGGTCGGGAAGGGTATGGCAATGCCAAATGCAAAGGGAGAAAAAGTCATGAAGCATAAAATCAAACTGACCGTAATCGACAAGAAGTGCTATCCGGAACTGCAGGCGAAGTACTGCAAGGATCCGAAGGCGGGCCCGTGCCCATGCTACAATGTTGGCGACGAGTTCATCTTCGAGCGCGACGGCGACCGTGATGATTTCTGGCATTGCGGGCTCAATACGCTCGTGAAGACGAACGCCGATCCGAACACGGTCGCGGGCGGACCGAAGATGCCGCATTGCTCGGAGCTTTGGGACGCCATCTCGCGCTACATCTACACCGGCCTTCAAGGCGGTTCGATCATGAAGGGCTGGATGGCGCGCGAGAACGAAATGATCGCCTGCTGCAGCGACGGCACGCGCCCGGTTGTTTTCAAGATCGAGCGAATCGATTACGAGTGAAATGACTCGCATCACCGATATCGTGGACAATCGCGGCGGTGCAGGTGCCGTCTGGGAATTCGAGTAACCAGAAGAGGAAAAGCGTGGGAAAGTAGAAAGGAGAAACAGAAATGACCAACCAGGAACTGAGAGACGCGAGCGAACTTTATAAGGAGCTGTAAAATGGAATTCTACGAAGTTCTGGAAAGGCGGCGGACGATGCGGGATATGTCCGACCGCGAAGTGAGCGAAGGAAAGCTCGAGCGGATCATCGCCGCGGCGTTCAAGGCGCCGACGAACGACCATCTGCGCCAGTTCGAGTTCGTGGTGGTGCGCGATGCGAAGCGTATCGCCGAATTGACCGCGCCGCTCGCGGGCAACATCGCGAAGTTCACGATCGAGAACATGCTCCTCGCCGCGACGGCGGAGGGACTCGTCACGGCGTTCCATGTGCCGATCGAGGACGAGGCGGAATACGTGAAGCGCAAAGTCAACGCGCCAGCCGGCTACGAGCTTCCGTGCCTCCTCGCGATCGGCTATCCTGCGGACGGCGCGCATGTCTGCGTTCAGAAGGAAATCGACCCGAAAACGCGGATTCACACGAACGGTTTCTGAAGCGTTCGGATTGAGAGGCGGAAGAATATGAAGATCGTTACGAACACCTGTCCGAAAGGAATGTGTGATGCAGCGTGGCGCACGATCAACAAGTATGTTTTCGCGCTCGCCTGCGGCGTGAAGGAGTTCTATGGCGGCGGCTGGATGGCGAAAGAGAGACCTGGCGAGGTCGTCACCTGCTGCGATGACGGGCTGAGACCGGTTTTCTTTCATCTCGAGGCGACCGAAGAAGAAGCCGGACCTTTTCTTGGAAGGTCGGAATGATGTCAATCTTGTAACCTTCTGGATTCTGTCACGTATACAGAGTGAAAGTGAAAGGATGCTAAAAATGAACACGATTGTAAACTTCAATATCAATAATTTCGAAAACGGGTATCTCCATACCCTCGGGAACTTCATCAATTCGAAATCCGACGGCGGCACGATTTCGAAGGAAATGTCTTCAAGCCGCGTATGCGAAGGCCTGAACGGGTTCGAGGAGACGGGCCTCAATCGTTTTATCGGTCGAACGGACGGCGACAAATTCGCGAATAACGAAATCCGCCGGTGCTTTTTAACGGCGCTTAAGTCCGAACTCGGGGTCGCCGACGGGGACGACGACTCGGTTCTTCGCGCGCTGGAGCGTATTCTAGGTAAGGATGTCCTGAAGCGCGGCGATTACGGTAAGGGGCGTCCGCTTACCATGCGCCGGATTACCGCGGTCATGAACAAGGTCAGCGAGATTAAGGCTAATCGGCCCGAAGTCGCGCCGCAGCCGATGCATACCGAAGAGGTTAGAGTCCCGCCCGCTCCGAATAAAGTGCAGGAGATCGTGCCTTATGAACCGCTGAGCGGGAATAAGGACGAAATAAAGGCGAAAATCATCAATATTCTCGCCGGCGGCGACAATAAGGCGTATGGATCGCTCGTGAAAAGCGGTGATTCGACGGAGTGGAAGGGGCTCGCCTTCCGTGCCGGCTCGAGACCCTTCGATCAGGTCCGCGCTGCCGGCCGTAAGGATCGCTACCACCCCGTCGACGGCTTTTCGTCGAAGAACGACCTTCGCGTCGAGGCCAATCTTAAGGAGGCCAAGGGTAAGGGCAGGCTCCCCGGCATCACCGGCGAGTCCGGCGTATCCTTCTGCCGCACCGTCTCTCGTTGCATCGCTTATCGGGGCACGGAGTCGTTCATCTACGTGATCGATACCACGAAACTCGGACCCGGCGAGCACGCGTGGGATATGGACAGCGCCTATGATGACGTGGGCGGCAACGATCCGGACAAGGCCGGTAACGAGGTCAACACGTCGGCCGTCCCGAAAGAGGCGGTCGTGGGGTGGATCAAGCTCCCCGGGCACATCGCCGCGCTCGAGACCTCGGCGGGTTACAGCTCGGTTACCGAACGCAAGATCAACGAAATCATCAATTACGCCATGGACTCGGACGACGCCATCGTGATTAATCCGGATTACCGCGCTTAAGTGATATGAGGCATCGGCCTCGCATCGCCAGTTGCCGCAGAGTGACACTTTGCTTGTTCTTGCGACAACTGAACATACAGTGTAAAACCAGTCTGACGGTTGTGTAAAATTCCGCTCAGAGTGACTTGTTCGTGCGCGTAGGATTGTACGCCGAGTGTAAGCCTGCTTCTTAATGCGGGTGTTTTGATTTCATCAGCTGTAATTGTTCCGGTTTGGCACGGCAATTGCTATGTCGTGGCTGTGGATTTTCGAGAGCAGCGGAAAGCCAGCCACAACCAAAAGGAACAAACATGAACACACTGATGAAGTTGGGCCTGGCGGCGGTTTCCGCCGGTCTTGCCTCCGCGCTGCTCGCGGATGAGCCGCAACTGGAAGAGGAATCGAGCTCTCCGGTTTCGGTCGAAGTATCGGTCGACGTGCTGAGCGACTACATGTGGCGCGGCACGATCTGCAATGACAATCCCGTCTGGCAGCCGTCCGTGACCCTCGGGTACGATCTCGGCGATTACGGCGCGCTGTCCGCGAATGTCTGGCAGAGCTACGACCTCACCCACAAGCGCGGCAGCGCGACGAACTCGCGCCGCTCCTGCGGTTTGCAGGAAATCGACTACACGCTTTCCTATGCCGTGGAACTCGCCGGCGTCGGCTTGGAGATCGGACACATCTGGTACACGTTCCCGAATGCGAACGGACACAGCGATCAGGATCTCTACGCCACCGTGTCGTACGACAACCCGATCGTGACCCCAAGCTTCAGCGCGTACTGGAATTACTCGACCTCGGCCGGAAATGACGCATCGACGATGTACTTCTCCGCCGCGCTCGCGCATGATTTTGCGATCACCGACGCGTTCACGCTCACGCCGTCCGCCTCGCTCGGCTTCGGCGATAACGCCTGGACCGACTGCGGCACGGAGCTCACCGATCAGACGGTCGGACTTTCCGCGACCTATGCGATCTGCGAATACGTCTCGATCGGCGCGCAGATCAACTACACCTGGATTCCTTCCCACACTCTTCGCAAGAACGACTACATGGGCGAGGGCAAGGATCAGATCGCGTGGGGCGGAGTGAATCTGACTTTGAGCTTCTGACGAAGCTCAAAGTCAGACATGAAGCATGAAGCATGAAACATGAAGCATGAAAGATGAAAGAGGGAATACAATGAAGAACATGACGACGAGGGAGTTTTTGAGGAATGCGTGCCTGGGCGCGGCGGGTGTCGCGGCCGGCGGGGTGCTCGCGGGATGCGACAAGAGGAGTCCGCTCGACAAGGGCGTGACGATTCCTCAGACGATGAAGATGATCAAGTGGCGCTTCCAGACCTACGCCGGCACCGCGCTCGCGCAGCATGTCTGCAAGCCCGCGATCGACGCCTTCAACAAAGTCGCCGGAAACCGGATGCACATCGATCTCTATTACGCCGATCAGCTGGTGCCGACTTCGGAACTCTTTAGCGCGCTGCAGGCGGGGACGATCGACGGCGTGCAGTCCGACGACGACTCGATGTCGTCCGCGGCGGACGTGCGCGTCTTCGGCGGCTACTTCCCGTTCGCTTCGCGCTATTCGCTCGATGTGCCGGTGCTGTTCTCGCAGTACGGACTCGATAAGATCTGGGCGGAATCCTACAAGGAGGCGTCGCAGGGCAAGGTGACCTGGCTCTCGGCGGGCTCGTGGGATCCGTGCCACTTCGCGACCAAGAAGCCGATCAATCACCTCTCCGACTTGAAGGGACTCAAGGTCTACACTTTCCCCACGGCCGGCAAGTTCCTCTCGCAGTTCGGTGTCGTCCCGGTGACGCTCCCGTACGAGGACGCGGAAATGGCGCTCCGCACCGGCACGCTGGATGGCGTCGCCTGGTCCGGCATCACCGAGGACTACACGGTCGGCTGGGCGGATGCGTGCAAGTACTTCCTCACCAACTCGCTTTCGGGCGCGTGGATCGGTTCGTACTTCGCGAATACCGAGAGCTGGAACAAGGTGCCGGAGGATCTGAAGGAACTCTTCAGGCTCTCGATGGATTCCTCGCACTACTACCGTCAGTACTGGTACTGGGGCGGCGACGCGGATCTGCGCGTCAACGGCGGCAAGCTGCAGCTATGCTCCATTCCCGATGCCGAGTGGGCGGAGGTCGAACAGAAGGCCGTCCCGTTCTGGGAGGAAATCGCCGCCGCGTCGCCGCGCGCGAAACAGGTCGTTGAGGCCTTCCGCAAATACAACGCCGTGATGGCGAAGGCCGGCAAACCTTATCGTTACTAATATCATGAAAGCAATCGCGAAATACATTCGCGGCGTGGAGGCGGCTACCCGGTATCTCGGGTACGCCTCCATGTATCTCCTACTGGTGATACTCGCCGTGCTGATGTTTCCCGTGTTCGCGCGCGGCGGGGACATCTCGACCATCTGGGCGCTCGAAACCGCGCAGTTCGCGGTCGGCGCCTACTACATTCTCGGCGCGGGCTGGTCGCTCCAGCAGGGAGCCCACGTGCGCATGGACTTTCTCTACGCCAACTGGAAGCCGCGCACGAAGGCGATCGTCGATTCGGTCACCTCGTTCTTCGTCCTCTTCTACCTCGTCGTGATGCTGCTCGGCGGCTGGGACAGCTGCGCCTACGCGGTTGTCGCGAAGCAGATCAACCACACGGTCTGGGCGCCGTACATGGCGCCGATCAAGATCGCGATGGAAATCGGCATCTTCTTCATGTTCCTGCAGATGACGGCCGAATTCGCGAAGTCGCTGATGTTCGCCTGCGGTAAAAAGATCGCGCTCCCGAACGCGGAGAAGGAAGAGGAGCATCTCTTCGCCGGACGCGTCGTCCGCAAGACCTACTGGCTCGCCTTCGCGGCGGCGGCGGTCGCCGGACTCGTCGGCGCGGCGCTTTTGTTCCTCGGCATTCCGCGCGTCACGCCGGAAGGGGGCCTCGGGCTTCTCCTCACGATTCTCGGCGGCTTTCTCTGTGTCGCCGCGCCGATCGCGATTATTCCCGTTTCGGTGAAGCGGCTTCACGACCTTGATATGTCCGGCTGGTGGGCTTTCGCGTTCGGGATGTTCTCGCTCGTGCCCGGGCTCGGCATTCTCACGATTCTCGGCGAGATGATTCTCCTCGCGCAGGACGGCGCGCCGGGCAAGACCGGCTTCGGTCCCGATCCGAAGGGACGCGATCTCATCAAGGTCTTTTTCCCGCGGCTTCCCGCCGAACAGGCGCCGATTCCGGAAGTGCCGCTACCGGAGAATCCCGACGTCGAGCATTCGTACTGGCTCCCCTACATCGTCTTCGCGATCGCCGGCATGGTCGCGATCACGCTTGGCTTTATTCTGGCGGCGGTTTGCTCGAACCCGACCTGGTTCCTGCTGGGGGCGTCCGTCTTCGTGATTTCCATTCTGTTTCTCGTGCGAGGTGTCGTATGTATGAATCACTGAGTATTATCGAGTATCTCCAGGCGAGTCCCGGGATCATCATTTTCCTGATGTTCTCGCTCCTGATGGCGCTGATGCTCACCGGACAGCGTGTCTTCGGCGTGATGGGCTTCATCGGCGTCGTCTTCGCCTTGATATTCATCGACCGCGGCGCGCTCGGGTACGGCTTTAACGCGGCGATCAAGCTCTTCAACTGGTATCCGATGCTGACGCTGCCGATGTTCGTCTTCATGGGCTTCATGCTTTCCGAGTCGGGCATCGCGAACGATATGTACCACATGTTCCACGTGTGGTTCGGCGGTTTGCGCGGCGGACTTGCCGTCGGTACCTTGCTCGTGATGATCATGATCTCGTGCATGAACGGACTCTCCGTCGCCGGCATGGCGATCGGCTGTTCGGTGGCCCTGCCGGAACTCCTGAAGCGCAATTACGACAAGCGCATGATTTCGGGCGTCATCCAGGCGGGCTCGTCGCTCGGTATCCTGTTCCCGCCGTCGATCGTGCTCGTCCTTTACGGAATGATCGCGCGCGAGCAGGTGAAGGACCTGTGGCTTGCGGGCATCGGTCCGGCGCTCCTCCTGTCGCTCCTCTTCTTCGGCTACGTGGTGATCCGCTGCAAAATCAACCCGAAGCTCGGTCCGATTCTTCCGAAGGAGCAGCGCAACTTCAGCTGGGCGGAAAAGTTCGCGGTGCTGCGCGCGGGCATTCTCCCGATCATTCTCGTCCTCTCGGTGATCGGCTCGTTCTTCTCGGGCCTCACCTCGCTCGAGGAAAGCTCGGCGGTCGGCGCGCTCGCGGCGTTTTTGATCGCGCTCTTCAAGAAGCGGCTCACGGTGAAGGTGTTCACGCGCGTCCTCAAGGAGACGCTCAACAATTCGGCGATGTTCCTCTGGATCATGATGGCGGCGCTCTCGTTCTCGGCGGTGTTCGATTCGCTCCATGCGGTTGATGTCCTGAAGGAGTTCTTTACGGGCGACCTCGGTCTTTCGCCGTGGTGCATCCTCTTCATGATGCAGCTCGCGTTCATCATCCTCGGCATCTTCCTCGACGACACGGCGATGCTGATCATCGTGGCGCCGCTCTTCATTCCGCTCGTGAAGGAGCTAGGGTTCAGTTCGATCTGGTTCGGCGTTCTCTACACGATCACCTGTCAGATCGCGTACATCACGCCGCCGTTCGGCTACAATCTCTTCATGATGCGCGCGATGAGCCCCGATTCGATCACGATCAAGGACATCTATTCGTCGATCGTGCCGTTCCTCATCCTGATGGTCGCGGCGATCGTGCTCATAATGGTCTTTCCGGACATCGCGCTCTGGTTCCCGGACTACGTGAACGGCAAGGCGCTTGGTCCGGTCGACTGGCTGATCGCGCATTGCGACGCCTTCAAATCGCTCTGCGAAACCTGCTTCCGCTACGCCTTGCCTTAAGCCCGATTTCCCCGGTTTTACGTCAGCAGGTATAATTCTCAATCGTATGCTTTTCGTGACGATTGAGAATTATACCTCAGTGCCGGTTCGCGGCATGGACAAGCAAGTTCGAGATTCTTAAAAATCCTGGCGCACGGTTTGGACCGGATGTGGTACAATGGTTTCAAAATTCAAAAATCTCGTGGAGGTAGTAAGATGAATTATCTGCAGTTGAAATTGGAGTCGAAGGATTATCCGGTGATGCGCGAAATCGTGTTGCCGGGCAAGGTGACGCTGGCGCTGCTGCATCAGGCGATTCAGGAGACGTTCCGATGGCTCGATTACCATTCGTATGAGTTCACGGACGCGAATGGCGTGCGGTACGCGGAGACGGCGGACGATGACGATATGGACGCTCCGCCGATGGATGCGACGACGGTGACGCTCGACAGGGTGTTCAAGAAGGCGGGGACGAAGCTCGGCTACCTGTACGATTTCGGGGACGGAAACGAGGTCGAGGTGATGTTCGTGAAGAAGGTGAAGCCTCCGTTCATGCCGCAGTTCGCGACGGAGGGTCCGTACATGATCGAGGATTCCCGCGGAGTCGGCGGCGAAAGGGGCGTGTGGTCGATCCTGGAGAATCCGAAACGCAAGGATTACAAGAAGACCGTCTCGTGGCTGTGGGAAGCGTTCCATATCACACCCGAACAGGCGTTTTACCATCCGTCCGTATCCGACATTTACGGAAAGATTTTCAAACTCGTGAAGCTGTTGGGCACCGGCATCCCGTCTTCACCCCTCGCCGACGCGTGGCAGGAGTACATGATGGAGGGGTGACATGACCGTATTTGTCCTCAAGGCCGTTGAGATTCGGGACGGGAAACGTCCCGACGGCGGGTATGGCACCTGGACGCGAGGAGCGGACGATCCGATTCAAGGTCGGCGATCTCGTATGGGTGCGTCGGTTCGACCGCATTGATCCGATGCAGATCGGCGCTTTGCCGATGACAAAGTCGGAGTATAATGCGCGCAAGGCAAAGTGGCAGGATAAGAAGGTTCCGTATCGCGGCGGGGACTTTTCAGACGATTGCTACATGGCGTATTCCTGCGTAGATCACCGGCATCCGCAATGCTGGGACGTGTTTCCCTTCACCGGTACGATCTCAAAACGAACCCGCGCCAGATTGGAAAAGATTCGTGCTCTTGATAAATAGTTTCATCACGTTGTAGAAATCGCCGATATCACAAGAAAGAGTCGTCTTCCAGGAGAATTGTATTGTAAAGTATATAGATACATTACATTGTAAAGTATTTAGATACTTTGGAATTGAGACGGTGCTTCCTTATTTAAACGCGAGGAATCTTGCGAGGTTGCTTGCAGGACAGGATGCGGCCAGGTGCGCCGGAAAACCGGAAGCACTTCTGACGGCGGAGTGAGAATTCCGCCACACGAGCGGACGGAAATATGGTACAATATCTCTGCTCTTGTCAATCGGGAGCGAAATGAATTTCAGACGTCGGCGGGCAAGGCGCCGGCGGCTATATCGCGGAAGCGATGAATGATCTTCAATAGCGGTGGATTGAACTTGCATCAGCCCACCACCGGGCGAAAGGGGTAAAACCCAAGTAGCCAGAACCTGAACGGCCGCCGCGGCAAAGGGCGACATACTTCAGGGGGCGGGACCTCCCGAAAGGAACCCGACGATGTACGAAGAAGCCAGCAATTGAAAAATAAAAAGAAAGGAGGAGCGAAATGCCGATGTTGATGGAGAGGAAAGATTGGGTCCGCACTGTCGCCAATGTGAGTCGCGGTGACAATGTGTGGTATGAGGATGTATCCGCCGATACCATTGATTTCCCAATTCGTTTCCCGAGAGTCGGTCGCTATCAGGTTATTCTGGTCAATATCGACGAGCCTGAAGATGTCAAGCCGAAACGACGTTCCGCCCGGGAATTAATCGGGTGTTGCCGGAAGTATCACCCTGAATATCGCTCCACCGAAGAGATCATGAAAGAACTTCGTGAAGGGGAGGAAGATTGATGTGGGTGGTTGATACATGCATCATCATTGATATTGTGCGCGGTGATAAGAATTTCGCAAACTTGTCTGCGTCGGTAATTGATTTGAAATTTGACGAAGGACTTTCTATTGCGCCGATTACCTATGTGGAATTGGCACCGACGTTTGGCGGTGATATTCAATATCAGGAAGAGAAATTGTCTCAGTTGGGCATCGTTTGTGATTTCGGTGGCGATAAAGAGGCCGTTCTTGCCGCCTATAAGGCGTGGTATGGGCATGTGCTGCGTAAACGTGCGGGAGAGGCGAAGAAGCGTCCGATCGCCGACGTGATGATTGGCGCGTATGCGTTGGAAAAGGGCGGGCTCATTACCCGCAACGAGGAGGACTTTCGATCGCTTTATCCAAATCTACGGATTCTGAATCCCGTCAGGGTGGAGTGATCAAAACGCGGCGGAGTGAAAATCCTGCCGCACAACCGAATGAGAATATGGTACAATATTCTTGCTTTCGTCAAACGGGGGCGAAACGAATTTAATTCCCCGACCTGGGTAAGGGGAAACTGCGGCGAGAGCCGTGATTGATCTATGACATCGGCCGGTGTAGCCCAAGCGGCGCCGGCCACCGGGTGAAAGGGTGCGAGCCCGAGTAGCCAGAACCTGAACGGCCGCCGCGGCAAAGGGCGACATACTTCAGGGGGCG
>R26__coassemble_1591_pt1 | contig 11128 bp, 8 predicted proteins | sample R26__metabat2_high_PE_025 | metagenome-assembled genome bin R26 | reverse complement strand
TCGTCGGCATCTCCTCCGGCGCCGCGCTCTACGCCGCGCTCGAGCTCTCGAAGAAGCCCGAGTACGCTGGCAAGACCATCGTCGCGCTCCTGCCCGACACCGGCGAGCGCTATCTCTCAACTTGGCTTTATGCGTAATGGATAACCGATTCGAAAAGATCGAGAAGGCAGTCCTCGCGGGGGGTGAAATCTCCCGCGGGGACGCGCTTTTTCTGTTGAAGGAAGCGCCGCGGGAGGAGTTGCACTCCCTTGCGCACCGGGTGACGGAGAAGTTCAAGCCGAAGAATTTCGACTTCTGCGCGATCGTTTCCGCGCGGCAGGGACGCTGCAGCGAGAACTGCAAGTGGTGCGCGCAGTCCGCGCACTGGCACACGGGATGCGAAGTCCACGGCTGGATCGGCGCGGACGCCTGCGTCAAGGCGGCGGAAGACGCCGAGACGCAGGGAGCGGGACGTATCGGCATCGTCACTTCCGGACGGGGACAGACCCCGCGCGAAGTCGACGAACTCTGCGAAGCCTTGAAGGCGATGAAGGCGAAGACTCACATCCATCTCTGCGGTTCGCTCGGCCTCGTGAGCGCCGGCGATATCGCTAAGCTCAAGGCGGCGGGACTCGAGCGCGTCCACTGCAATATCGAGACGGCGCCGTCGCACTTCAAGTCGCTCTGTACGACTCACACTTTCGAGGAGAAGCTCGCGACTTTGAAGGCCGCGCGCGCGGCGGGACTCGAGATATGCTCGGGAGGCATCATCGGGATGGACGAGACGGACGAGGAACTCGTCGAGTTCGCCTTTACGCTCAAGGAAATTGCGCCTGATTCGATACCGGTCAACATTCTCCACCCGATCGCGGGAACTCCGCTCGGAGAGAAAGGGATACTGCCGAACGCGCGCGTTCTCGACGCGATCGCGATTCTGCGGCTCGTCAATCCGAAAACGCCGCTCCGCTTCGCGGGCGGTCGCCGCGACATGACGGACGATGAGGCGAGAAAGTGCATCTACGTCGGCATGAACGCCGGGATCGCGGGGCCGCTCCTCACGACGCCAGGCGCGGATTACGATGACGACCGCGCGCTCGCGCAGGAGGCGGGATACTCGGTCGATCCGGAGCTTAGGCCGATTTGTGAATAAAATGAGATAGTCTGATTAAAACGATTTTGACGAATTTCGCAAGTGATGTCGATTCCGTCCGGTGACGACGTTCCTTCTAAAATTCGCGTAATATGGCGGATTGGAATTCCCATCCCCTAAAGAGTATGGCGATTGTATGATTAAATTGATACAATGGTCTCAAGAATGGGAAAGGACTTTAGAATGAGCGAGAAAATCACAGAAGAAATCCCGACGATCGACGTCGAGGAAATCGGCAAGAAGTACGAGGAGAAGGGTATCTTCGCCCGTATCGGGTCGATGCTTTCCGGTCTCGGGAAACCGCACGACACCCGCGAGTACAAGGAGGCGCGGATCGAGCTCCAGCGCCTTTCCGCCCCGATCGCGGCGGCGGTAGCCGTCGTTCTTTTCGTCGTCGTTCTCTGCGTCGTCACGGCGGTGCAGAACACGAAGAAGGCGACGATGGACGTCACGGTCGCGAAGATCGAGGAGCAGGAGGACTCGAAGCTCGAGGAGATCGAGGAGCCGCCCGAAGAAGAAATCGACATGACCCAGGACGTCGACGTCTCGCAGGATATCCAGATCGACGTCCCCCAGCCGCAGATGGCGAACCCGGCGCCGCCGAGCCCGAACCCCGGCGGCGAGCCCGACAAGGTCGCCGCGGCCCCGAGCCCGGTCACCATGAACGCGGTCTCCGGGACGGTCAAGATGCGCGGTCTCGGCTCCGGCGACGGCGGCGGCTTCGGCACGCTGATCGGCGGCGGCAAGGGCGGCGGCCAGAACCTCGAGGGCGCGCTCATCGGCATCCTCATCGACTTCAAGCGCGACGGCGACAAGAAGAAGCGCCCCGAGTACAACCCGAACCAGTACTGGGCGGACGTGAAGAGCCTTGTCGACGCGAACTTCTCCGAGGCGTCGCTCAACAAATTCTGCGTCCTCCCGAAGCGCGTCGCGCTCTCGTATGTCTGGATCGAGCCGCAGCCCGCGAACAACGGACCGAAGGCGTTCGGCGCCCAGGACCTCATGGAGCCCGCCGGCTGGGCCGGCTACTACACGGGCGATCTCACCTGCACCGAAGACGCGAAGTACCGCTTCTACGGCTACTTCGACGATATGATGGTCGTCAAGATCGACGGGAAGACCGTTCTCGAATCGAACTGGGCGAATGACGGATCGAAGCCCGGCAATGTCACCGGCTGGAAGGCGAGCGACCCAAGCGCGATCAATTCGATGGAGTGCCCGCAGTCGAATTCCTACATGGTCCCCGGCGACTGGTTCTCGGTCAAGAAGGGACAGACCCTCAAGCTTCAGATGTGCTTCGGCGAACGCCCCGGCGGCCGCGTCGGCGGTCTTCTCTGCCTCGAGAAGGAAGGCGCGGAGATCCAGAAGCAGGCGAACGGTAAGAAGCGCATTCCGATTTTCTGCTCGCGCCCGATGAGCTTCAAGGAGAAGGAGCGCTATTCGAAAATCCGCTATTTTGACTGTCAGGACTCCGTCCGCTTCAACTCGAAGCCGAAGAATTCTAAGGCGATTACAAAGGGCGACGTTTCGGTCGACGTCTCGATCTGAGGCGGTACGCGGAAATAAAGTGAATACGGAAAAACACCTGAACAGGTGAATAGGCGGTAAAGAACATGTAGGCTATAATCTCATCGTATTTTAAACCCTAAAAAGGAAAGGTTGAAAACGATGAGAAAAACTGCAGTTCAATTGGGCGTGCTCGCGCTCGCGGCGGGCGTGGCGCTCGGCGCGCGGGCCGAAGAGGTCGCGGCGAAAACGGCGGAGGCGGCGCCGCATTTCGTGCTCGACTTCGACGAGCATAACGAGGGTTGGACCGTCAACCGCGGCAAGGCCGTTCTCGTCGAGGACGGCGTGAAGGGGAAGGCGCTCGAGCTAAAGCCCCACACCGCGGTCACGATGCGCTTCTCGCCCCAGCCGCTCACGACCTACAAGGTGACCGCGTGGCTCAAAACCGCCGCGGGAGATACCGACGTCACGATGCAGGGCACGGAACTCATCGGCCACGAATTCAGCGTTTCCTCCGCTCTTGCGGCGTGGACGAAAGTCGAGCAGGTTTTCAATACCGACGCCGGACAGCGCAAGGGCGGCCGTCTCGAGTTCCTCTTCGACGGCGATTCGAAGGCATGGGTCGACGAGGTCGTCGTCGAGCGTCTCGGCGATTACGTTCCCCCGGTGTGCACCGGCTTCCTTCCGCCGCCCGAACGCAAGACCGTGACCGACTTCGGTCTCGAGATGCAGCCGAATGAGAAGGTTCAGTGGATGCACGACGCGAAGCTCGGCCTTTTCATCCACTGGGGCATCTACGCGGGTCCCGCGCACGGCGAATGGTATCAGCAGCGCAAGGGCATCAAGCCCGAGAAGTACCGCAAGTACGCCTTCCCGGAATCGGGCGAGGAGTATTTCGACGCGAAGGACTTCGACGCGCACAAGTGGACCGCGCTTGCGAAGAAGATGGGCGCGCGCTACGTGACCCTCACCGCGATGCACCACGACGGCTTCGCGCTCTTCGATAGCGCCTACACGAACGCGTTCACGAGCATGCAGACCCTCAACCGCGACTTCGTCAAGGAATTCGTCCAGGCATGCCGCGACGACAATCTCCGCGTCGGTCTCTACAAGACGCTCATCAACTGGCGTTATCCCGGCTACTACGACGTCGACGGAACGGACTGCAAAAAGAACAGCTTCCATTACACCACCGAGGCGTGGCACAAGGAGAACGCCCGCATCATGAAGGAGGAGCTCTACTGCCAGGTCCGCGAACTCCTTACGAACTACGGCAAGATCGACATCCTCTACTGGGACGGCGGCTGGATCTCCCAGCAGCCCTCCGACCGCGAAGGCGCGCGCGTCTGGGAATCGTACAAGTATCTCTCGCCGGACAACGCCTGGCCGATCGCGCCGGAGTTCCAGGTCAAGGAAGAGTCGACCGGCAAGCCCCTCGGCCTCGTCGGCATGGTCCGCGCGCTTCAGCCCGATATCCTCATGAACCCCCGCAGCGGCTGGATCGGCGACTACACGAACGATGAAGGCAGCCGCGCTCCCCGCGGCGAAATCCGTCAGGGCCTCGTCGAGAAGTGCCACGCGATCGGCGCGCACTGGGGCTACGGCGACGACGACCACAATCCGCGCAAGGTGTGGCCGCTCAAGAAGATCAAATCGATGTTCGCCGACTGCATGATCCGTAACATGGTCGTCATCATCAATGTCGGACCCGACCGCCACGGCAACGTTCCGAAGATTATGGAAGACCGCCTCACCCAGTTCGGCGAGTGGGTCCATTCGATTCAGGATTCCGTCTACGACACGGTCGGCGGTCCCTGGCAGCCGAAGGACGGACAGTACGGCTTCACCTACAAGGACGATATGATCTACGTCTATTTCCTCGACGACTTCAAGGAGACCTCGCTCGCGCTTCCGCCGGTCGACGACGGCTACGAAGTCGTGAAGGCGTTCCGCCTCGAGGACAAGTCCGAGGTCAAGTTCGCGCAGGACGGCAAGATCGTCACGCTCGACAATCTTCCCGCCGGCGGCGAGATCCGCGTCATCGCGCTCAAGCTCAACAAGCCCATCAAGAAATAATCCTTGTTATGATCAAACGCCGACTCGCAGTGGCGCTCGGGGTTGCACTCCTTCTGGAGTGCAGCCCTGTTTTCGCCGAAGAATACTATCCCGTCCGTTCCCGCCTCGAGACCTCATCGCTCGACGGGACGTGGCAGTTCAAGTTCGAAGGCGACGCGGACTGGGGCAGCGTCCGCGTGCCCGGAAACTGGGAGACGCAGGGAATCAAGAAGCCCGATTACGGACGCGATCTCGTCCCTCTGACCGGCATCTATCGCCGCAAGTTCGACTTCCTCGAGGACTGGAAAGACCGCGAGGTCATTCTGCGGCTCGACGGCGTTCAGAACGGCTTTACCGCCTTCATCAACGGACGCGAGATCGGCGGCGGACACAGCGCCCACACGATGCACCAGTTTAACATCACGCCTTTCCTCCGCGAGGGCGCGAACGAAATCGAAATCAAAGTCTCGACCCACTCGCCTTATTGGCTTTTCGATGTCTGCGACGCGTGGTCGCTTACGGGCATAAAGCGCAGCGTCGAGATCTTCAGCGTTCCGCGAGAGGGCAGTCTCGCGGCACTCGCGTTCACCTCGAAGGTGAACAAGGATAATTCGGCGGAAATCGCGGTCGACCTCAAGGTGAACGGCGCGGTCGCCGGAGCTTCGGTGTCGCTTTTGGACGAGCGCTACAACCACGTCGTCGAAGAGTCGGGAACGAATCTCCATTTCCGTGCGAGCTTGAAGCATCCGCGGCTCTGGACCGCCGAGACGCCGAATCTTTACCGGCTCGACGTGAAGCTTTTCGCCGCGGACGGACGCTGCCTGCAGAGCGTCGAGGAGATGGTCGGCATTCGCGAAATTCGGGTCGAGAATTGCAAGATACTCCTTAACAACCGCGAGATATTCCTGCGCGGCGCGTGCCTGAGCGAAAACGACGGAATCGAAGGCGGGGCGATGTCCGCGCTAAACCGCTACCGCCAGCTTCGTCAGATGAAAAAAGCGAACATCAACTTTATCCGCACCGCCCATTATCCGTTCGATCCCGTGTTCGCGCGGCTCTGCGATGAAATGGGCTTCTATGTCTGCGAAGAAATTCCCTTCGCCTCGCGCGGCGACGAGTATCTCAAGAACGACAAGAATGTCGCCGCGGAACTGATCGCGCGCGCGAAAGCGACGATCGACCGCGACCGGAATTCGCCGAGCATCATCATGTGGAGCCATGGTAACGAGAACAAAATCTATCCCTGTCAGGACGCGGTGCTTAAATTCACGAAAGAGTACGATCCGACTCGGCTGAGGGGCGTTCCTCAGGCGAAGGGCGCGTTCACGACCTACATCCGCCATCCTTCGAAATACGTCGACGTGATCTGCGGACATTATGCGGGCGACGATCTCTTGAAGGAAGCGTGCGAGAAATCGAATCTCCCGATCATCAACACCGAATATGCGCATTCGCTCGGGACGGCGTTCGGAGTTCTCGAACAGAAATACGAGCTTTTCCGTCGCGAGCCGAAGATCGCCGGCGGCTCGGTATGGTCCTATCAGGATCAGAGTATCCTTACTCATGATTTCAATCAGTCAAACCAAGTCTTGAAGGGCGTCCGGATCGATTCGCGCCGGTATCTCGACTCGTACGGGCTAAATCCCGAGCCGGCCGACAAGACCGAAAAGCACAAGGAGGGCACCGACGGCGTCGTCTACGGTGACGGCTATCCTCAGGAGGACTATTTCGAGCTCGCTCAGGTCTATACGCCCGTTTATATCCGCGAGAAGGAAATCGCGAAAGACGGACGCCTCAAGCTCGAAGTCGAGAACCGCTTCGACTTCATATCGCTCGACGGATATGCGCTCGAGTGGGAGCTCAAGAGCGGCGGCGAAGTGCTCGAATGCGGTAAGACCCGCCTCTCGGCGACGGCGAGGGAAACCGAAATCGTCGAGATAACGCTCAAGGAAAGCGCCGCGGACGCTATTCTCGCGATGAAGGCGGTTTCTCCGGACGGCTCGCTCGTCTGCGAAAAGAACATAACGATCGCGCACGGGGTCGATTACGCGAAGGAACTCGCGAACGCGAAAGGGAAGAAGGCGGCGGAATGGCTCAAGGGGGTTTTGCGTCTTCGCGTGGGGCGTCCGATCGGAATCGGACTCGACTACCGCCGGAAAGGCCTTTGGGATCCGTATCTCCTCGAGGGAACCAATATCGCCGCGAATACATGGCGCTGGGCGCGAGCCGACAAGCCCGAGAAGAATTACATCGACGGCGAAATCGTTATCGCCGAGGATGAGAACGGGACCGTGACGATCGACTATACGCTCACGCCGTCGCCGGGTATCGGCGGAGAGTTTCTCGAATACGGACTTTCTTTCGTACTCCCAGAGGACTACACCGACGTCGCATGGCTCGGCGGGGGGCCGTTCTCCTCGACTCCCGGCAAGACCGCTTTCAATAACCGCGATGTCTGGCAGCTTAAGAAGGACGATATCCGCTTCTACGGCAATCGCGCGCTCGTCGACGCGCTCGTCGCGCGTTCCGCCGAAAGCGATCTCACGCTCAAGACCGAAGCCGGCAATGTCTTTCTCGAGAATCTCGGCGGACGGATCGCGCTCACGGACAATCTCGTGGTCGGCTCTTACGGCACGAAGTTCAACGCCCCGCACGGAATTGCCGCGAATAAGGTCGGCAAGCGCAGCGGGCGGATCATCCTCAAATTCGACGCGGGCGAATTCAACGAGCGGATATTCGGTCCGCGCCGTTTCGTGAATTCCGAAAATCCCTACCTCGAGAGTTACGGAAAATGACAAGGTGCGGCGGATTGAAATTTCCGCGGCACAAGCGAGTGAAAATGTGATATAATGTCCTTGCTTCCGGTGAATGGGAGCGAAACGAATTTCAGCCGCAGGCGGGCAAGAGGCCTATGGCTATATCGCGAGAGCGATGAATAAAGAGAAAGGAGGGATTATGGCGTATGTCGATTTAGCTGAAGTGAATGGCATTCAAACAATTGCCATTCCTTCGAAATATCATTTTAATGTTGATCGCGTTTCAATGGAACTGCGCGGCGGATGTCTCATTGTCCGACCGGTGCCGCGAAGGCCGAATATTGAAACGCTGTTTTCCATGATTGATTCTGCGCGTGAGGATGAGGGCGATTTGGTTATTGATCGTTCGACGAATGTGACTCCGGTTGCGAAGGAGTATTTCTGATGGCGCTTAAGTATATGCTGGATACAGATATGTTCAGTTATGTCGTGAACAATCGTTATCCGGGCCTTCGCGAGCGGTTCGTGGAAAACAAGGATTCGCTGTGTTTATCATCGATAACCTATGCGGAGGCGATGTATGGCGCGAGGAAAAAAGGATCCGAACGACTAGAATCATATATCGGCCTTTTCTCCGAATTGATCGAGATTGTCCCTTGGCAGGCGGATGACGCAGCCGTATACGCCGATATACGGGTAAGGCTTGAGAAGGACGGACTGCCGATCGGCGGGGACGATATGCTTATCGCCGCTTCGGCTCGGCGCAGAGGTTTAGTATTGGTAACGAACAACCAGAATCATTTCTCGCGGGTTGATGGGTTGAAACTTGAAAATTGGATTGCGGCAAAGAATACGGAGAGTGCGGCGGAATGAATTTCCGTCCCACAACCGAATGAAAATGTGGTAAAATATTCTTGCTTCCGTCAAAGGAAGCGAAATGAATTTCAGCCGCAGGCGGGCAAGAGGCCTACGGCTATATCGTGAAAGCGATGAATGATCTTTGATAACGGCGGGTCGAGACTTGCAACGATCCGCCACCGGGTGAAAGGGCCTTGGGCCCAAAGTAGCCACAACCCGGTAGGGCGGCGTGTCCTCAAGCCGCCGGACCGAGAGGCGGGACCTCCCGAAAGGAACCCGCCGATGTCCGAGAAAGCCCGCAAGGGCGAAATCGGACGACGTACGCAACAGCGTAAGTAACTTCACTGGAAAATCCGCTAAATTCTCTAAGCAGAAGTGAATTACGACTGTGCGCGCGTGTGCATTCACACGCGGCGCACTTTCTATTCATATTTCTGCAAAGGCTCTTAGCGGATGCCTCCAGTGAGATAGGATTTAGGGAGTGCGCCGCTCTTATCTTGTAAGGGGGCGCATTCCCGTCGCGGAGAGGAATGCGCCCCTCGTTCTTTTCATGCGAAGCAGGAAACTGGGGAATAAAGGAAACATATCATGGAGAAACGAACGAGCAAGGTCTTCAAACAGTGGATGACTTATGCAGGGCACACGAGAGGTGGCGCGAATAGTTATGTGACATATGTTAACAATGAAATCGGCAGAACAACACTGCAAAAGGACATGACGATTTTTGATTCAACTGGAAGGCTTGTCTACGATTTGAAGTTCTTCCAGACTCATTTTAATAGTATTGTTAAGCATTTAAACGACAATCAGCTATGGGTTGACACTCAATACAAATGCGGGGTGGATGCCTTTGCTTCATTCCTGAAGTGGTTGTTTGAGAATCCTACCTTGGATACTTATGACAAAATTACGGAATATCTAGATGCTGTAGAGACCGTCAATGCGCTATCATTTTGGAAGAATTTCATTGAATGGCTGAAGAAGAAGTTTGGCTCAATGACTGGAAACGCCTGTTGCATTGTATGTAGAGTAAAAAGGGTGCTTAAGGCTGCGTCCCATACTGAAAGAGTGCCAACCGCCGATGAAATAGATGATATGATAAGAAATATCAGTTCATATGTTGAAAATCCTGGGTCGGCAGCAGATTGTCAGGTGGCATTAAGGCATCTTAAAAAAGCATTGTATGGAGAAAAGTAAGGAGTAAAATCATGAGCGAAGTAAACAAACACGAAGGTCAGAAACAGTGCGATCATTGCCACGGCGAGGGGCACATCGATTGCAAGGATTGCAATGGTACAGGCAAGGAGACTTGTCCGACATGCAAAGGAGAGCATCCGTACACTACATGCACAAAGTGCAACGGTTCTGGGAAACTTGATTCATGCCATAGGTGTGACGGTTCGGGTTTAGTTGACTGCTATTACTGCGATGGTATTGGTAAAATTCGCGAAGAGTGTCCTACTTGCAACGGTAGTGGTTCTACAAGAAAAAGAAGAACAGTGAACTGCGGGGAATGCCATGGCACAGGAATTGATAGTTATAATTCTAATGGAAGCCCTCATAGTTGTAGGCGTTGTGCTGGAAGAGGGCAGGTTGATGAATATTATGAGGGAACATGTTCACAATGCGGAGGATCTGGCAAGTGCAATTTTGAGGTCACCTGTCCAGAGTGTAAGGGAGAAAAGAAAGTTAAATGTCAAACTTGTGGTGGAACCGGGCATGAGCCTTGCAGAGAATGTGACGGTGAAGGAAAGATAGCCTGTGATACTTGCAAGGGGACGGGTGAGGTGGCCTGTCACACTTGCCATGGTAGTCAGGGATCTGTTTGCGTAGATTGTTTCGGAACCGGATATTTGCCGCCCGAGGGGACGGCGATCAAGCAGACGGGGAAGACTAAGTGGGAGGCAGGCAATGATAAGCGCAAGCAAAAAAATTATGCTCAGGCCTTTGAGTTATATCGTGAGTCCGCGGTTGAAGGCAAAAACGCTAATGCCGTGCGTTCGCTTGGGTGGTGGTATTATGAGAAGGGGCTTGCAGAAGTAGGCATTATAAAGAATGAGAAGCGGGCAAATGAGCTATATAGTATCGCGGCCAACATTGGAAATGCTAATGCCCTTTGGTACCTTGGACGTAATTATTTGAAAGGTGTCGGTGTAGAGAAGAATCTTCCAGAAGCGCGCAGACTACTTGAACTCGCGAAGCTTAAAGGGTGCGAAAAAGCGGCGGAGGATTTCAAGGAGGTCGAGTCGGTTACTTGCCATTCGAAGGATGCCGTCAGTGGAGTTGTTGGTTGGCTGAAAGAGTTTAAACTTCCGAAGTTCGTGATGGACGAGGACCCCGTCGGATTCGTGAAAAAGGCGAAGGCGGCAAAGGCGGAACAAGAAGCAGCTTGGGCGGCTGAGAGAGAGAGAACTCGTGAGTCGTATCAGGATCACGGCACGTTTGTGGTGCTTGGTATGTTACTCGGTAGCCTCGGTATACATTTGTTGTACGCTCGGCGGTGGTTCCTGTGGCTTGTGCATCTCGTTGTTACGGGTGTGGCTGCTATGACATGGGTGCCGCAATTTGCCACAAGGTTTAATGCAGCCGGCGCTTCGTTTACCGAGTTCATGGCTGATCATGGGCTCACGGTCTCGGTAGCGGGAATTGCGACAACTATAGCTGTTCTTTGGTGGATAGCTACAACAATGGTGATTTCCCGAGACGGAACGAATCACGTTATGGTTGACCATAGGGACTACACTACGAACAGAAAGAAATATATTATTGTCGGATAGTGTAAACTTCTTTCTGTAAATTCACTTTCAAAGATGGAGCAGGAAAC
>R26__coassemble_1532_pt1 | contig 11414 bp, 9 predicted proteins | sample R26__metabat2_high_PE_025 | metagenome-assembled genome bin R26 | reverse complement strand
CACCCTTCACTGGCCGCTGGTCACTGGCCGCTGGCCGCTGGAACACTCGACGCGTCCGCGTCGAACGATCCAGTAACCAGCGACCAGTATCCAATAACCAATATCCACCCTTCACTGGCCGCTGGTCACTGGCCGCTGGCCGCTGGAACACTCGACGCGTAGCGTCGCCCCCCCCACCCCGGGAGCCATCAAGGTCGACGCAATATGGTATAATCGGGATATGAAGCTTTTCATCATCGACCTCATGCCCTTTCTCTACAAGGGTCACTTCGTTTTTCTCCGCAATCCCCGGCTTACCTCGACCGGAATCAACACGTCCGCCCTTCTCGGGCTCGCCTCGGGAATCGACGGGATACTAAAGAAGGAGAAACCGACCCACGCCGTCTTCGCGATGGATCCGGGCGGGCCGACCTTCCGCCACGAGGCGTACGCGCCGTACAAGGCGCAGCGCGAGAAGATGCCCGAGGACCTCGCGGCGTCGATACCCTACGCGTTCGAGCTCGCGGAAGCGCTGAAGATACCGGTCATCCGCGTGCCCGGCTTCGAGGCGGACGACGTGATGGGAACTCTCGCCGTGAAGGCGGCCGAGGCGGGCTTCGACGTCTACATGGCGACGCCCGACAAGGACGCGGCCCAGCTCGTCCGGCCGGGCGTGAAGCTCTACCGCCCCGCCCACGCCGGGAACGACCCCGAAATCTACGACGAGGCGAAGGTTAACGAGCACTGGCATCTCACCGAACCGCGGCAGATGATCGACTACCTCGCGCTCGCGGGCGACTCCTCCGACAACATCCCCGGTATCCGCGGTGTCGGCGAGAAGACGGCTGCCGATCTCCTATCGCGCTTCGGCACGGTCGAGGGGATCCTCGCCCACGCGGGCGAGCTCAAGGGGAAACTCGCCGAGAAAGTCGCCGCCGGGCGCGAAGACGCGACGATCTCGAAGTTCCTCACGACGATCCGGACCGACGTCCCGATCGAGCCCGACTGGGAATCGTACCGTCTTAGCGGCGTCGACCGCGAGAAGCTCGCCGCCGTCTGCGCGAAGTTCGAGCTCAAGCGCCTCGCCCAGAATCTGCTCGGCGACGACGCGGCGGCCGCGGTCGCGTCGAGCGAAGCCGCGGACGCGGAAAGCGCCGCGCCGGTAAAAACGATCGCCGAAACGCCCCACGAATATAAACTCGTCTCGACCTACGAAGAGGCGGAAGCGCTCCTCGCGGAATTGATGAAAGCGGACCGCATCGCCTTCGATACCGAAACCGCGGCGGTCGACGGCCACGAATCGACCGAAGCCCATTTCGCGAAGCTCGTCGGCTTCTCGTTTGCGACCGCGCCCGGTAAGGCGTGGTACGTGACCGCCGATTTGGTTGACGTCTTCCGTCCGCTGTTCGCGGACCCCGCGAAGATCTTCGTCGGCCACAACGTGAAGTTCGACCGATCCGTCCTCCGCCGCTACGGCATCGGCTTCGCCTCGACACCGCGCGACACGATGCTCGAGCACTACGTCCTCGACGCGGCCGCGCGCCACGGAATGGACATTCTCTCCGAGCAGTATCTCCGCTACCGCCCGATCCCGATCACTGCGCTGATCGGCGAGAAGGAGCGCGGAAAGGAGCAACTCTCGATGGGCGCCCTTAAACCCGAGGACATCCGCGATTACGCGGCCGAGGACGCGGACGTCACGCTCCGGCTAGACGACGCGCTCCGCCCGCTCGTTCCCGCGCCGGCGGCGGGAATGCCGCGCGTTCTCGAAGACGTCGAGGAGCCGCTCGTAAAGATTCTGATCGAGATGGAGCGCGAAGGCGTGAAGCTCGACGTCGAGGCGCTGAAGGATTACGGGAAGGCGCTCGACCGCGACATCCTCGGGCTGATGACATCAATCCTCGACGTCGCGGGCCCCGGCTTCAACCCCGACTCGCCGAAGCAGCTCGGGGAGCTCCTCTTCGCGAAGCTCGCGCTCCCGGGCGGGAAGAAAACCGCCTCGGGCCAGTTCGCGACCGACGAGAAGACGCTCGTGAAGCTCACGGGGGCCCACCCGATCATCGCGAAGATCCTCGAGTACCGCCAGCTCACGAAATTAAAATCGACCTACGTCGACAAGCTCCCGACGCTCATCGACCGCGAGGGCCGCGTCCACACGACCTACGCCCAGGCGTTCACCGAAACGGGTCGGCTTTCCTCGAGCGATCCGAACCTCCAGAACATCCCGATCCGCACCGAACGCGGAAAGCTGATCCGGAAGGCCTTCGTCGCGCGCGACGAAAACCACGTCATCATTTCGGCGGACTACTCCCAGATCGAACTCCGGCTGATGGCCGCGTTCTCGCGGGACAAGGCGCTTCTCGCCGCGTTCAACCGCGGGGAGGACATCCACCGCGACACCGCCTCGCGCGTCTACGACGTTATGCCCGCGTTCGTGACGCCGGAGCAGCGCTCGCGCTGCAAGATGGTGAATTTCGGGATCATCTACGGCATCTCCGCCTTCGGCCTCGCCGAGCGGCTCAAGGTTCCGCGCAAGGAAGCGGCCTCGCTCATCGAGACCTATTTCAAGCTCTACCCGTCCGTCAAGACCTACATGGACGCGGCGATCGCGAAGGCGCGCGAGAAAGGCTACGCCGAAACCGCGCTCGGCCGCCGCCGGACGCTCCGCGACATCAACTCGCGGAACGCGACCGCGCGCGGGTCCGCGGAGCGCGACGCGATCAATACGCCGATTCAGGGCTCGGCCGCGGACCTCATCAAAGTCGCGATGGTGAAGGTCGACCGCGCGATGAAGAAAGCGAACATGCGCGCGAAGATGGTCCTCCAGATTCACGACGAACTTGTCTTCGACTGCCCGAAAGACGAAGCGGACGCGCTCAAGGAGCTCGTCCGCCGCGAAATGACCTCGGCCCTCGACTTCGGCGTTCCGTTAGATGTCGGAATCGGCGAAGGCGCGAACTGGCTCGACGCGCACTGATCTTCAGAAGAAGATCTTCGCGACCGCGAGCATCCCCTGCTTCCAGGGGACGCGGTGCGATACGCCCGACTTGCCCTTGAACTCGGAAAGATGGGCGACGTACCAGTCGTAGTTCCTGACGAGCGCTTCCTTGTTCGAGTACTTCGGGTGGAAGTTCAGGATCTTCTCCGCCTTCTCGATCGAGACGAACGAATCGGTCGACGCGGTCTCGTAGACCCACGGGTAGAGGGGCGAGAGGTGAAGCTTCTCGAGAATACGGAGGATGAAGATAAGAAGACCGACCGGCATTCCGACAATATGCTTGCCATGACCGGCGCGGTCGAGGACGGCCTGATAGTCCTCCTTCATCGTCGTAAACTCCTTGGCGCCGAAGTTGAACTCGCCTTTCACCGTTTCGGCGGGGAGCGTGAGCGCGTTCCAGATTCCCTCCGCGATATCCTCGACATCCATAAGCTGATAGCGGTTGTTGCCGGAGCCGATCATCGGGAAATTGTGCCCGGTGTAGGCCCAGTCGTAAAAGAGCGCGAAAACGCCGAGACGCTCGGGACCGATGAAGCTCTTCGGGCGGATGATGCAGACGGGGAAACCCTCGTCAATCGCCTTGCGGCAGCGCGCCTCGGCCTCGATCTTCGCGTGGCCGTAGGGACCGACGCCGACCATCGGGTCGGTCTCGTAGATCGGGTGTTTCTTCGGGACGCCGTAGACGGCGGTCGAGGAAATCTGGATCATGCGATCGAGCTTGAACTTCCGCGCCGCGTCGAGGACGTTCTGACAGCCGTCGACTTCGGTCGTGCGGATGTCCTCCTCGGAATAAAGCGGGAGCGCGGCAGCGGTGTGGACGACCGCGTCGCAACCTTCGATCGCCTTCTCGACCGCCGCGACGTCACGGACGTCGCCCTTATGGAACTTGAGCCACGGCTCGTCCTTTTCGGGGTAATCGAAGTCGGCGATGTCGAGGACTCTTATCTCCTCTACGCCCTTCGCTCTTAAAAGCCGAATCAGATTGATTCCGAGAAACCCCGACCCGCCGGTCACCAGCACTTTCATTTCATTTCCTCCGTTTTAAAATTTGATAACTCCGGAACTTCTCAACTCCTCACCTTCTCACCCACTCACCCTCTCACCTTCTCACCTTCTCACCTTCTCATCTCATCATCACATACCACAGAATCGAGAAGAACTGACATATCGTGCCCGCAAGCACGAAGAGATGCCAGATGAAGTGATGGTACGGGAGCGATTTCCAGAGATAAAAAATCGTGCCGAACGTGTAGCACACGCCGCCGACGGCGAGCCACATCGTTCCGAGACCGCCGAGCCCGCGGATGACCGGCACGATCGCGATCACGACGACCCAGCCCATGATAATGTAGGCGAGCGTCGAGAGAAAATGGAACTTCCCGGTTGTCTTGATCTTAAAAAGAATGCCCGCGAGCGTCGCGCCCCACTCGATCCCGAAGATCGTCCAGCCGAGCGCGGCGTGGTTCGTGCCGCGAAGCGTCTGCAGACAGAACGGCGTGTAGGACCCTGCAATCAGGACGTAAATCGCCATGTGGTCCATGATGTTGAGCACATCTTTCGCAGGCTTGTAGGTTACGGCGTGATAGGCCGCGGAAATGACGTAGAGGAAGATGACCGACGCGCCGAAGATCGAACCCGACACCACCTTCCATGCGATATCTGGACGCCACGCGGGATCGAGCGGCTGGGGCTTGTAGACGCACGCGGCGTAGACGAGAATCGCGAGCATCGCGGCCCCGAGATGGGACCCTACAATATGGGAGACGGCATTCGCCGTCTCCTCGCCAGCCGTATACGGCTTTTCCCAGTCTGTAACCATCGCTTACTGCGCCGGTGCAGCCGGCACTTCGGCCGCCGGGGCGGCGGGCGTCGCGGGGACTTCCGCCGGCGCGGGCGCGTCGATCGGGAGCGTTTCGGCGGCCGCCGGAGCGGACGTCTGACCCGCCATCACGGAAGAATCGTGCTTCGTCGCGGTGAGACGCGCGAGAAGAAGCGTATTCAAAAGGAAGACCGCGCCGAGAACCGCCGTCGTCTTGATAAGGATATTCCCGGCGTCAGCACCGAGTGCCGCCTCCATCGAACTCGCGCCGGCGAGACCGCCGAGGCCGCCCTCTTTCGGCTTCTGGAGCATGACGACAAGCGCCAGCATCAGGCACACGAGAACCTCGACGACGTAAAGAAGCGTAATGATAATGCTCATTTAAGAATCTACCTTTCGAATTTGTTAGGATAGTTTATCATATTCCCCCGTCCGCAACAAGTGCCGTAAGCGCGATGTCGTGGTCTTCGCGGGGAATCTCGTCCACGATTTGAAAGCCGTAGGCGACGCCGAGTTTTACCGAACCGGGCGACGCCGCGGCGAGGAGCCGGTCGTACCAGCCGCCGCCGTAGCCGACGCGCCCGCCGCCCGCGGTGAACGCGAGACCGGGTACGAGCCAGACCGAAACCGCCGCCGGCTGGACGATATCCGCTTCGGCCGGTTCAAGGACGTTCATCGGCCCTGAGCGCAGATATGTCTCGCCAAGCCCGCGCAGTTTCGCGAGCTCGTAGGTTTCGCCGTTCCAGCGCGGGGCGACGACGGTAGCGCCGCGCGCGAGCAATCCCTTGATCGCGAAGGCGAGATCGATTTCGTCAGGCGTCGCGAGGTATACGGCGACGATGCCGCCGTTCGCCGCCGCGAGACCGACAGTCGCGTCCGCGAGAATCCGCTCCGAAATCCGGCGCGAAATCTCGGCACGCTCCTCGGGCGTCACCGCGCGACGCTTCTCGCGCATCATCGCGCGAATCTCCCGCTTAGTCGACATTCGGACGGAAGTCACTTCACGAGTTCCATGCCGCTCGGCGAGGCGACCTTGCGGTAGCCGAGCTTTTCGACTTCGGTCCAGTCGTAGGAATCCTCGTTCTCGACGACGACCCAGAGCCGCGCCGTTCCGCCCTTTTCGGCTTCGAACTGCTTCTTGAGCTCCATCGCCGCGTCGAAAGTCTTCGCGCCCTTCCCCGCGCCGTTCCGCGTCGTCACGCCCGGCTCGGTCACGAAGAAATGCGCCTCGTCATCGCCGGTGTCTTTCTTTCCGGCAGCTGCAGCTTTCTTCTCTACCGCTTCTCGCTTCTCCACTTCCGACTTGAACTTCCGCTTCGCCATTTCCTTCAGGTCGAGCCGGAATTCCTGCGGCGCCGTCTCCTCGAGATAGAGGAACATCTCCTTCCCGATCTTGAAGAGGTCACCGGGCTCGGTCGGCTCGAGCGGCTCGAAACGGAAGGTCTCGTCGAGCGCGCGGAGCTTCGCCTTGTACCCCTCCTTCGTCAGCTTCCCGTCCGCGAGATCGAAAAACGAGCGCCAGCGCTTCGCGTAGTAGTCCTTGATCATCCCCGCGTAGGCGCGATGGGCGTATTCGTGAAGACCGGTCCACTGGGCCTTGTCGTAGCCGTACATCCAGGTCGTGATCATGCGCCGGTAGGCTTCGCATCCCTTGACGCCCGCCGTTTCCGCGGTCCGCGCCTCGTGCCAATCGAGCCGCCAGCGCGGCGACGAGGCGAGGAGCCGCTCCGCGAAGTCAAGGAGCTTCATGAATTCCTCGCGCTTTTCGGCGCTCGTTTCGAGGTCGCCGTTGATCGCGCGCGCGCGGTCGCCGAGGACCTGCAGCAGGAGCTCGCAGTAGTCGAAGCGAAACGTCTCGAGTTCCGTGAATTCCGGATGGCGCGCGGCGGCGAGATAATCGAGGAGCGCCGGTCGGAGTTCCGAGATTTCATACTCGGTTCCGCCCTGCGGTCCCCAGGTCGAGACGCTCTTCACGTTGAAGGCCGGATCGGCGCAGAGAATATTCTCGACGCATCCCTCCTGATAGCGAGAACAGTCGAGAACGGTTGAGAGAAGAATCTCCTCTGCGTCGACGAGCATGTTCGGCGCCGCGCCGTAGCGCCGCTCGAGATAGGCCCGTATCCAGTCCTTGAGCCCGGCCGCGGTGATCTCGCTCCCGACCTTCGCGGCGAAGCCGTCCGTGAAAAGCGCGTACATTGCAGGATTCGTCTCGAGCCCCTCGGAGAGCATCCCGTAGCCGCGAAATGTCGCGGCGGAAGCGGGAGCGGTGCCGATAAGCCCGAGCGTGCGGAAGCGGCGCGCGCCGCCGTGCATTCCCGTGTTGCCGCCGAAATTGAGAACCTCGCACCAGATCCACGGAATGCGCTCCTCGCCGACGCGATTCCCGTTTTCGTCGTGGACGTGCTTCACGTAGTTCGCGTGGCAGCTACCCGCGCCGCTCATGTTCTTGTCGAGGACCTGAATCAGCGAGTGCTTCGGGTCGAGACCGTTCCGGATGCCCTGCCGCGGCGAACCCTGCCAGCTCTGAAGAAGCCAGGTGACACCGGGGAAATGCGACTGCTGTGTCCGCTGGATCTTCTCCGCCGAGTGGGCGAGATCCGCGTCGGTGAACTTACCCGTGTTCCCGCCCTCGTGGAAAAGGTCGCCAGCGAGATACTTCGGGTTCCCGTTCTTCTCCGTGTCGTAGACCCGCGCAAGCGCGCGGTACCACGCTTCGGAGAACTCGTCGAATTCCTGCGTAAGCGGCGAGACGACGTCGGGCCGCTTCACCGCGCACCAATTGCCCTGGCCGATCACGGTCGCGTTCGTCATCACGCTCGCCGTGACCGACGGAACGAGCCCGACGAAGCCCTGCAGCGCGGGCTCGATGCCGACCGCCTTCATCTCGGCGTAGAGCCAGCGTCCGAGCTCGGCGTCCTTCGCGATGCGCTCCGGAGGGACCGGCCCGCCGTGGCCCTCGAGGTTTCCCATGTGCCACCACGCCTCCGCCGCCTCGTCGGCGATGAACGCCTTGATGTGGTCGTCAGAGTAGATCCGCTTCCCGTCAGCGTCCTTGAAACTCTCGAGAACCGACTTCCAGACCTCGGGGAGCCCCTGCAGAACGAGCGCGGAATTGAAGCCCGAGAGTGCGAGCCGGTCGATCTCCTCGCGCCATTCCTTCTTCGACCAGAACGCCATCGTGTACGAGAGCGTGCAATAGTTGTACGCGAAGCGGACCGGAACGGCGGGCTCGAACTCGACCTTGCCCTCCGGAAGCGGCCACTCGGTCGGAATGCGACTCCCGCACCACGAAACGTCGCCCTTCGCGATTTCGCGGAGATAGCGGCCGAGCGCGAACGACGCGGCGGACGCGCTCGTCGCCGCGAGGCGGATCTTCCCGTTCTCTGCGCACATCTCGGCCTTCTCGCCGTCGCCTTCGAGCCGCTCGATGACGAGCTTTTCGGCGAGCTTCGGATCGAGCCGCGAAGCGATCGCCTTGACGCCCGGGAAAGATTCGACCGTGGACTCCGTCGCGAACACGCAAAAAGCCGCCCCGAGCAGGAGCGGCATGAGCACGTAAAACCGTTTCTTGTTCATGGAATCATTATATCATTTCGCCGCCGGGCACGGAATCCAGATCTGTTTCCGACCGATAAAAGCGATCGAGCCGCGCATCACGAGATTCGTGCCGTCAAGCCAGACCTGGGCGTTGTACGTCCGCCCCTTCTTCGGGTCGAGGACCGTGCCGCCGGACCACTTCGCCTTCGGGTCGTCCTTCGCGCCCTCGCACTTCAGATTCCGGAGAATGTCGAGCCCGACGATTTTCGGCGAACCGTCGATTTTCGCGGTCGCTTCGGGATTCCCTTTCAGAATCTTCACGACGCGTCCCCACGCCTCGCCGTCCTTTTCATAGACCTCGACGACGCTCTTCGGCTCGCCGGTCTCGTCGTCGATTGTGGTCCAAAGGCCGAATACCCCGGCCGCGAGCAGGATCAAGTTCAGCATACGGCACCTTTCCTTCTTTTTTCCAGAACGAACTGCAGGATCGTGAACCCGATCACGCTGAATGTTCCGATAAGCGACACGATACCGAGAATCAAGGTGACCGGACCGAAGGAAGCCGGCGCGGGCTTCTCGCGGGATTTAAGAATGCCGACAATCGAAGCGCCGCGCTGGAGCGCGTAGCGGCCTTCGACGACGAGATCGCCGCGGCGGATCATCTCGGTCGCTTCGCGGGAGCGAAGCGCCTGATCGGGAACAATGGTAAGCTGCATTTCCTTCCCGGTCGCGCGGGCGCGGGAGACGTCGACCGGCGCGCAGTAGAGCGCGTCGACGCGCGCGAGGTCCGCGGCGCCGAGGAAGGCGACGGCGAAAACCGCGAGCGGAACGAATTTAAGCGCGGCGGGCTTGAGTTTCGATTCCGCGAACTTCGCCGCGGCGTCGAGCCCGTAGCCCGCGAGAACCGCGAGCGAGAATTCGGTGAGATGATGCCATTTCACCGGCGCGCGCAGATAGTCGCCGAACGGGAGCGCGTAGACAAGTCGGTAGACCGGCTCCGCGTAACGGCCGAACGAGAAGAGAAGAAAGACTATCGCGGCGATTGTGAAGAAAGCGATATCAGTGCTTAGTGCAGAGTGCTTAGTGCTTAGTGCAGAGTGCTTAGTGCCTAGTGCAGAGTGCTTAGTGCCTAGTGTGATGGATAGGATGAAGGATACGAGTGCGAGAAAAGCGAAGACGAGCGTGATCGGACCGACGTAGAGCGAATGCTGGCGGTAGTTGCCCTGAGCCGCGCCGAGGGGCCGGCCGAGCGCGCCGGTGTAGGGAAGAGTGCCCTTCCCGGCCTTGCGGGCGAGTGAGAGCGTGAGCGGGCAGCTCGTGTCGCCGAGATGGCGCGCGGAGAAAAACTCCTCGACTTCGGCTGGCGGGAGAGACCAGTTGGTGACGAATATCCAGCGCGCATCCGCCGATTCCTTCGCGTTCGCGCCGAGAGTCTCGCCCTTCGCGATCTGAGCGTCGCGCCCCGCGAGATCGTTGACGAACGCCGAACGGAACCCCGCCGCGCCGATCGCGACGAGCGATGCGAGCGCGAGCAGTCCTCCGAGAAACCAGCGCGTCCAGAATACTTTACCCGAAACCGTTCCCGTCAAAATCGACGAATCGACGAATCGACGAATCGACGAATCGACACCCGAAACCATTCCCGTCGAAATCGACGAATCGACGAATCGACGAATCGACGAATCGACGAATCTATAAATCAGCGTGCGATAAAGGAAGTAAATCGCAGTAAAAACGGTAAAGAGGAGCCAGAGGTCGGGCTGGTGGAGCGAGCCCCAGGCGAGAACCGCGCCGAGGAGGATCCAGTAACGCGCGGCTCCGCGCTCGATCGCGCGGTCGACAAGTCCGAAGGCGAAGACGCCGTAGGTCATCCACTGGAACCAGCCGAAGTGACCCGCCGAGAAAAGAGTCGACCAGTAGCCGGAAAAGGCGAGGAGGAGACCCGCGCCGCAGGCGGCCGCCGGGGACTGTCCCCGTCCGCGCAGGAACCAGGCGAGCGCGAGACCTGATAAATAGAGCGCGAGTGCGTACTTGAGCTCCTGCCAGAGATACGGCGAGCCGAAAAACATCCTCAGATCGTCGGGAGCGAACTTGCCGTCCTGAAGCCAGGAGCGGAAGAACGACGCGATGTAATCCGCCGGCCAGACGATCGAATGGTCGGGCATGACTGGGGCCGCGTCCGGCGACCACGTCCCCCAAAAGACGAACCCCGCCAGTACCGCGAAAGCCGCGGTAAAGGCGAGGTACCATTGATGGCGTTTTACGAATTCCACTTACGCGGCGACGCCGGCGGGGACGCTGCCGAGCGCGATAAGCGCGAACACCATCGCGAAAATCGCGACCGTCTCGACGATGCCGAGCGCGGCGAGGTAGTTCGTGAAACCTTGGTTGGTCTCGGCCTGGGCGTCGCACGCGGCGGCGCCGGCACGGCCCTGGAAGAGCGCGGAAAGACCGATCGCAAGACCCGCGAAGATGCCCGCGACGAGGCACGGAACGCCGGCGCCCGCGGCGGCGTTGCCGCCGACGATCTTGCCGAGCATGATGAACATCAGGATCATTCCGTAGAGGGTCTGGGTGATCGGCGCGCCGACGAACGAGAGGAGCAGGAACGGAGCCGGCTTCCCTGCGGCGTAGCATTTCTTCCAGGCGCCGACGGCCGCCGCGGCCGCGAAACCGGTACCGAACGCGCTGCCCGCGCCGGCGAGTCCCAGGCAGGCGATAGCGCCCGCGACGATCATTGCTGCATCACTCATTTTTTACTCCTTTTGGTTTTATGATTTAAAATTCATCCTCACATGTTTCATGCTTCATGCTTCATGTTTCATGTTTCATGTTTCATGTTTCATGACGCTTTCCGCGCGAACGCGCGGAAAGCGTACCCGCTCCAGATCACTCCCTAGTGGTTCGAGAAATCGAGGGTGTTGAGACGGACGGCGTGGACGAGAATCGAAAGCATCGCCATCGCGAGGTTGAGCCCGTGGCCGACGAGCAGGATAAGTACCATCGGGACGACCTTCAGGTACATCGGAAGATTGAGCCCGACCGCCATGTCGTTGAAGTTCTGGGCGACCTTTACGGAAG
>R26__coassemble_1434_pt1 | contig 11929 bp, 8 predicted proteins | sample R26__metabat2_high_PE_025 | metagenome-assembled genome bin R26 | reverse complement strand
TTCGGGGGGGGGCCCCCCCCTAATCGAACCCGCGGTGGTCTGATGGGGAGGGGCGTCTCTCCGCGCCTACCGCCAATCGGACGACGTACGCAACAGCGTAAGTAGCTTCATGAGAAACCGGAAATTTCTAATGTGGAAGTGAATTACGACTGTGCGTTGCGTGTGGCATTCGCACCGCGCTCGTTTACGACGGACGGCTGTCCCCCGAGGTCGAGGGTGACGGTTATTTCGATGTCCTTGTTCCGTTCCGAGATCTTTGCGGGTGACGAGCAAAGAGAAGCTCGACGACGCCGAGAAGGCGGAGGCCGCGTGTTGCCCGGGGACAGGAAGTAATGACAGGGTTGACGGGTGCGGAGAAAAGATGGTATAATCTACGCAAAAATTGCGGAGATTAAAATGGCTAAATATATCTGGCAACATGCGAAGTGGCCCAATCTCGTCTGGCGGGCGGATTCGGTGGCTGCAGTTCTCGCAGACGCGTCATTCAAGCAAGGCAGGTTCCTCGGCGAGCTTGGATCGCTGGGTTTCGATCTTAAGGCGCATGCCGTTTTTGAGACTTTGAGCCGCGAGATCATCGGTTCCGCCGCGATAGAAGGCGAAGCGTTGAATCTGGAGATGGTTCGGAGTTCCGTGGCGCGGCGGATGGAAATAGTGCTGAGCGAAGATAAGACGATTGCACCTGATCACGCCATGGAGGCAAGGGTTGATATGATGATGGATGCGACTCGGCATTGGGATCGTCCAATGACGCTTAAGCGGCTCCTGAGTTGGCATGCGGCGATTTTCCCTTCCGGATATTCCGGACTCATGAAAATCCTGGTCGGAAAATTACGGGAGGATAAAGACGGACCGATGCGCGTCGTTTCGCGACTGGGGGTGATGGAGAGGGTTCATTTCGTGGCACCGCCGTCAAACGCTTTGAAATCGGAAATGTCTCGATTTCTCGAGTGGCTTAGAATTGATTCAACCTCTCCGCTCGTTAAAGTCGCGCTTGCCCATCTTCGCTTCCTTACGCTTCATCCTTTCGAGGACGGCAACGGTCGGATCGCTCGCGCAATGACGGAATATCTGCTCGCCGGAGTGGAGAAGTCGGGCTTGAGATTTTATTCGTTGTCGTCGCAAATCCAACATGAAAAAGATGATTATTACGATGAACTTGAGCGTGCTCAACGAGGCGGAGTCGATGTGACGCGCTGGGTTGAGTGGTTTCTCGGTCTTTACGGACGAGCGATCGAGTCTGCGGAGACGTCTCTTGGAAAGATTCTTGCGAAGGCGCGGTTTTGGCGGCAAAACGCGAATCGGGATTTTAATTTGCATCAGCGCGAGATGCTCAACCGACTTCTGGATGGTTTCAGCGGACATTTGACTTCTTCGAAATGGGCTAAGATATGCAAGGTGTCGCAAGACACTGCATCGCGAGAAATAAAGGAGTTGGTGGAGATGGGCATTTTCTGTCAACAGGGCAACGGAAGATCTACCCACTATGTATTTCTCCACAACCCCTAAAGGCAATTATTGGAGAGTTGACGGGTTGATTGGGTCGGTGGGACTGGGAGAAGGATGTAACTGCCAGGCGCGGGGATTTACATCGTTTGGATAAAATCAGTCGAAGATCGGTGTAAGACGGCGGATGGCACGGGGTTTGCTCTGTGATCGGACATGGAAAGCGTAACCCTCGAAGTCGCCGGCAGGCACTGGACGTTCAACTCCCTCAAGGAGCTGATGGGCAAGGCGACACCCCTGCGCTCCGGCGACGTCACCGCCGGGTGCGCCGCGAGTTGCGATGAGGAACGCGTCGCCGCGCAGATGCTGCTCGCCGAAGTGCCGCTCGCTACATTTCTTGAAGAGCCGCTCATTCCCTACGAGAAGGACGAAGTGACGCGGCTCATCGTCGACTCGCACGACGCCGCGGCGTTCGCGCCGGTGAAGAACCTCACGGTCGGCGCGTTCCGCGACTGGCTCTTGCGCTACGAGACGGACTACAAAGTCCTCTCCGCGCTCGCGCCCGGTCTCACCCCGGAGATGGTCGCGGCGGTCTCGAAAATCTGCTCCAACCAGGATCTCATCCTCATCGCCTCAAAGTGCCGCGTCACGACCGCGTTCCGTGACACGATCGGACTCCCCGGCCGCATTTCGACCCGGCTCCAGCCCAATCACGCGACGGACGATCTGAAGGGCATCGCCGCCTCGATGCTGGAAGGTCTCCTCTACGGCTGCGGCGACGCGGTGATCGGCATCAATCCGGCGACGGACTCGGTGCCGATGATGCAGGAACTCCTGAAGCTCATCGACGAACTCATCCACCGCTATCACATCCCCACCCAGAGCTGCGTCCTCTCCCATGTCACCAACGCGATCGAGGTGATGCGCTCGGGAACGCCCGTCGATCTCGTCTTCCAGTCGATCTCGGGAACGGAAATCGCGAACAAGGTTTTCGGCATCAACCTCGGCATTCTCGACGAGGCGTACGATGCGGCACTCTCGCTTAAGCGGGGCACGGTCGGCGAGAATGTCATGTACTTCGAGACGGGACAGGGCAGCGCGCTTTCGGGGCGCGGCGATTGGGGCGTCGACATGCAGACCTGCGAAGCGCGCGCGTACGCGGTGGCGCGGCGCTACAAGCCGCTCCTCGTGAACACGGTCGTCGGCTTCATCGGCCCCGAATACCTCTACGACGGCAAGCAGATCATCCGCGCCGGGCTCGAGGATCATTTCTGCGGCAAGCTGCTGGGGCTCCCGATGGGCTGCGACATCTGCTACACGAATCACGCCGAGGCGGACCAGAACGACATGGATATCCTGATGACCTGTTTCGCTGCGGCGGGGCTCACTTATCAGATGGCGATTCCTGGCGGCGACGACGTGATGCTCGGTTATCAGACGACGAGCTATCACGACATCCACTACGTTAGACAGGTGTTCGGGAAACGCCCCGCGCCGGAGTTCGAATCGTGGCTCGAGGAAATGGACCTTGTCGACGTCCGTCAGCGGCTCGTCAATCACAAAGGAGGCGATCATGCTCTTATCGGCTACGAGCGCGAACTTGTGCGCTGACCCGTGGATGGAACTGAAGCGCTTCACGCCGGCGCGTATTGCGATGGGGCGCGCGGGCGGGAGTCTGCGCACCGCGAATCTTCTCGACTTCCGGCTCGCTCACGCGCGGGCGCGGGACGCGGTCCACGCTCCGTTTCATCCCGAACTCGTCGAGAGCCAACTGGAGGAGGCCGGCTTCGAGCATCTGCGCGCCCAGTCGACGATCGTCGACAAGCTCGACTATCTGCTTCATCCGGAGCACGGACGCCTCCTCACTGAAGAATCGACCGCGCAGCTGCGCGAGAAAGGCAGGGAACTCGGCCCGCGCGATATCGTGATTGTCATTTCGGACGGACTTTCCGCCGTCGCGGCGGAAGCGCACGCGGTCGAGGTCGCGAAGGGCTTGCGCGACGAACTCGGCGACACCTTTTCATGCTATCCGGTCGTCGTGGTGCCGTTCGGACGCGTCAAGATCGCCGATGCGATTTCGGATGCGCTCGGCGCGGGGATGGCGATCATACTCTTAGGGGAGCGACCGGGTCTCGGCGCGAAGGATTCGCTGAGCGCGTATTTCACCTACCGGGCGCGCAACTCCTCGGTCGACTCCGATCGGAACTGCGTCTCGAACATCCGTCCCGAGGGAATGCCTGTCCCCTGGGCGGTCCGCAAGCTTTCGGTCCTGATGCGGGAGTCGTTCCGGATCAAGCTGAGCGGCACGGGGCTCAAGGATCGGCTGACGCTCGATGATCTCGAGCGAATGCTGCCGCTCGATCCGGTGACGAAGGAGCTCCTGAAATGATCCATCTTTATTCCGGCAACGGAAAGGGCAAGACCACCGCGGCGGTCGGACTCGCCGTGCGCGCGCTCGGGCACGGACGCCGCGTCGTGTTTGCGCAGTTCCTGAAGGGCGGACCGAGCGGGGAGGTTGCGGAACTCGAGCGGCTCGGCGCGGAGGTTCTGCGCACGCCGCAGCACGGTTTCTGGTGGACGCTCGATTCGCTCGAGAAAGATCGCGTCGTTCGCGAGCATAACGAGATCATGCGCCTGCTCCTTGAGCGTGTCCGCTCGCCGCATCCTCCCAATCTGATCGTGCTCGACGAGTTCACCTACGTGCATAGAGAGGTTATGGCGGATATCGAGCTTTGCGAGACATTGCTCGTTGAAGTTCGCAATCGCGGCATCGAGACGGTAATTACGGGGCGAAACCCCGGGCTGCTCATAGGCATCGCGGATTATTTCACCGAGATGAAGGCGAATCTCCATCCCTTTGATCGTGGCATTCCGGCGCGCGAAGGCATCGAGTGGTAATTTGGTATAATTAGGCGTGATATGCTTAGAAAACTGACGGCGTTTTATCTTCGCGAGCCGGGAATGCTTGCCCGCGAGCAACTCGAGACCGTCGAGTATTCGCTCGGCGACGCGTTCCGCGACTTCTGCCGCGAGACATTCGATACGCGCGAACCGCTCGACTACCCGCCGCTTCGGCTTTTCGCGGTCGAATCGGGCGACGCACTCGACGCGGCCGTTTTCTCCTCGGTCGGCCACACGACCGACCGCGGCCGGACATGCTGTCTCTTCATGATCGACGACACGATGCTCGAGTCGACCGTGAAAGGCGTGCCGCTCCGGGAGTGGCTTAAATCGTTCTTTCCCGCGATACCTCGTGTCCTCGTCACGCACCCCGGCCACGCCGATAAAACCCTGCCCGCCCGGCGCTGGAGCAAGAAGGGGATCGGGTCATTCCTTGACGAGGGCGCCTCGCGCGAGCGGCTCGTCCATCTTTTCAAGAGTTTCTGGATGCCGCGCTTCTGGACGGCGCTCAGGCAGTACGTCGGGGTGAAGGCGGGCACGAACTGGCACACGCCCGGCCACAACGGCGGACGGGGCTTTTCGAACTCGCCGTTCCTCGCCGGTTTCCACCAGGCGTTCGGGCCGATGATTTTCCGGAGTGATCTTTCCGTGTCGGTCGAGTCGCTCGGCGATCTTTCGAGCCCCGAGGCGCACACGCCGCTCTCCGAGGCGCAGAAACTGACGAGCGAGATTTTCGGTACGGCGCAGAGTTCGTACGTGACGAACGGAACTTCGACCTCGAACAAGGCTATGCTGCAGACGCTCCTTCGGCCGGGGGAAGTCGTGCTTGTCGATCGCAACTGCCACAAAAGCGTCCACCACGCGGTGGTGATGAGCGGCGCGGTGCCGCGCTATCTCCCGGCGCGCTGGAACGCCGCGCTCGGCGTCTGGGGGCCGGTGGCGCTCGCGGACATCCGGCGCGAGCTTGAGCGCGTCGCGGAAGTGCCGGACGCCGAGAAGCCGCGGCTGCTCGTCCTGACCGTCTGCACGTACGAGGGCGTCCTCTATCCGTCGTGGGAGATCGGGCGTCTCGCCGAGGCAGCGGGCGTCCTTTTCTACGCCGATGAGGCCTGGGCGCCGTATCTCAATTTCCATCCGTTCTACATGCACGCCGACGGCGCGGGTTTTATGCGCCGCTACAGCGCCGTCAACGAGTCGGGCGGGGCGCATTTTTCGGTGCAGTCGACGCACAAGGCGCTCGCGGCGTTTTCGCAGGCGTCGATGGTGCACGTCTCGGTCCGTTTCAAGCGTCTTCTCGAGGAGGATTCGTCACCCGCGTTCCGCTGGCTGCGGCGGCGTTTCGCGCTGCATGGACACGGCTCGTACGAGAAATTCACCCATGACTTCCACGAAATACTCCGCTACTGGCATTCGACTTCGCCGCACTATCCGTTTCTCGCGACGCTTGATACCGCCGGCGTGCAGATGCGGCTCGAGGGACTGCAGCTAATCGAGGACCGGCTCCGCTGGACCTCGGCGTTCCGGCGGCGCGTCGCGGTGGAATGCGGAAAGGACGAGGATGAATGCTTCGCTTCGCTCGCCGGAATCGCGGGCGGGCATTCCTGGGCGAAGGACGGCTATCTCAAGGATCCGCTCAAGATCGTCCTGATGTTCAAGACCGCGGAATACTGCAAGGCCTTCCGCAAGGCGCTCCTCAAGTCGCGCATCCAGTGGGAGAAGGCGAGCTCGAACACCGTGCTTTTTCTCGTTACGGTCGGGACCGTGGAGGAGCATTTCGAATACCTCTTCCGCGTCTGCCGCGAATTCAAGGACGGAATCGGCCGTCCCGACCCGGCGGCGAGGGGTGAGCGCATGAACGCCGCGGTGCGCGGACAGGTCGCGGTGCTGCCGCGCGACGCGGCGCTCTGCGACGGCGAGCTCGTTCCGATCGGCGAGAGCGAGGGGCGAATCGCGTCGCAGTTCCTTGTTCCGTATCCGCCGGGGATACCGGTTTTCCTGCCGGGGCTTCGCATCACCCGCGAGATGATCGCTCTTATCGAGGGCGTGATCGCGAACGACGGTCCAGAGGCGGTGCACGGGCTCTTTTCGCGAGGCGGCCGCGCCCCGTATCTCGTCGAGGTCCTTAACCGCGACGAAGAGGCGGAAGCGGACTTGCAAAGGAAGAAGCATAGCCTCCGTCGCTGATCGTTCGCTTCGAACGCGTATTCACGCTCTCACGCTCATAGCGCCATAGGACCGAAGCGGTTCTCTCTCTGGTGCGCATGTGAAAATACTTGAATATGACAAAAATATAGGAGTGATGATGGCCTATTATGTCAATTTTGTTGACTTACGAGTTACAACCTCATCGCGACTTTCGTCTTCGTGTTCGCCGACTCGGCTGGAATTCGTGCGCCGGCGTTCTTCCATCTCGTCGATTGGGCGACGGAAGGTCGCGGCAGAAGCTTTCGGAACGTCAGGCGGCGATGATCCCCGAACTCATCCACTGCGTCAACGACGCGGAGCGGATATCCGACCTCGCGGTGAAGATTTTCCGCAAAGGGGCGAAGCTCAGGAAAGGAACGCTCGCGCCGTTCTTCGCCGCCAATGTCGGGGGGCTGGTTTCACGGGTGCGCGCTTTCGCGAACGCCGTCGCCGCCGCGCTCCGCAAGGGCGAGCCGATGATGATCGATCCCGCCTCTGCCGAGTCGGAGATCAAAAACCGTGCGAGGCTGATCTCTCATTCGGACGGCGTCCCGCTCGAACTCCTCTCGCTTCTCGCGGCAATCCGCGACATCGCCCGCCATCTCGGCAACATCGCCACAAGGGTGAACAACATATAGTTTACGACCGAGCCATACGTATAATTCCTGCTTGAATTTCATATCCTATCGTATATCGATATTAATCGCGCGGCGCCCGGCAAGGAGTTCGCTTGGTAAGTATATGTGGAAGAGTGACGCGCGAAATCGCCGACATGCTGTGATCGTGCGGACACCCGGCGCCGGAAAATATGATAGAATATGCGGGCTTATCTAAGGGATGGAGAAACCCGACCGCGCGAGTGCGACGGGGGTTGGTATCCGCCGCCCATTGTCGAGACCCGGTGCGCGTGATGAGCGAATAACTGGGTGTGGTGAAGAATGAAGAAAGTGCTGCTGGCTGTACTGTGGACTACGTTATCCGTCTTCGGTCTGGAAACGCCCGAAGATTACAATACCTGGATCGCGACGACGGCCGGCAAGGCGTCGGATGCGTCCAACTGGTCGGAGGGCCGCGCGCCGGAGCGCGATGACGAAATTCTTTTCGACGGAAGATACTCGAACGCGGATTGCGAATGGGATTCGGACGCCGCCCAGAAGATCGCATCGCTGACGGTGCAGGAAGGGTATTCGGGCACGATCACCGTCAATACCGAATTCCCAGGCTGGGGCGACTTCGAGAAATTCGAGATCGACGGCGATGTCGATCTCGAATCCGGGACGCTCACCTGCCGCGGCAATTACAGGAATTACGGCGAGGCGAGCGAATCGGCGACCGCTAAATTCAGCGCGAAATGGTATTGCCTCTACCTTACGGTCAACGGCGACCTTACCATCGGTGAGAACGCGAAGATCGATGTCTCCGGCAAAGGGTTCGGCTACGCCTCTGCCGGCAGGGCGCCGAGCTACGGCGGCTATGCGGGATCGACCGACCGCGCTTCGGATCCCTACGGCAGTATCAAGGAGCCGTTCGAGCCGGGAATGGGCGCGCTCGTGAGCGCGGACACAAATTCGAAGCGTTCGGGCATCGGCGGCGGCGCGGTGCGGATCGAGGTGACGGGCGACGTCAACCTCGATGGCGAGATTCTCTCTCGCGGCACGGTGGATCTCAACGACGCGCGCGCGTCGGGAACCGGCGGTTCGATCTGGATCAAGGCGTTCGAAATCGGTGGCTCGGGCGCGATCGACGCGTCCGCGGCCGCCCCCTCCGAACTCACCGGCGGCGTCGCGCTCGGGTCCGGCGGACGCATCTCGCTCGATACCACGACACCGATGAACCTCAACGAGGTCCTGGTTCATTGCAACGGTGCGGCCTACGCCGGCACGACCCCGGGCGAGAGCTCAATGGTTTCGAGCTGCGGCACAATTTATCTGAAGGATATTCGCAACTCTGACGGCATACTGCTGCTGCAGCAGGAAAATTCGATCGCGACCATGAACGCGGCCACCGCCGCGGTGCCGCTCATCGGGAACGAAGAAGAGGCATGCAAGTTCAGTTTCATCGAGTTCTCCGGCTGCGCCGTGCTCGCGCTTGAAAGCGGGAGGAGTCTGTATCTCGTGAACGGCTTCAGCGGCGTTTCGGCGAATAACGTCTCCGCCGACCACGCGGGAATCAGTCTTCGCGGCGGCAGTCTTACGGGCATCAGCGGCGACCAGACGATCAGCGGCTGGACGCTCGAACCGGTTTCGCCGTACATTTTCCCCGGGAAAGTGACCTGTGCCAACGGGGGCGCGATCGGCCTTATCCGCCGCTACCCGCGCAATGCCGCGGAGGGCGCGGTCATTCCTCGCGCGGTCGCGTTCGGCGCGACCGAATGGAGCGCGGGCGAATTCGATGTCACTGCCGGGACGAACACGGTCTACGCCGTGATTTCCGAAGCGAAGACGGACAAGCGGGCGATTACAATCGCGAACACTTTGGACGGCGGCTTCACGGCCTATCCCGGTTACACGGATTATCTCGACGTGACGAACTCGAACCGAGAGGTGTCCTTCAGCTTGAAGGATTCGATCACGCTGCAGCTCGCCGGCGATCTTACGACGGGCGCCTTCGCGACGGCAGGAAAGAATGCGCTTTGCGATGTTAACGGGTATACGCTCACGGCGGATTCGGCCTTGGCGGGTGAGACTTTGATTGAATCCGGCACCAACGTGATCGCTTCCGGGAGTGCGCTCGCGTCGTGCGCGGCGTTCGTCAATACCTCGACGGAAAACTCAGGCACGCTGGAGGTCCGGAATGCGTATGATTTTCTCGCGACGATCAAGATGGAGGGGGAGGCACCCGTGATCGGGTGGAGCGTTACCAACGAGAACGCGCTCGCGCTCGGCTACCGGTACGAGGTGAAGGGCAAGGAGTCTTTGACTGCGGAAACGTGGGGCGCGACAAACGTGAATTCGCGGTTTTTCAAGGTATTCCTGACGCCCGCGAAAGAATGATGGAAATGTTGGAAATTTTAGGGACAATATGAAATTAGCAAGAATTGCAGTGACGGCGGTGTCCGTCGGTTTCGCGGCGATGTCCGCATTCGGTGATACGGTGAAGATCGACGGCGACGCGACCTATGTCGACATGACCTTCACGAACGCGACCTCGACGCTTTCCTATCAGCGCGAGAGCGCGACCAAGATCTGTTACGATGCGGGACCCTCGATCAGCGGCGAGGTCGGCGCGAAGTCGACCGGACTCTACCTCTGGTGCCACCCGTGGTTCGAGTCGATTTCCACCTTTATGAACGCGACGAACGCGACGCTCGCCGTGGTGGGCGTGATGCCGTCCGTGCGGAAGACGACGTTCATCCACTGGGGCACCGCCAACAGCGGCCAGCACGGCGTGCTGCTCGCGACCGGCACCGGCACGAACGAGGTAGTGGTCGCGTGCAATACCTACACGACGGTGTCGCCGATCACGACGATGACGGTACCCGATTCGACAACGAAGCGCCATGTCTACATCATCACGAAGGAAGACACCTCGTCGACCACGACGTTCAACGTGTATCTCGATAGCGAGCTACTGAAGACCGTCTCGATGGACTACTTCTCGCTCACGGACGGCGGCATCCAGATCGGTAGCGACTTCAGCGGGAATATTGTGAACTACGCGACCGGCGACAACAAGTATTCCTCCGCCGCGACCACCGACACCGGCATCATCAACGTGGTGCGCCTCTACGACCGCGTTATTTCGGCGGAGGAAATCGCGCGCTATTCCGCGAGCGACGAATATCCGTGCGTCGATGTGGAGGAAGAAGGCGATGAAGAAGAGGAGGAGGAGGAAGAGGAGGAAGAGGATGACGTCGACGGCAGCGCGATCGCCGCGAACGGGCTTACGGTGGCGGATTGCCGAATCGCGGGGCTGAGCACCAACGACGTCAATGCGCAGTTTACCGCTTCCGTCGAGATGAAGGACGGCAAGGTTTTGCTTTCGTGGGCGCCGAATCTCAATACAAACAAGACGAAACGTATCTACACGATTTACGGACGTTCTTCGCTGGACGATGAATGGGAGACGCCGTACCGGGCCTGGCACAAGTTCTTCAAGGTGTCCGTCGCGAAACCGACCGGTGCGGACGGCGAGACGTCTGCGGTCGCGGGCGAGAGCTTCACGCCTATAGCTACGCCCACGGTCGAGGCGGAGGTGGAGGCGGACTACGTGCAGCTCTGGCCGGATGGTCCGTACTGGGCGACGTGGAATGTCGGCGCGAAGGCGCCGGAGGATTACGGCTACTATTTCAGGTGGGGCCCGACGGAAGGTTACAAGCCAGTGGGCGAGACGCTGGCCGACGGAACGTCGCACTCCCTCAACACCTGGATTTCGAGCACGGGAGAGATCGTGACCGAGTCTCCGTTCACGACCGCCGATCAATCCTACAACACCTACACAGACGCACTGGTCCGCATGGAGGTGATCGACTATGACTACCATCTGACGGCTAAGCATGACGTGGCGACGCTGCTCTGGGGGGAGAATTGGCGCACGCCGACCGCGGACGAAGTCGAGGGGCTCCTGTCCAATTGGTGCACCGTCACCGCGGAGACGCTGAACGGCATTCCGGGCTATCGGGTGACCGGCAAGAACAGTTATTCCACGAAGAGCGTCTTCTTCCCCTCGGCGGGATATTTCTATCCCGTGTTCCCTGACGGGACTCCCGAGCTTAATTACATTTGGCCGGGTGGCCTAGCCTATTACTGGACCTCCGAACCGTACAAATCGACGACCTCGCGCACGGTGAGGCTCAATTCGCAAACGAGTTCCAATTCGCCGCGCAACGCGGGTCTGCCGGTGCGCCCGGTGCGCGTGACGAGTGAGTAACAAGGAATGGCAGTTGATTTCAAAGCTTTGATCGCCGAGATGAACGCATCTGCAGACAGGCGCAGGGACATTATTCGGAAAATTGCCGAGCTGAAAGATGTGGCTGAGCGGATATCATCTCGTGTGAAATCGGAGCTTCCGAAAGGCGCAGCTCTCAAGTCGCTTAAGATCACAAAGCGGCTTCCTTCTCTTGCGGAGAGGGCGACTATCGAGTCGAGTCCGGAGTTCAGGAAGAAACAATGTCATCAAAAACGCCTGGAGGGTATGCTTAAGGATTTTTATGCGCCGGATGAGAGCGCTCGCAGGCAAGTCCCCGATCCGTGGGCCGAAGATGAGAAATATATGGACGTGTTCCGGAAGAAACTTGCGATGGCGTTATCGAAAAGCAAGCGAAATAAGAAATAGAGCTAATTCCGTGCGCTGGAAGCCGCGGGAAAACTCACGGTGATCCGTCCGTCCGTCGCGCTGCCGATCGGACGCCTTTGTCACGATCCGATGGTTATGCGCAAGGTGTATGAACTCGGGCGTAAGG
>R26__coassemble_1385_pt1 | contig 12223 bp, 9 predicted proteins | sample R26__metabat2_high_PE_025 | metagenome-assembled genome bin R26 | reverse complement strand
CTGGATACTGGCTGCTGGCCGCTCGACGCGCAGCGTCGACCCTACCGCCCGTCGACGGGCCGGCGGGGCGAGGCGGCGATGTCGAATTCATCCGGCGCCTCGCCGCAGACGAAGATCTGAACTATCGCCTCGTTCCCGGGTATCGCGAGGAGCTCGTGCGCCGCGCGGTCACGCTCGGGCTGGACGCTCCAGTGAAGAATGCAATGCGCTATCTTCTCGTAATGTAGCGCGTATGCAAGATTCATCACCATTATTCCGCCGTTCACATAGACATCGTGGCGCTCCCAGGCCCAGCGGACCGTCGAAAGGTCGGCCGTGACCACGATGAGCTTATCGGCCTTGTCGCCGAAACCGCGGGCGCCGCCCTGCAGCGTGAGAAGTTTGTCGCGCAGTTCGCGATCCTCGATTACATGAATCCTGCATGGTTCGCGATTGCAGGCTGAAGGCGCGGTGAGCGCGACGCGGACGGCGCGCTCGATCCGTTCGCGGGGGACTGTCCCCGCGAAATGGCGGCAGACGTGACGCGAAGCGGCGAATTCCGGGAACGGCGCGTCGACCGCGGCGTAGAAGCGCTCCTTCGTGAAATGAGGCTCGAGGCCCGTCCCGGCGACGTTTCCCGAATTAACGGCCCGGTACTCCGCAAGCACCCGGCGCGCGTGCTCGATCCGGGAATCGGCGGTCTTCCCCTCCGGCGACGCGTCCCAGGCGGCGAGGAGCCGGTCGAGCCGCGCGGCGGCGGCGACGCCGAACGGGACGCGCCGGTTCGGCATCGTCAGCCCCTTTTCGAGTACGTGGTACGCCATCACGATTTCCGCGATTCGCGCGGCCGGGCGATCCATGTGGAGCGCGCCCGCGTGCGCGATGAACTGTTCCTCATCGTACCGGAACGCGGCGCGCGCCTCGCGAAGGATGCGCCGCCGCTCGAAAAACGCGCCTATCGCGCGCTTGATTCTTTTGAGATAATCGATCATATCGTCATCGCCTCCGTTACCCGACTCCGAACGCGAGCGCGAGTCGGGCGCAGGCGACCGCGTCGAAAAGCCCGTCGTGCCATGTCCGCCCCGCGATTAGCGGAACGCAGCCGAGCGCCGCGCAGAGGTCGCCGAGCCGGTACGAATCGCGATGTGGATAGCGAGCCTTCGCGACTTTCAGCGTATCAGTCCACGGTCCCCATGGCGTAAGCGGCGCGAGCCGATTGAGGAGCGTCCGCTCGCAGGCGATGTTGTGCGCGACGAGCCGCCGACCGACGAGAAAACCGGCGAGCGACTCCCACTGTTCGAGGAAGTCCGCGTCGAGAAGCGAGGTATCCGCTTCGGAGGCGGGGAAGGTCGCGGGCGGCGTCTCCGGGCGAAAGCGCTCCCGGGTCCGGAAGAACCACTCGCGCATCTCGACGATCTCGCCGCCCGCGACGAGCGCCGCGCCGAGCTGCCACGGTTCGTTGCGCTGCCCCGCCTCGCAGCCGGTCGTTTCGAAATCTATCGCGACGAAATCCACTCTCTAGGCGATCGCCGCCTTGAGTTCGGCGAGCGTGTAGGGTTTACCAAGAAAGCCGTCGTACGGATGGCCCGCGAAGAGTTCGACGAGATTCTCCTCGGAAGAGCCGCTCGAAATGATGACGCGCGCGCCCGGGGCCGCGATCCTGATCGCGTCGAGGAGCCGCACGGGGTCGACGTCACCGAGCCCAGCGTCGAGGAGGATCGTCCCGATCTCCCCGCTCCGGCGGCTGAGCGTGCCGAGCGTCTCCGTCCGGTCCTTCGCGCTGAAGGACGGGACTTTAAGCGCTTTAAGAAGCATCGAGGTCATCTTCAGAATCGCCTCGTCGTCGACGATCATCACCCCGGCGGGGCGCTTCTCCGCGGGCGCGCCCTCAAGCCTGTCCGCCGTCGCGGCCGCCGCGACCGGCTCGGGGAGCTTCGACGCCGGGAGGAAGATCGAGAACGTCGTACCCTCGCCGACCTTCGAATCGACCGCGATGCCGCCGCCATGGGCCTCGACGATCGTCCGCACGGTCGCGAGCCCCAGTCCCCGTCCGAGCGCCTTCGAGGAGACGTACGGGTCGAAGAGCCGCCCGATCATCGCGGGCGGGATTCCGGGGCCGTCGTCGGCGATCCGGAACATGACGCCCTCTACGCCGTCGAACTCGGCTTCGGAAATGAAACGGGACGACCGCTCCTTCGTCATCGTGAAGCGCTCGGTCGAAATCCGGATGTGTCCCGGGCGGTCGCCGATCGCCTCGCCCGCGTTCTTGACGATATTGAAGAGGACCTTCCAGAACTGGTTCGGGTCCGCGTCGACGGCGGGGAGACCGGACGCGAGATTGTAGGACAGCGCGACGTTGTCCTTGATTACGCGCTCGGCGAGCATCTCGACGTCGTGGACGATCTCCTCGCTCTTCGAGCGGACGAGCGTGATCTTCTGCTCGCCCGCGTACGCCATCAGTTCCTTCGCCATCGTCGAGCCGCGCTTCACCGCGTCGCGGATCGCGGCCATCTCGGTATCGGCGGCGGCGTTCTTGCCGTCCGAACCGGCGTACGCCGCCTCGGCGCTCGAGAGAATCACCGAAAGGACGTTGTTGACGTCGTGGGCGATACCAGCCGCGAGGAGCGCGAGCGATTCGCGCTTCGACGCCTCGTGGGCGCGGTTTTCCGCCGCGAGCCGGAGCTCGTGCTCCTCGTGCTCGCGCGTGACGTCGCGGATCGTCGCGAGCGCGAAATGGTCGTCCATCTTCGATAGCCGCGCTTCGAAGAAACGCCGCGAACCGTCCGCGTTCGCGGCGGAGAGCTCGACCTTCGAGATCTCGCCGCTCGAGAAGACGCGCTCGACGCCGGCCGAGAACGCGCGCACGCCGTCACGGCCGAGCGTCGCCTCGTCGGGGGGCTCGTTCATCGAAAAGCCGACGAGCGGATCGACGCCTTCCGGCTGCTTGTTGAGCGCGATGAGCCGGCCGCGCCGGTCGAAGATCGCGAGCGCGTCGGGGAGCCCGGAGATAAGCGCGCGCTGGCGCGTCTGGATCTGGGCGACACGCAGCGAGCGCGCCGAAAGCGTTTCGAGCATCCGGTTCACCGAGACGGCAAGAAGCGCGAACTCGTCCTTCCCCTTCCACTCGAGGCGCGGGCAGTCGGTGTCGCGATGGTGCTCGCCGAGCTTCTTGATTTCCTCGGTCATCCGCGTGAGCGGATTGAGGAGAACGTAGCTCTGGAACCAGAAGATCGGGAGGATGAGGATGATGCCCGCCATCGCGATGAAGAACGTGAGCCGGCCGAGCGCGGACTGGGTCACGGTCGAAAGCGTCTTCGGTAGCGAAAGCGCAATCATCGTGATCGCGTTCCCGGAAATGTCGCGGACGGCGAAGACGGCTTCGAACGGATTCGCGTTCACCGCCCAGAACCCGCCCGAATAGAAGTCCAGCGCCTCGGAGAGCATCGGCGCGAGGCCGAACGCGTTGCGCTCCTGACCCGGCGCGACGCGGCGGGCGGTGGTCGCGGTGACGGCGGCCTTGCGGTCGGAGATCTTCACCTCGATTCCCGAAAAGCCCTCGTTGACCTGGGCGGAGAAGATCCGCGAATCGAACGGCGAGCCGAGGAGCGTCCAGCCGTCGCCGCTCGGAACGAGCGAGACGTAGAACGGCGAGGAGCGGACCTGCATGAGCCCGACCGCGTTCGAGTGGTCGCTCACGCTTTTAAGCCCCGCGATCCAGCTCGCGAGCCGCTCCGAGTACGGCGCGAAATCGGCGAGCTCGAGCGTCTCGACCGAGCCGTTCGCGCGAAGCGCGCCCGCACGGAACGCTCCCGTCGAATCGTAATCGGCGTACAGCGCGAGACCGCTCGAGAAGCACTCGTCGAGAATCGCGCCCGGGGCCGCTCCCGCGTCGAGCATCTCCCGCACCTTCCCGGCGCAGAGCGCGGTCGAGCGGCGGGCCTTGTCGGCGTTTTTGTAGGCTAGGCGCGAGATGTCGAGGCCGATCGACTTGACCTGGGCCTCGGCCTCGCGCATCATGTGAACGAGAACGATTCGCCCGCCGATGTAGAAGACGGCGAGAACGACGAGCAGAAAGAACGCGGTCGCGAGCGAATACTGCGTCCTTATCGAATGCATCACGCGCGAAAACGCGCTCTGCCTTGACACCTCCTCGCCGTTTGCGGCGACATCGTTCCCGTTCATCGCTTGTTCCGTTTTACTTTTTTACATCGCCTTCGCGAGCGCCGCGCCGAATTCCGAGCACTTGAGCTCCGTCGCGCCTTCCATCTGGCGGGCGAAGTCGTAGGTGACGGTTTTCGCGGCGATGACGCGGTCCATCGCGCCGATAATGAGGTCCGCGGCCTCGGTCCAGCCCATGTAGCGGAGCATCATCTCGCCGGAGAGGATGAGCGAGCCGGGGTTGACCTTGTCGAGGTTCGCGTACTTCGGGGCGGTACCGTGGGTGGCCTCGAAGACGGCGACGCCGGTAGAGTAGTTGATGTTCGCGCCGGGCGCGATCCCGATGCCGCCGACCGTCGCCGCGAGCGCGTCCGAGACATAGTCGCCGTTCAGGTTGAGGGTCGCGATCACGTCGTATTCCGCGGGGCGGGTCAGGATCTGCTGGAGGAACGCGTCGCAAATGCAGTCCTTGACGACGATCGTGTGGCCGGTCTTCGGGTTCTTGAACTCGCACCACGGGCCCTTCTCGATCAGCGTCGCGCCGTATTCGCGCTGGGCGAGCTTATAGCCCCAGTCGCGGAACGCGCCCTCGGTGAACTTCTGAATGTTCCCCTTGTGGACGAGCGTCACCGACCGGCGGTCGTTCGCGATCGCGTAGTCGAGCGCGGCCTTGACGAGGCGCTCCGTCCCTTCGAGCGAGACGGGCTTGATGCCGATCGAGGCGGTCTCGGGGAAGCGGATCTTCTTGACTCCCATTTCCTCGAGGAGGAACTTCTTCACCTTCTCGACTTCCGCCGTCCCGTTCATCCACTCGATTCCGGCGTAGATATCCTCCGTGTTCTCGCGGAAGATCACCATGTCGGTGAGATCGGGGCGCTTCACCGGGGAGGGAACGCCCTTGAACCAGCGGACGGGGCGGAGGCAGACGTAAAGGTCGAGCGCCTGGCGCATCTGGACGTTGATCGAGCGGATGCCGCCGCCGACCGGGGTCGTGAGCGGGCCCTTGATCGAAACGAGATTCTCTCTGCACGCGTCGAGCGTCGCCTTCGGGAGCCATTCGCCCGTCGCCTTGAACGCCTTCTCGCCCGCGAGGACCTCGAGCCACTCGATCTTCCGCTTCCCGCCGTAGGCCTTCTCGACCGCGGCGTTCCAGACGGTCATCGCCGCCCGGGTGATGTCGGGGCCCGTCCCGTCACCCTCGATGTAAGGGATGACTGGATGGTCGGGGACGCGGAGAACTCCGTTCTCCATCGTGATCTTTTCACTCATCGTCGCGAATCCTTCAGATGTTGAGCGTCGTCTTCGACCAGGGCTCCTTGCCCGCGAGGAGCGAGGGGGTCGTCATATCGCTCGGGACCGGGATTCCGAGCATCTGGAGCGCGGTCGGCGCGATCGCGGAGAGCTTCGCGAGCGGCGTCAGGCGGACGCCCGCGGCGTCCTTCGCGACGTAGAAGCAGTCGACGAGATTGAGCGTGTGCGAGGTCTTCGTGAGACCCGACTTGTAGTCGACCATCTGCTCGGCGTTGCCGTGATCGGCGTAGATGAGGACGTGGGCGTCGAGCTCCATGAGGCGCGGGAGAATCTTCCCGATGCACTCGTCGACGACCTCGGTCGCCTTCGTCGCGGCCTTCATGTCGCCGGTGTGGCCGACCATGTCGCAGTTCGCGTAGTTGACGACGATCATGCCGTAGGGGTTCTTGTCCGCGGCGTCGCCGGGCTTGCCGATGAGCTCGAAGAGCTTGTCCGTCACATTGTACGCCTCCATCTCCGGGTGCGAGGCGAAGGTCGCCGCGTCGAAGCGCGACTTGACCTCGATCTGGTCCTCGCCCGCGGACGGGGTCGTCGACTTCCCGTTGAAGAAGCTCGTCACGTGCTTGATCTTCTGGGTCTCGGCGAGGCGAAGCTGCTTGAGGCCCGCCTTCGAGACGACCTCGCCAAGGAGGTTGTCCATGCCGCCGCCCGCGCCCATCGCGCCGAGGAGGTAGCTGTCGAACTCGTCCCAGTAGCGGGTGAAGCCGAGGAACGTGACGGCCGGACGGACCGAGCGCGTACCCGCGTAGTCGTCCGAGACGAACGCCTGGGTGAGCTGGATCGCGCGGTCCTGGCGGTAGTTCGTGTGCATGACGACGTCGCCGTCCTTCATGCCCGCGTAGTCGCCGATCACGTAGCAGGGAATGTACTCGTCGGTCATCGGCGTATTGTCGGGCGTCTTCCCGCTCTCGTACTCGCCCTTCACCGCCTCCTCGATCGTCGCCGCCTTCCTGCCGGCGCAGGCGACGATGCACTCGTAGGCCTCGCTCGTGAGCTTGTAGTTCTTCGAGCGGTCCATTCCGTAGTAGCGGCCCATAGCGGTTCCGATCTTCGCGTTCCCGACCGCGGCGAGTTCGGTTTTAAGGCGCGCGATGTACTCGAGCGTCGAGCGCGGGGGCGTGTCGCGGCCGTCGAGGAACGGGTGGACGACGATGCGCCCTTCCGGGAACTCGCTCCGGGCGCGCTTCATGAGCTTGAAGAGATGCTCCTGGTGGGCGTGGACGCCCTCGTCCTGAAGGAGGCCGAAGAAGTGGAACTGGGAGTTGTTCTTCTTCCAGTCGGCGATCATCTTCGCCCACTTCTCGCTCTTGAAGAGGTCGCCCGAGCTGAGGCCGTCGTCGATGCGCTTCAGTTCCTGGACGACGATGCGGCCGGCGCCCATGTTGAGGTGGCCGACTTCGGACGAACCCTGATAGCCGTCGGGAAGGCCGACGGCCTCGCCGCAGCAATCGAGAAGGCAGTGCGGATAGCGCGCGCGGATCTGATCTATGACGGGCGTCTTCGCCTCGTAGACGGAATTCCCTTCGGCGCGGTCGTTGACGCCCCAGCCGTCACGGATGATAAGAGCAACAGGTCTCATGATTTTTCTCCTGATTTATTTATTTGTTTCATTGATAAATTCGATTCGTCGATTCGTCGATTCGTCGATTCAGGGATTCAGGGATTCGGGGATTCAGGAATACCGTGATTATGCATGCTGGAATCGATAAATCGAAAAATCGACGATTCGACGAATTCTTCAGTCGGCCTTGGCCATGACCGAGAGCGCTCTCGCGAGCATGTCCATGCCGACCTTGCCGGCGTCGAAGTCGGCCTTCACGCGCTCGTAGCGGCGGACGCACTCCTCGCGCGAGGCGGCGCGGACGATCGTGTCGTTGACGATACCCGAGGCGATGCGGTTTACGCCCATGTCGGTCGGGGACTTGTACGGGCATTCCTCGCCCATCATCCGCTCCCAGATCTCGCGGAGAATCGGATACGCCTCGACGTCGCGGTTGTAGTTTACGCGCATCTCCCCGTAAGCGAGGAAGTGGTGGGGGTCGATCTGGTTCTCGTCCTTGAGCTCGAGGGTCGCGGCCTCGTAGGCGACGTTCAGCGGGTGCATGAGCTGCAGGTTCCAGACCGGGAAGGTCTCGAACTTCGCGTAGGCGGCCTTGTTCCCCTTCTTCACCTCGTGGTAGAGCATCGTGAGGCAGGTCGCGAACTTGCCCGAGCCGGGGCCGGGGCCCGTCACGACGACGATCGGCTTCTCGGTCGGGATGTAGTCGTTACGGCCGTAGCCCGAGTCGGAAACGATCGTATCGAGATCGTTCGGGTAGCCCTTGATCGGATAGTGGTAGAAGACCTGGACGCCGGCGTCCTCGAGCACCTTCGCGAAGGCGCGCGCCGACGGGTGGCCGTCGAAGCGGGTGATCGCGACGCCGCGGACGGAGATATTGTACTCCTTCATCGCGTTGATGAGCCGAAGCGTCTCCTCCTCGTAGGTCGTCCCGTAATCGGCGCGGAGCTTCTTCGCCTCGATGTCGCCCGCGTAGATGCAGAGGACGAGCTCGGCCTTGTCGCCGAGCATCTGGAGGAGGCGGAGCTTCACGTTCGGGTCGTAGCCCGGAAGGCAGCGCGCGGCGTGGTTGTCGTTCATCAGCTTCCCGCCGAACTCGAGGTAGAGCTTGCCGTACTTCTCCGCCCGCGCGAGAATCTCCGCCGACTGTTCCCTCAGGTACTTCTCGTTATCGAAACCGTATTTCTTCATTATTTCGCCCCATGGATTTCATCGAGGATCTTCTGGATCTTCGGCTTGCAGCGCCCGCAGCCGCCGCCCGCCTTCGTAAAGTTCGTCACTTCCTCGACGGTCGTGAGCTGGTTCTCGATGATGACGCGGCGGACTTCGTTCTCCGAGACGTTGTAGCAGGTGCAGAGGACCTCGTCCTCGAGGTTTTTGTCGGCCTTCTCGCCGGTCTCGTAGTTCTTGATCGCGGCCTCCATCGCCTCGCGCCCCATCACCGAGCAGTGCATCTTCTGGGGCGGGAGCCCGCCGAGGTAATCGGCGATCTGCTGGTTCGTGATCGTCTTCGCCTCCTCGAGCGTCTTCCCGATCACCATCTCGGTGAGCGCCGAGCTCGACGCGATCGCGCTCGCGCAGCCGAAGGTCTGGAACTTCGCCTCGGCGATCTTCCCGTCCGGCCCGAGCCGGAACTGGAACTTGAGCGCGTCGCCGCAGGCGAGCGACCCGACCGTCGCCTCGCCGTCGGGGTTCTCGATCTTGCCGACATTCCGGGGATTCCGGAAGTGGTCCATCATCTTTTCGGAGTAATTCCACATTTTGCGATATTCCTTCTCTCTACAAAAGTAAGATTATAGCATATTTCCCCGCGGTACGATTGTCATACAGACGCCGGCGCTCCCGAGACCGCCGCGTCGATTTCCGCGTTGAGGAACAGCGAGAGCGCGTGCTCGGCGCCGGGGACGAGCGTCACCGCGGCGCGCGGGAATATCCGCCGGAGGTACCCGACATTCTCGCTCCGCACGATCGCGTCGCGCTCGGACTGGAAGAGATGGACGGGAAAGCCGCGCTCGCGGGAGGCGAACGCCTCCTCGAGCTTCGCGCGCAGGTCGGTCTCGCGGAGGTAGGCGATTCCGCGCGCGAGATTCTCCTCGCCGTCCGACATGTACGGGTTCGGCTTCCCTTCGGGCGGGCCGAAGAAGCCCTGACCGCCCGAGATCTTCATCGCGTACTCGAGCGCCGCGAGCCGGCGCTCGCTCATTCCGGCCCAGCCGGTCGACTTCTCCTCCATCATCCGCGGCGTCGCCGCGACGAGGACGAGATTCGCGATTTTCTCCCTGAAATCCGCGGCGAGGCCGAGCGCCATCGACGCGCCCATAGACCAGCCGACGAGCGTGACCTCTTCCTCCGCCGCCGCGACGGCCTCGCGCGCGAGACCGTCGAGTTCCTCCGTATACGAAAAAACGCGATCCCTCTGGAAAGAGCAGAGGGACCACGCTTCAGGGCTCGCGGCCCAGCCGTTCAAGACGAACGTCTTCATTCGCCGCCGCGGCGTCAGGCGACCTCGCGGGCGACCTTGAGGACGTTCTCGACCGTGAAGCCGAACTTCTCGGCGAGCGTCTTGTACGGGCCCGATTCGCCGTAGCGGTCGAGCGTAACGAAACGCGTCGTGTGGAAGTCGATTCGGAAGCGGTCCCAGCCCATGCGCGAGCCGGCCTCGACGATCACGCGGCGCTTCATGAACTCGGGGACGACCGAATCGCGGTAGTCCATCTTCTGGGCGAGGAAGAGCTCCATCGACGGCATCGAAACGACGCGGACGGCCTTCCCTTCGGCGGCGAGCGCCTTCGCGGCCTCGATCGAGAGCGAGACTTCCGAGCCCGAGGCGAGGAAGACGACGGTGTCGATCGTCTGCGGGCCGCTCGAGTAGATGACATAGGCGCCGCGGGCGACGCCTTCGTGGTTGACGCCGGGGAGAATCGGGAGATTCTGGCGCGTCGTGAGGATGCAGCTCGGGCCCTTGAGGTTAAGAAGCATCTCGACCCACGCGTAACCCGTCTCGACCGCGTCGGCGGGGCGGAACGTGAGGACGTTCGGCATCAGGCGCATCGCCATGAGCTGCTCGATCGGCTCGTGGGTCGGGCCGTCTTCGCCGACATAGAACGAGTCGTGGGAGAAGACGAAGACCGAGGGGATCTCCATGATCGCCGCGAGGCGGATCGCGGGGCGGCAGTAGTCGCTGAAGACGAAGAACGTCGCGCCGAAGCCGCGGAAGCCGCCGAAAGCGGTGATGCCGTTCGCGATCGCGGTCATCGCGAGTTCGCGGATGCCGTAGTGGATGTTCCGGCCCTCGAAGGCGCCGGGGGCGATGTCGCCGAGGTCCTTCATGTAGGTCTTGTTGGAAGGCGCGAGGTCGGCGGAGCCGCCGACGAGCTCGGGGACGACTTTCGCGAGCGCGTTCAGAACCTCGCCGCTCGCGTTGCGCGTCGCGTAGGTCTTCGCGGGGTTGAACTTCGGGAGCGCGTTGATCATCTTCATGTAGTCGGGCGCGACCGTCTCGCCGGTCACTTCCGGGCGCTCGCGGCGCGAACGCTTCGCCTGGCGGTTCAGCTTCGCGGCGCGCTCGGCGAACATCGCGTAGACCTCCTCGGGGACGAAGAAGCTCTTTTCGGGGTCGAAGCCGAGCGCCGATTTAAGGCCCTTCGTCTCCTCGGCGCCGAGCGGCGAGCCGTGACTTCCGGCCGTGCCGGCCTTCGTCGGCGCGCCCTTCCCGATCGTCGTTTCGGCGATGATGATTACGGGCTGGCCGGCCGTGCGGAGCGCGCGGCGGTAGGTCTTGTCGATCTCGTCGTAATCGTGACCATTGCAGTTGAAGACCTTCCAGCCGTAGCTTTCGAAACGCTTCTTCGTGTCGTCGGCCATCGAAATCGCGGTCGAACCCTCGATCGTGATCCGGTTCGAGTCGTAGACGAGGATGAGGTCGTCGAGCTTGTTGACGCCCGCGAAGCTCGCGGCTTCGTGGGAGATGCCCTCTTCCAAGTCGCCGTCGCCGCAGAAGACCCAGGTCTTGTTCCCGGTCTTCGCCTTCTTCGCGGCGAGCGCGAGGCCGACGCCCATCGCGACGCCCTGGCCGAGCGGACCGGTCGTCACTTCGACGCCCGGCATGACGCCGCGTTCGGGGTGGCCCGCGCAGCGCGAGCCGACCTGGCGGAAGGTCTTGAGTTCGTCGATCGAAAGCCCGCCGACTCCGGCGAGGTGGAAGAGCGCGTAGACGAGCGAGCTCGCGTGGCCGCCCGAGAAGACGAGACGGTCGCGGCAGGGCCACTTCGTGTCCTGCGGGGCGACGTTGAGGAATTTAAGCCAGAGCGAGACCGCGAGATCGGCCTGGCCGAGCGGCGCGCCGGGGTGACCGGAGTTGGCGGTATCGACCATGTCGGCGCAGAGGCATCGGACCGTGTTGGCCGCGAGGAGAAGCTGTTCGTTCGTAAGTTTCATAGTGCCGCTATTATACCATAATCCCAAATCACGTTGCACGCCCCCATTCGGGCTAGATTCGGGCCGGAAAGAGGCGGTAAAAATTTTTTAAAATACCCCCTTGCGCGGGGTGAGTCGGTTGTGGTATACTATGCACCGTTTTCAACGATGCGAGGATAACTCAGTTGGTAGAGTGCCACCTTGCCAAGGTGGTTGTCGCGGGTTCGAGTCCCGTTCCTCGCTCCAATGAAAGCACTGGTGAATGGGGGCGTAGCTCAGCTGGTAGAGCAAGTGACTCTTAATCACTGGGTCCAGGGTTCGAATCCCTGCGCCCCTACCATTCCCAAAGAAGTTGTGCAAGTCTGTTGTTTTTGCACTAGGCACTAAGCACCAGGCACTAAGCACTGAGATGGCTAGGTAGCTCAGTTGGTAGAGCAGCGGACTGAAAATCCGCGTGTCGCCGGTTCGATCCCGGCCTTGGCCACCAAATACTATCGAAATCGGAGAGAACTCCGATTTTTTCTTTTTCATAAAATCCCCTCTCGCGCCCAATCTACAAGGGCTTTAGCGTTTATCGGCGAGTTCTCTCGCGTGTGACGGCCAAGCGCCCGCCGGAGCCAACTTCTCCTAAAAGCCCGAAAAACTTCTCCCCGTATGAGTCCGCCGTCCTCAACACCACACCCCAAGAAAAAGGCCTCAAACCGCGTTGTCCTACGGTTTTTGAGATTTGCTAGCAACTACAATTCATTACAACTTTCCCAATTGAGTTGGACTATATGCGGGGTTGGCTGCACCTCGTCC
>R26__coassemble_1336_pt1 | contig 12496 bp, 3 predicted proteins | sample R26__metabat2_high_PE_025 | metagenome-assembled genome bin R26 | reverse complement strand
TGTGGAGAAAGTGTGGAGATATCTCCACAAAAAATCCACAAAGTCTCCACACATTTTTTCTGAAAATATGGTATAGGGAATTTTGAAGGGGACTGTCCCCATGAAGCATTGGGGACAGTCCCTTGCAAATTGCTTTATGTATCGTGTATCACTTCTCAGCTTCGTTGTACCATTCGTTCAACCGGCCGTTGAACTCGAGCCGCGTCATAGTCGTCGCCCATTCCTTCACTCGGAAGGTAAGGTCCTCAACGTGCATCGTAACCTTGCGACGCGGGATGAACGGCGAAACGAAGAACCACAGGAGAACGCTTTTCACGAACGTCGGGACGAACGCCGGCGAATCGGCGCGCCCCTTCCGCGACCAGATAGAGTCCCAGAGTCCGCTCGTCCTGACGCCTATCACGCGCACGTTCGCAGGCAGCGTTTTCGCGATATTGTACGCGAGCTGGCGCGTCCCGATGTCCTCGCGGTCTTCGGTATAGATATGGCCCGAGGGATAAAAGATGACGTCTCCGCCCGCCTCGAGCGTTTCCGTGACGATGGCGCCGAGCCCGCGAGCGACGGTCGCGCCCTTCGCGGTGCGATGCTTGCGCAGATCAGGAACCGCGACCGCGCCGAGCGTTCTAAGGACGGTCGGCGCGACGATGCCGGTCTTGAAGAAGAGCTCGTCGCAAAGCGGCCTGAGCGGCGTGCGCCAGAATTCCGCACCGACCAGCATCGGATCTACCATCGCGGGATGATTCGGGAGCGCGAGAATCGAAGTGGTTCGTGCGCCGTGCTGAGCGCTGCGCGCCGAGCTTCGAGAGCTATTCGCGGATAATATTCCGTCGGGGTCGGAGATCGTGATCGCGTAGCGGCGGCGGAAAATCCAACGGCCGGTGACAAGGAGAACCTGCCGATAGGAAAAAACGAATAGAAACGGAACTATCGCCATCACGCCGGCGAGCACGGCGAGAAACGCGCGCGGTCCGAACGCTCGGCTTACGGCGATATAGACGAGCGACGCGCCGAACATAAAGATAAACGACACCTGATTGAAGTACGCGAGCATGGTGTTGAGTTTCGCCCCTTTCACGACCTTCTGAATCTCCGCGTCGAGCGGCAGCTTGAAGAACCCGAGATCGAACGCGAGCGTAACAAGAAGCGTCGCGAAGAGAACCGCGTTCCCGGTGACGAAGAAAAGCGCCGCGAAGATCGCCGCCGCGATCCATCCCGTGAGCAGCGTCGCGCCGAGAAGATAATGCCTTCGGTCGACGAAACCCGCAAGCACCTGGCCCGCGACGATTCCGACCGCCGCGAGCGCGAGGATCGCGCCGGTGTGGACCGAATCGAGGCCGAGCACCCTCGTCCCGTAAACGACGACGCCCTGCTGCATCATCGCGGCCGCGAACCAGAACGCGGAGAGCGTGAAGATGACCGCGTTGAGCCCCGGATAGCGCTGCGCCATCCGGTGCGCGCGACGCAGATAGCGAACGGGATTGATCGAATGGATCTCGCGACTCTTCGTTTCCTTCGCGCGGATCGTCAGACTGAAAACAAGACCGAGCGCGGCGAAGCCGAACAGCGCCGCTGCCCATCCCGCCGCGCCGGTCCGATCGGCGGCGAACGAAGCGGCTATCGTTCCCGCGAGAACCGCCGCGAACGCGATGCCTTCCATCCCGCCCATGCCGACCGAGATCCGCTCTTCCCCGCCGATGTCGCGGACGAGCGCGTACTTGGCGGGAGAGTAAAGCGAGCTTTGGAGCCCCATGAGCAGAATCGATGCGACGACGAGCGGAATCGATTCGAGGAAGAATCCAGCCGCGCCGACTGCGACGATCGGCAGTTCCGCGATTTTCGCGAAACGGAAAATCCGCCGCTTCTCGAAGACGACCGTAAGCCGGTCCGCGAGCGGCGAGCAGAGGATGTACGGAAGCACGAGCGCCGCCGCGGTCGCGCCCATGAACACGGGATAAAGATCCTTATGCTCCTCGCCGAGCCAACCGAGCACGACGAAGCCGGCGAGTGTCTTCAGGAAGTTATCGTTGATGACGCCGAAGAAGTTGGTGAGGAAAAGAGAAATCATAATAAGAGATAAGAGATTAGAGATAAGAGATAAGATTTAAAAGGTGGGAGAAATTGACGACTCAAGGATAAAGACTGAAGATCGAAGAGCAGATGAAGTCGCGGACCGATGAGCGCCAGGAAGCTGGCGTTACGCCTTTCGGACGAAATGACTTATGCCACGTTTCATCCGCGAGCGCATAAACCGCGACCTGCGACCAGACGGCGGAAGTCCTGAGTTCGAGCTTGATCGGATCCTTCTCGACTTTCGCGATAAGTTTCCACAGGGCGTCGTAAACGGGCTTCCCGTACATCCGCTCGAACTCGCGGTGGAATTTCGTCGGGCTCGTCACCTCGTGGCGGAAGATGCCGCGGCACAGCCGCTGCGCCCGCTCGGTCGGAATCGTCATGAAAAGAAAATCGTCGACCCACTTCTCGACCGCCGCGCGCCAGCCCGCCGCGTCGTCGATCCCGTCCGCGACGAGCGTCATCGGGCGCTCGAGAACGCCGAAGAGCCGATCGGCGACCAGCCGGTAAAGCTGCTCCTTCGAAACGAAGTACCGATTGACGAGCGCGATATTGGCGCCCGCCTTACGGCAGATCTCCCGGGTTGAGGCGAGCTCGAACCCCTTCTCGGCGAACTCCTCTTCCGCGGCCGCGAGTATCGCCTCGCGCGTCGCCTCGCCGTCACATCTCGCTTTTCTATCCGACATACGCATGTCTCCTTATCGTAAACACGCGTATATCTTATCAAGTAACCCCTCCGCCTGTCAATCGCTCCGCCGTATTCCCCCGCATTCTCCCCGTTCCCGACAAGATCGCCGTTCGTCAGCGGCGACGCCTGAGGGTGAGCAAGGCGCAGCCGACGAGGAGCAAAAGCGCGCTCGTCGGTTCCGGAATCGTGAAACTGACCGGGTAGGCCCGTGCCTGCTGATCGGCGATGGTGCCGTTCTCGTAAACGTACGAAAGGATATCCGTAAACGAGAGCCAGGCACCGTTCGCCACGACATCGTAGGAGCTATCGGTTATGTTGTAGAGATAGACCGAATAGAAGAGACTGTCGGCGACTGTGTAATAAGAACTGACATCGGCGATGACCGCCGTCGAACTCTCCTTCGTGTAAAGCGAGGTCGATCCGTCGGACGCCTTGAGATAGCTGTAATCCGAAGAGCCGGCCGTCTTGACCGCGAGCGCGGCGTAGTTGTAGCTCGGAACCCAGGACGGGACGCTGTCCTCGTCGAGCGCCCAGGTCAGCATGTAATCCGCGCTCGACACCGCGGCGATCATCATCGCCGCGACCGCAAGACCGATTTTCACGATTTTCATTTCCAAGTCTCCTTTCCCGATTACCACTTGATTTCGACCGCCGCGCCCTTCGAGACGTAACGGCAGCCGGTACCGGCCTTGATGACCGCGTCGTCGGTGCACCATTCCGAAGTCGTGACCTCGCCAAGGCCGGGAAGCGTCTTCTTCACCGACTTGATCCGGCCCCACTTGCCGTTGCGATGGACATAGACGAGCGGATCGCCGCTATCGACCGGAACGATGATCTGGTCGCCGTCATAGATCGTCTTGCCGCTCGCCCCGCCGTCGGTGACGCCGGTGATCGCGACGGAGCCGTCAGCGTTGAGATCCACGTCGTCGATTCCGGGCGGCGCGATGAGCGTGTAGCTCGGCGCATTAGCGCTGCCCGCTTCGAGCTTCGCCGAAACCTCCGCCGCGGAATACTGTCCATAGAGGTAGTACGGCTTCGAGACGTCCTGACGCTTGAGCCAGACCGCGCTGCCGCGCGCGACCGTGAAGCTGTCCGCGGCGGCGCCGGGCTGAACGCCCTTCGCGCTGACGCTCGTGACCGGCAACCAGCTCAAATCGCTCTGGAGCTGCCACGCCTTGTACTCGCCCGTCGTTTCATCGAGCGCGTAGAGTTCGTCGCCCGCGGTGAGACCCGCGGTCTTGACGAGGTTCGAGACCGCGATGTCCTTGTCTTCGCCCGCGTTGAGCTCGCCCCACGGAACCGCAACGAGCGAGAGCTTGGTCGAGGAAGTGACCTTCAGGAGACCGAAGGTGTTGACCGACTCGACGGTTTCATCCGCCGTCGAGGCGCCGTCGCCCGTCGGCTCGAACACGATGTTCATCGTGTAGAGTCCGGTCGGATTCGTCTCTCCGTCGATCGCGACGTCGAACGCCGAAGTATCCTGCTTCTCGCCCTCGACGGTCTTACCGCTCGACTTGAGCGTCGTGTCGAGACGGTACTTGATCGTGAAGCCAGAGTCGGTCGAGGCGACCGGCGTCAGGTTCTGAGCCGCGATCGTCACCTTGCCCGCGTCGTTGTTCTGCGCCGCGTCGATCCAGATCTTGCCGTCCTTGTCGCCCGAGTTCGGGTCGAGGCCGAGGAGGTAGCTCTGCCAGTTCTTGAGTCCGTTCTCGCCGGACTTGTCGAGCTCGGCCTTGACGGATTCCGCGGTCCAGTCCGCCCGCACCGCCGCCGGGACGTTCACCGCGATCCAGCTCGCAGGAATCTTGATGCCTTCGTCCTTCGTCGTCTTGTTGCCGGCAGCATCCGTCGTCTTCTGATCGACCGCGACCTTGAGCGTGATGCCAGTCACCGTCTGACCGCCGCCGCCGGACGATCCGTTGCCCTCGTCGCCCGTGCCGCCGTCGCCGCCGTTGCCCGCGTCGCCGGAGAACGAATTGCCGCCGTCACCCGCGTCACCGCCGTTGCCGGTTTCGGAATTTCCACCCGCGCCGCCGTTGCCGCCGTTGCCGCTGCCCGAGTTGCCGCCGTCACCGCCGTAGCCGCCGTTACCGCCAGTTGCCTTGCCGCCCTCGCCGCCATCGCCGCCGGGACCGGTGTATCCGTCGCCGCCGTTGCCGCCGTTGCCGCCGTCGTCGTCGCCAACCGCGTTGCCGCCATTGCCGCCGTCGCCGCCGCTGGCGATCGCATCGTCAATAATGACAACCTTGACGCCCTCGTCCGTACCGGTTGTGACTTCAACGCCCTGTCCGCCGTTGCCGCCGTCGCCGGGGCCGACTGCGGTCGTACCGTCCGCGCCGTCGCCGCCGTTACCGCCGGTGACGCTGCCCGGTCCCTTGATTACGAGCGTCGTCGGGCCGACATCATCATCAGAACCATCTTCATCGGGCGCGATGTTGATTGCGTTGCCGCCGTCACCGCCGTTACCATCGTCGGTACCGAGGATGCCGTCATCGCCGTCCGGTCCCTTGATGGTGTGCTCATCAAGATCGATCTCGACCTCACCAAGGTCATCGGTGAGCGTGATCGGTCCGGTGAGGTCGTCGGTGAGCGTCACCACGACCTTCTCGCCATCCGGATCGTAAGTGACCTTGATGTCATCCGTAATCACCGTGATGATACCGGTCTTCGGATCGGTCGTGATCTCGCGATCACCTTCCGGATCGACCTGACCAGCGACCTTCTTGATGAGGTCGTTAACATCCTTGACGTCCTTGGCCTCATCGCCGTCCTTGCCGTCCTCGCCGTCGGTGACATTGCCGTCATCGCCACCGGTGACATCGATACCTTCGTCGACACCCTTGCCACCGTCGCCGCCAGCGCCAGGCGTGGTGCCTTCATCACCGCCGCCGAGGCCGCCGTCACCACCGTTACCGCCGGTGATCGAGCCAGCCGGATCAACCGTGACGTCGATGCCTTCATCGCCGCCGTTACCGCCGACGCCTTCGCCACCGTTACCGCCATTGCCGCCGTTGCCGTTGTCGGAGTCGCCACCATCGCCACCGTTGCCGCCAGAGATGGAACTGCCAGTACCGACGGAAACATCCATGCCTTCATCGCCGTCGACGCCGAGGCCGCCGTCGCCACCTTCGCCGCCGTTTCCGTTGTCGGAATCTCCACCGTCACCGCCGTTGCCGCCGGAGACGGAGCCGTTCGGGCCGACAGTGACGTCGATGCCTTCATCACCATCAATACCGTCGCCGCCATTGCCGCCTTCGCCGCCGTTGGCTTCGTCGCCGGTGCCGGTCGCGACGCCGTTTCCGCCGTCACCACCGTTACCACCCTTCACGATGGCGCCAGTGGTGATCGTGATCTTAACATCCTTGTCGGTGCCGGTCGTGACCGAAATGCCTTCGCCACCGTCGCCGCCAGCGCCGGGCGCAGTGCTTTCATCGCCGTCCGCACCATCTCCGCCGTCGCCGCCGATAACTGAGCCCGGTCCCTTAATCACAAGCGTGGTCGGACCGACGTCATCGTCATCGCCGTCGGTATCCTTGGTGATGTTGATCGCATTGCCGCCGTCACCACCGTTGCCATTGTCCGTGCCGAGAACACCAGCGTCGCCGTCAGGTCCCTTGATGACATGGTTGTCGAGGTCAATCTCAACCTCGCCAAGATCGTCGGTAATCGTGATCGGGCCAGTGAGATCGTCGGTGAGCGTCACCACAACCTTGCCTTCATCCGGATCATACGTGACCTTGATGTCATCGGTGATTACCGTGATGATGCCGGTAACGATGTTGGTCGAAACCGTGCGGTCTCCGTCAGGGTCAACCTGACCCGCCACCTTTTCGACGAGGTCGTTGACATCCCTGATCACGGCCTTGTCGCCGGTGAGGCCATCATCGCCATCGGTGACGTTGTCCTTTCCGTCGCCGTCAGGATCTATGCCGGTGCCAGTACCCTTGCCACCTTCGCCGCCGTTACCGGGCTTGGTGCCTTCGCCTTCGTCAGCGTCGAGTCCGCCGTCGCCGCCGTTGCCACCGGTGATCGATCCAGCCGGATCGACCGTGACGTCAATGCCTTCGTCGCCGCCGTTTCCGCCGACGCCTTCGCCACCGTTGCCGCCGTTACCGCCGTTGCCGTTGTCGGAGTCGCCGCCGTCGCCGCCGTTGCCGCCAGAGATCGAGCCATCAGGTCCGACCGAGACATCGGTACCTTCGTCGCCGTCGACACCCATACCGCCGTCACCACCTTCGCCGCCAGTGCCGTTATCGGAATCGCCGCCGTTACCGCCGTTACCGCCGGAGACGGAGCTACCAGTTCCAACGGAGATATCGATGCCTTCATCGCCATCGATACCCGAGCCGCCGTTACCGCCTTCGCCACCGTTCTTGGTTTCGTCAGTGGTGCCGACACCCTTGCCGCCGTCGCCACCATTGCCGCCCTTGACGACTGCGCCAGTGGTGATCGTGATCTTAACATCCTTATCGGTGCCGGTGGTGACTTCGATGCCTTCGCCGCCGTCACCGCCAGCGCCAGGAGCAACGTCCGCCGAGCCGTCAGCGCCGTCACCACCATTGCCGCCGATGACACTGCCCGGTCCCTTGATCACGAGCGCGGTTGGGCCGACATCGTCATCATCGCCATCGGTATCGGGCGAGATCTTGATCGCAGTCTTGCCGTCCTCGCCATCATCACCAGGATCGTCGCCATCAGCGCCGTCTTCACCCTTGATGGTATGATTGTTCAGATCGACATCAACCTCACCAAGGTCATCGGTGAGCGTAATCGGTCCGGGGAGGTCATCGGTCAAAGTGACGACAACCTTCTCGCCTTCTGGATCGTACGTGACCTTGATATCATCGGTGATTACCGTAATGATACCCGTGACAATGTTGGTCGAAACCGTACGATCACCTTCAGGATCAACCTGACCCGCGACCTTTTCAATGAGGTCGTTGACATCCCTGATCACGGCCTTATCGCCGGTGAGACCATCGTCGCCGTCGGTGACATTGTCCTTTCCGTCGCCGTCAGGATCGATGCCGGTGCCGACGCCCTTTCCGCCGTCGCCGCCGTTGCCGGGCTTGGTGCCTTCACCTTCATCAGCGTCGAGGCCGCCGTCGCCGCCGTTGCCGCCGGTGATCGATCCGGTCGGGTCGACCGTGACGTCGATGCCTTCATCGCCGCCGTTACCGCCGACGCCTTCGCCACCGTTGCCACCGTTACCGCCGTTGCCGTTGTCGGAATCGCCGCCATCACCACCGTTGCCGCCGGAGATCGAACCATCAGGTCCGACCGAGACGTCGGTGCCTTCGTCGCCGTCGACACCCATGCCGCCGTCACCGCCTTCACCGCCAGTGCCGTTGTCGGAGTCGCCGCCGTTGCCGCCGTTGCCGCCGGAGACGGAGCTACCAGTTCCAACGGAGATATCGATGCCCTTATCGGTATCAATACCATCGCCGCCGTTACCACCTTCGCCACCGTTCTTGGTTTCATCAGTGGTACCGACGCCTTCACCGCCGTCACCACCGTTACCGCCCTTGACGATCGCGCCAGTGGTGATCGTAATCTTAACATCCTTATCGTTGCCAGTGGTGACCGAGATACCTTCGCCACCGTCGCCGCCAGCACCAGGCGCTGTAGACTCGTCGCCGTCAGCACCATCACCGCCGTCGCCGCCGATGACCGAACCCGGGCCCTTGATCACGAGCGTTGTCGGACCGACATCATCGTCGGATCCGTCTTCGTCAGGCGAGATGGTGATCGCGGTCTTGCCGTCCTCTCCATCGTCTCCGACGTTCTCGCCGTCGTCTCCGTCTTCACCCTTGATGACGTGGTTGTCGAGATCAATCTCGACTTCGCCAAGGTCATCGGTAATCGTGATCGGGCCGGTGAGGTCGTCGGTGAGCGTCACCACAACCTTGCCTTCGTCCGGATCGTATGTGACCACAACATTGGGCGTGGTGATCGTGTTGATTCCAGTCGTCGGATCGGTCGTGACGATAGAAGTCTCGTCTTTCTTGCCATCAGGATCGACCTGACCAGTGACCTTTTCGATGAGGTCGTTGACATCCCTGATCACGGCCTTGTCGCCGGTGAGACCATCGTCGCCGTCAGTGACATTGTCGTCATCGCCACCGGTGACATCAATGCCGGTGCCGACGCCCTTGCCACCGTCGCCGCCGTTGCCGGGCTTGGTGCCTTCACCTTCGTCAGCATCAAGTCCGCCGTCACCGCCGTTGCCACCGGTAATCGAGCCGTCAGGATCGACAGTGACATCGATGCCTTCATCGCCGCCGTTGCCGCCGACGCCTTCGCCACCGTTGCCACCATTGCCACCGTTGCCATTGTCGGAATCGCCACCATCGCCGCCGTTACCGCCGGTGATCGAGCCGTCCGGTCCGACCGAGACATCAGTGCCTTCGTCGCCGTCGACACCCTCGCCACCGTTACCGCCGTTGCCGCCGTTGCCGTTGTCGGAGTCGCCGCCATTACCGCCGTTGCCGCCGGAGACGGAGCCGTTCGGGCCGACAGTGACGTCGATGCCTTCATCGCCATCGATGCCCGAGCCGCCGTTGCCACCTTCGCCACCGTTCTTGGTTTCATCAGTGGTGCCGACACCCTTGCCGCCGTCGCCGCCGTTGCCACCCTTCACGATGGCTTCGCCGGTGATCGTAATCTTGACATCCTTATCGGTGCCGGTGGTGACCGAGATGCCTTCGCCGCCGTCGCCACCAGCGCCAGGCGCAGTGGACTCATCGCCGTCAGCACCGTCGCCACCGTTTCCGCCAATGACCGAACCCGGGCCCTTGATCACAAGCGTGGTCGGGCCGACATCATCGTCATCGCCGTCAGTATCCTTGGTGATGTTGATCGCGTTGCCGCCGTCGCCGCCGTCGCCATTGTCGGTGCCGAGGACGCCGTTGTCGCCATCCGGGCCCTTGATGACATGGTTGTCGAGATCAATCTCAACTTCACCGAGGTCATCAGTGAGCGTGATCGGTCCGGTGAGATCGTCGGTCAAGGTGACCACAACATTAGTGCCATCAGGATTCCAAGTTACCGTGATGTCATCCGTGGTAATCGTCACGATTCCTTCAGTATTGGTCGAAACCGTGCGATCGCCGTCAGGGTCAACCTGACCCGCGACCTTCTCGATGATGTCATTGATATCAATGATGAGCGCCTCGTCACCATCGTGGCCATTGTCGCCGTCAGTGACAGCGCCTTCGCCATCAGGATCAATGCTGGGATCAACACCCTTGCCACCGTCACCGCCAGCGCCAGGCTGGGTGCCCTCGCCGTCATCACCGCCAAGGCCACCGTCGCCGCCATTGCCGCCGGTGATCGAGCCGGCAGGATCGACCGTGACGTCGATGCCTTCGTCACCGCCGTTGCCGCCGACGCCTTCGCCACCGTTGCCGCCGTTGCCGCCGTTGCCGTTGTCGGAATCACCGCCATCGCCGCCGTTGCCGCCGGAGATGGAGCCGTCAGGTCCGACCGAGACGTCAGTGCCTTCATCACCGTCGACGCCAGCGCCGCCGTTGCCGCCTTCGCCACCGTTGCCGTTGTCGGAGTCGCCACCTTTTCCGCCATTGCCGCCGGAGACGGAGCCGTTCGGGCCAACCGAGATATCGATACCCTTATCGGTATCGATACCATCGCCGCCGTTACCGCCTTCACCGCCGTTGGCTTCATCGCCGGTGCCGGTCGCGACGCCCTTGCCGCCGTCTCCACCGTTGCCGCCCTTGACGATCGCGCCAGTGGTGATTGTGATCTTCACATCCTTATCAGTGCCGGTCGTGACAGAGATGCCTTCGCCGCCGTCACCGCCAGCGCCAGGAGCGGTGCTCTCGTCGCCGTCCGCGCCGTCTCCACCGTCGCCGCCGATAACGCTGCCCGGGCCCTTGATCACAAGCGTGGTCGGGCCGACGTCATCGTCGTCGCCGTCAGTATCGGGCGAGATCTTAATCGCGGTCTTGCCGTCTTCGCCATCGTCGCCGGTGTTCGCGCCATCGTCGCCGTCTTCACCCTTGATGACGTGGTTGTCGAGGTCAATCTCGACGTCGCCGATGTCATCGGTAAGCGTAATCGGGCCGGTAAGGTCGTCGGTGAGCGTCACCACAACCTTGCCTTCGTCCGTATCGTACGTGACCACGACATTCGGCGTGGTGATCGTGTTGATGCCAGTCGTCGGATCGGTCGTGACGGTAGTCGTCTCGTCCTTCTTGCCATCAGGATCGACCTGACCAGTGACCTTTTCGATGAGGTCGTTGACATCCCTGATCACCGCCTTGTCTCCGGTGAGACCATCATCGCCATCGGTGACGTTGTCGTCATCGCCGCCGGTGACATCAATGCCTTCGTCGACGCCCTTTCCGCCATGACCGCCTTCTCCGGGCTTAGTCCCTTCACCTTCATCAGCATCAAGGCCGCCGTCACCGCCGTTGCCGCCGGTAATCGAGCCGTCAGGATCGACAGTGACGTCGATGCCTTCATCGCCGCCGTTACCGCCGACGCCTTCGCCACCGTTACCGCCATTGCCGCCGTTGCCGTTGTCGGAGTCGCCACCATCGCCACCGTTGCCGCCAGAGATGGAACTGCCAGTACCGACGGAAACATCCATGCCTTCATCGCCGTCGACGCCGAGGCCGCCGTCGCCACCTTCGCCGCCGTTTCCGTTGTCGGAATCTCCACCGTCACCGCCGTTGCCGCCGGAGACGGAGCCGTTCGGGCCGACAGTGACGTCGATGCCTTCATCACCATCAATACCGTCGCCGCCATTGCCGCCTTCGCCGCCGTTGGCTTCGTCGCCGGTGCCGGTCGCGACGCCATTGCCGCCATTGCCGCCGTTGCCGCCCTTCACGATGGCCTCGCCGGTAATCGTAATCTTGACATCCTTATCAGTGCCGGTCGTAACCGAGATGCCTTCGCCACCGTCGCCGCCAGCGCCAGGAGCGGTGGTCTCGTTGCCGTCAGCACCATCTCCACCGTCTCCGCCGATGACCGAGCCCGGGCCCTTGATCACAATCACGGTCGGACCGACATCGTCGTCATCACCATCGGTATCCTTGGTGATGTTGATCGCATTGCCGCCGTCACCACCGTTGCCATTGTCCGTGCCGAGAACACCAGCGTCGCCGTCAGGTCCCTTGATGACATGGTTGTCGAGGTCAATCTCAACCTCGCCAAGATCGTCGGTAATCGTAATCGGACCAGTGAGATCGTCAGTGAGCGTCACCACAACCTTGCCTTCGTCCGGATCGTAGGTGACCTTGATGTCATCGGAGATTACCGTGATGATGCCGGTAACGACGTTGGTCGAAACCGTGCGGTCTCCGTCGGGATCAACCTGACCCGCGACCTTTTCGACGAGGTCATTGACATCCCTGATCACGGCCTTGTCGCCAGTGAGACCATCATCGCCGTCAGTGACGTTGTCCTTTCCGTCGCCGTCAGGATCGATGCCGGTGCCGACGCCCTTGCCGCCGTCACCGCCGTTACCCGGCTTGGTGCCCTCGCCTTCGTCCGCATCAAGTCCGCCGTCACCGCCGTTGCCGCCGGTGATCGAACCGGTCGGATCAACCGTGACATCGATGCCTTCGTCGCCGCCGTTGCCGCCGACGCCCTCGCCGCCGTTGCCGCCATTACCGCCGTTGCCGTTGTCGGAGTCACCACCGTCACCGCCGTTGCCGCCGGAGATCGAGCCATCAGGTCCGACCGAGACATCGGTACCTTCGTCGCCGTCGACAC
>R26__coassemble_1329_pt1 | contig 12544 bp, 16 predicted proteins | sample R26__metabat2_high_PE_025 | metagenome-assembled genome bin R26 | reverse complement strand
AAAAATCAACTGTGAACCTGAGCCGAATTTACAGAAAGAACCCTTGACCGATCTTATTGTCGGGATTCTGCTTGGATGGTTAGGCGTTCACCTCGCGCTTATCGGTAGGTGGAGATTGTTCTTTGCCCACATCCTGCTTTTTCTTGGGTTCGTACTTTTCGTGAATGTAGGTCCGGAGATATTAGGCGATTATTTGCTCAGGGCATGGGCGATTTGTATTCCTGTGTCATTGTTCTTGAAGAAAACAGGGAGTGATGAAGATATGCGTTTTTAAATTGATGATAATTAACTGATAGGAGATTATATTTTATGGTTAAACTACTCGCAATCGTCTGTACCATCGCGCTAGTCGCGATCGGGTTCTATCTGTTTTCGTCGGATTCGACGAAACAGACCATTCTCGCGCATACCGAGAATATGACTAAGTCGGGCGAGAAGACGCCGGCAATCGTCGCGGAGCAGCAACGCAAGGAACTCGTTCGGCAGGACTCGACCTGGACGATCGAAAACCAGAAGAAGCACCCCGAGGAGTACTGCCTCGCCCAGCTCGACGAACTCAGGAAGATCAACACCCAGCTCGAGGTCGAGATTCACCGCTATGGTGTCATGCGGAGCGAAATGCGCCGCAAGGACACCGACGCGAAGGCGCAGGTCGCCTCGCTCGACAAGTTCCTCGCGATGGCGAAAGCGGCGTACCGCGCCGCCGAAGCCGAGAACAAGTGGCCCATGGAAGTGAACGGCATCCGGCTCACGAAGGAAAAAGCCCAACAGAAGATCGTCGAAGCCGCCAACAAGCGCGCGGCGAATACGAAGGTCGTGACCAGTACTGCGACCGGGCTCGCGAAACTCGAGAAGAAGGTTGTGTACCTCACCGACAAGCAGTCGAAACTCGTCCAGTATCGCGACCGACTCAATGCGACGCTCGCAGATATCAAGACGAAGAAGATCACCGAGGCCGAAAACGGAATCGAGGACGCGCTCAATTCGCTCAACGATTCGCTCGAAGCGTTCGAGATCGGGCAGGACGATGTCTCGCTCGACGATCTCGTGACGCCGACCCAGGAGGCCGTCATCTCCGAAGCGTTCGAGAAGATCATGGCCGAGTAAGGAGCCGGAATGAAAGTAATCGGCATCGGCTGTCTGATCATTATCCTTGCTCAGTTTATTCTTTTGGTGATCGTGCCATGGGCGGGGGCTTCGATTTGCGAGTTCGAACAGGCGCGGCAGGAACGGATAGCGAAACGGAATGCCGAAAAAGCCGAGAAGGCCGAAGCCGCTCGTCGCGCCGAGGAATCGGCGCGGCGGGAGGCGGAAGTCGCGGCGCGCAGCGAGCGCGAGCGCAAGGAACGCGAAGCGCACGCGGCCGCGGAGAAATCGGCGGCGCGCGAGCGCGAGAGCAAGCTCCGGACATTCGCGCTCAAGGAGGCGCCGATCCTCTGGAAGACATACCAGACGCTGGCCGACGAGATCGAGGCACAGAACAGGCGAATAGCGAATCTCGCTACCGCGCTCAAGGACTTCGACCGAGATCCCGACGAGGACGCGGATTACATCGCGGTTTCGCGGATGCGCGACGACATGATCGAAACGCGTAAGTCGATGCGGCGCAAAATCGAGGACGCGTATCTTGCGTACCGGAAATTTCAGGCGACGCCGGGGCGTAAGGAGTATGACGAACTTCGACGGAAACTGCTCGAGGACGGCATTCGGGAGGCCGAAGCGGCCACTCGGCGCTATTGGAACATGGCGGAGGAAAAATGAAACGCGCGGCATATATCTTGATCGTCGTCTGGACGATTCTAGCGGGGCTGGGCGGCGGCGGGTGCGCGACGTCCAAATCCAATTCGAAGCCGGAGCAACCGGAGGTTGTCGAAAGACATCCATCGCCGGAGAAACCTGTACGTAACCAGGCGCGGCGCGAGGAGTTGCTTCGGACATTCGCGCTTACCGAGGCGCCGGTGATGTGGCGCACGGTGCAGGATATGCGATCGGCGATCGCGGTCGGCGAGGCAAGTGTCAAGAGCATTGAGAACGACCTGAGAGAATTCGGCCGCACCCCGGAAACGGATGAGGATTGCATTCGTATACGCGGGCAGATTGCCGATATGCGCGCGAGTCTCGCGACGCTCATGAAGAAACTGCAGGACGCGTATATTGCCGCGCGCAAATACGAAGCGACTCCGGGGCGGAAGGATTATGAAGAGTTGCGTCGGCGTGCGCTTGAGGACGGCATCCAGGAAGCCGAAGCGGCGGCGCGGCGTTATCGCGATATGTCAGAGCAGAAATGATATCCGGCCTCTTAGGTTATCTCGGCGGCTTGATCGTGCGGACGGCGTGGCAGCTGTGGCAGGTGTTCGGGTTCGTTTTCGCGACGGCGTATCTGATGCAGCTAATCGGGAAGATGATTCGCCGTTCCGGCCTCGGAATCATGGGGCGCGGGTACTGGTATTTCGTCGCGCCGGGCGTCGCGTGCCATGAAACCGGGCACGCCGCCGGATGTATCATCACGGGACTCGGGATATCGGAGTTTGTTCCGTTCCGGATCGAAGGCGACACGCTCGGGTATGTGGTACACGAGCGGCGATCGGGATGGACTGGCGCAATCAGCGACTTCGTGGTGGCGACGGGGCCGATCTGGTTCGGCTCGATCGTCATCATGCTCCTTACGAAACTTATGGCGGGCGAGGTGTCGGTCGGGCGGTGGAGCGAGTATTTCGTCGAGGGATCGATTCCGGGCGTGATCGAATACGCCCGGATCGCATTTTTTGCCGCGCTCGATTGCGTGAAGGGCGCGGCCGCGACCGGCGATCTCGCGAGCGTCCTTTTCTGGGTATGGCTATATCTTGTTTTTTGCATCGCTTCGGAGGTCGGCCTCAGTGATGTCGACATATCGCACATGTGGGGCGGAATTGCGTTGATCGTGTTCGCGGTGTTCGCGCTGAACGTGATTCCGCCGATCGGGAGCGCCGCGACGATTGCGACGACGAAGATCATGCCGGGACTTTTCCGCATCCATGTTCTGATGCTCGCCGCGCTCGTCATCAATCTCGCGATTGCGCTCATCACATGGCTTGCAGGTCGATTTCGGTAAAAGCAGGGATGGGGAAGGGATGCCGCTGATTTAAGTTTCCGTCGCACAAGCGCGAGAAATTGGTGTAATATTGTTGCTTCCGTCAGGCGGGAGCGAGATGATTTTCAATCGCAGGCGAGGCAAGGCGTCGGCGGATATATTGCGATGGTTGAGCAGATTTTGGAATGAGCGTACATCTCGGGGAGACCCCGCCAATGCGAAGGCCGAGTTCACCGCGAAGATCGAGATGAACGGCGATACGCCGCAGGTGACGCCCGATCCCGATCTCGGCGCGGCGCGCAAGTACACCGTGAAGGGCAAGGAGAAGCTCGATGACGCCGAGTGGACGGAGGCCGCGGAAGGGCATCGGTTCTTCAGGGTGACGGTCGAAATGCCGTGATTTAGTGCATAGTGCTTAGTGCATAGTGCTTAGTGCATAGTGCTTAGTGCGGCGTGTGTCGTATAATTTCTCGCTTTGCAGTATTGACCGATCAGACCCATTTATGATATAATTTACACCGATTAGGACACAAAGAGTCCTGATTGGTGATTAATGAAGCAAAGTGTAAGAGATTTTCTTTCGGAGCGAGAACTCCGTGGTATATCCGTTACCACGGATGCCGATCTGTCGCAGTTTTATGGCGAGAATGAATTAGCTTCCGTTATGCGCGGAATGCGGCGGCTTATTGCATCCGGGGCGGTTGAATCGCCCAGGCAGGGTTTCTTCGTGAAGATTCCCGTAAAATATAAGTTGCGGGGCAAAGTACCGCCGCTTTTTTATATTGACGATTTGATGCGTTATTTGAGACGTCCGTATTACGTCGGTTTGTTGAGTGCGGCGGCGATGTGGGGAGCCGGGCATCAACGCGCTCAGCATGAACAGGTGGTCACTACGGGGCGTCCCTTCAATAATTCGAAAGAGAAGTGCGAATTGATCCGTTGGGCATATCGCGAGACTCTTCCTGGGAATTCGATCATGGTTAAGAACGGTGAAGGCGGGATAATCAGATATTCAAATCCGCTGCTCACGGCATTTGACCTTGTTCATTTTCAGCGTTTATGCGGGGGGCTTTCGAATGTTGCGACGGTCCTGGCGGAACTAAAGGAAGCGGCCGATTTTTCTCAGGCGAGGCAACTTATAGATTTTGTAACGATTGCCGATATGCAGCGGCTCGGATATCTGCTGGAATTCCCTTTGTCGGACAAATCTCTGTCCGATGCCTTGTTTGAGCAAGTAAATAATTCCAAGTTAAGATTTCAATGGCGTCCGTTGGAGTCTTCCGTGGATGGCGGCGTGAAAGATGGTAATCGTTGGAAGATAATACCCAATATGGAAATTGAGGTGGACGATTTATGATCAATGGCAGCTATGTAAGTCAATGGAGCGCGGAGCATCCGTGGGCGAAGGATTCGTATGTCGAGCAGGATCTTGTTATTTCAAGGGCGTTGGTGGCAATATTTTCCGACTCCTTACTTGCCGAGAATCTTGCCTTTCGCGGTGGCACGGCAATTCACAAGCTGTATCTTTCTCCGCAGTCGCGATACTCGGAGGACATTGATCTCGTGCAGATTAAACCCGGTCCTATAAAGCCGATCGTCGAACGACTTGACGCGGTGCTCGCATGGTTGCCGAACAAGACATTTGAAGCGCGCAAGTTCGGATTCCGGCAGAAGTTTCGCTTCCAAAGCGAAGGTGTCCCGTCCGAGCCGCTTCGCTTGAAAGTCGAGGTGAATACATTTGAACACTTTTCTGAACTTGGGTATGTTGCCGTGCCTTTCGCGGTTGAGAACCCATGGTTCACCGGCTCGTGTAAGCTGACAACTTATTCGATAAATGAGCTGTTCGGGTCAAAGCTACGTGCGGTTTACCAACGTAAGAAGGGTCGCGATCTTTTTGATATGAATCTGGCGCTGGAGCGCAATCTGCTCGACATCGAATTGGTGCTCCGCTGTTGGCGTCGTTTTATGCTGGCTTCATGCAATCATGTTCCGACTGTGAAGGAATTTGTTCTTAATATGGAAGCCAAGCTTAGTGAGTCGGCGTATCGCTTGGATACGCAGGAAATTTTGCGTCCCGGCATATCGTTTAATCCTGACGATGCGTGGCGCTTGGTGAGTGAGAAAGTGATTGCAAGATGCTGACTTGCAGGGACAGACCACGCCGACGAGAGGGCTGAATTCAGAGCGAAGAAAAGAGATGGACAGCGATGCGCCGCAGATGACGCGTTTAGTCCCGATTGAGGTTTTGAATATGAAAATTATAGCTACTGCATTAACTGCTCTTATTTCCCTCGCCTTGCCGGCGAGGACGCTCGTCACGCTCGGCGATGTGGAGAAATTCCAGTCGTCGGAACTCGCGACCGGCAAGACCTGCCGTGTGACGGCCGAGATCACCCACCGGAGCGCGCTGCGGCCGAACGTCTACGTAATTTCGGCGATCGACGGCATCGGTTCTCCGGGTGTCGTGGTTGTCGCGCCGGAGGGCTGCGCGGCGAACGAGGGCGATGTCGTCAATATCGAGGGTGCAGTCGAGACGATCGATTGTCACGCGGCGATTCGCGCCGATCGGATGGACACGGCGCGGCACTTCGACCTCGGTGAGGCGCCGGCGTGCAAGGCCGCCGACTTCCGCAAGGGTGCGCTCCATGCGCGGCGGATTTCGGTTACGGGACGGATACATCCGCGAACCTGTCATTACGACGCGAAGAGCGGCATCACGACTCTCATCATCAGCTACGAGCGCTCGAAGATTTTCGCGCGCGTTCCGGGCGAGATCGACATCGCCGCGTTCTCGCATCGCGACGCGCGGGCGGAGGGTTGCGTATTCAATACCTACAACGCCGATGGCTCTCTCGCGGAAGTCACGCTCGAACTCGCCTCGGCAGGGGATTTGATTCCGCTCGAACCCGAGGAGCGCGATATGCGGACTCCCGCGATCTACGCGCTTAGCTTCATTCTCGCGATTCTCTTCGGCGTTCTCGGCCGCATCGCGCTGAAGATTCACCGCGAAAAGATCGCGAATGCCGCGGTCGCGAAGGAACGCCGGCGGATCGCCGACGAGTTCCACGACACGATCGAGCAGCATCTCGCGGCGGCGAAGCTCTATCTTTCGGGAATTCAGGAATCTCCGGAGTTGACCGAGAACGCCCGCGCGGCGCTGAAGACCGTCGAGAAGGTTCTCGTTCACGCGAAAGACGAGACGAGCGCGGCGGTGAAGCGGCTTCGCGGGGAGGATGCGTCGTGATCACGGTCGCCATTATCGACGACCACGAGATGATCCGCCGCGGAGTCGAGTTCGTGCTCGCGACCCACCGCGACGAATTCTCGTTCGCGGGCGAACTCGGCGGTGGCGCGGGGGCGGGCGAATTCGCCGCGCGGGTGAAGCCCGACGTGATTCTCCTCGATATCCGGATGCCGGGCGTCGATGGACTTGCCGCGCTCAAGGATATCGCCGCCGCGAGACCCGGGCAAAAAGTCGTGATGCTTACGACGAGCGAGGCCGATAACGACATCTACGAGTCGATCCGTCTCGGAGCGAAGGGGTATCTTCTCAAAGACCGCGATTCCGGCGAGCTTCTGAATGCGATCCGTTGTGTAGCGCAAGGCGGAGAATTTTTCCCCGAGATGATCCGTCGGCTTTACGCCGAGCGCGAGGCGACGAAGAACTTTTCGCCGCGCGAGCTGGAGACGTTGGAATTGATTGCGAAGGGTTGCAAGAACGATGAGATGGCGAAGATAATGCACGCCGCCCCCGATACCGTCAAGACCTATATCAAATCAATCTATCTGAAACTCGGCGTCAACGACCGCGTTACCGCGGCAACCGAAGCGATGCGCCGCGGATTCCTCCGTCCGGAGAAATGAGCCGGTCGGCCTATTGTTTGTATTGCCTGTCGCGCTTGGATTGTGATAAAATATTTACATCATGATTAGAACGCAGATACAGCTTCCCGATGAATTGTACCGTCGGGCGAAGGAACTTGCCGCCGACCGCGAGATTTCGTTGGCGGAATTGGTGCGGAACGGACTTGAACATATGCTTGACGCGATGACGCCGCCGAAAGCGGCGATCGAGGTCGCGGAGCTTCCGGTCCTGGATCTGCCCGAAAAACCAGATTTCGCCTATCCCGACTGGGGTGTCGATACCGGTTGGTCGGCGGCGGCCGAGAAGGGAGGCGCGCAATGACATCGATCGATGCCGGCGTTCTTTATGCCGCAGTCAACCGCACTTCGCCGAATTTTGCGAAGGCACGCGCGCTGGTTGAAGAGCTTTCCCGCTCGACGGAGGTTGTGATTACCGAACAGACGCTGATTGCGCTTTATTCGGCGATAGCCCGTAAATCTCCCGACGACGCCTCGCGCGTAATCCGATATTTGCGGGGCAATCCTAACTGGCGTATCGTCGACACCCAGTCGAGCCGTGTACTGATGAACGGAATCTGGCAATCGGTGTTCGCGCATGGCGAGGACTTCGCATCCATTCGTCGCCGACGTCTCGTCCAGACGCTGCGCCAGAACGGCGTCTCGCGTTTTTACACCGATGAGTCGGACGCCTATCTCGCGATCGGCTTCGACGCGGCGGTGCCGGCGTTCGCATGATGCATGGCCAATGATTTCAAGAGCCGCTCGGCGGAGCTTAAGCCGCGGGAGATGATGGAACGCTCGGCGCGTCCGTCGGAGCTGCCGCCGGAAGCGTTGCTCGCGATTCTTTTGAAGACCGGCGCGGCGGGGTGCGATGTCGTCGAGCTTGCGCGGAGGCTGCTCGCGGCGTTCGGCGGACTTCGCGAGCTCGTAAAATCCGATTGGCGGATGCTGGAAGAGCGCATTGCGCAATACAACTCGGTGAATGCAAAGCGTCCGATAATCGGCATCGGACATGTCAAGTGTCTGGAACCCGCGACGGCGAGTCGGTACACATTCGCGAGGTGTTTCGCGAGGCGATACGCTGGAACGCCCGCGGCGTAATGGTCGCCCACAATCATCCGACCGGCGACTCGACGCCGAGCGATGCCGATATCGCGCTTACCCGCCGACTCGTTGAAGTGTCCAAAGTTGTCGGAGTCGATCTTCTGGATCATCTCGTAATCGGTTCATCGGTTTCGCCGGCTCCTTTTACCTCCATACGCTCATTCCTGCGCTGGCGATTGCACGCCAACTCATTTTTTTTGATGTAAATTATTAATCAGTTTTTGTGATGCGATAGATGTGGGAAAAGTTTTCCCACAAGATCCCAATTCCTAATATATTTAAATATATTAGGATTAGGCGGTTTAATCATGAACGGGATTAACAAGTATTCTCCGCCGGGCAGGAAGATAATGCTCTTTCGGGCGATGTTCCGCGGACGGGAGGATGTTTACGTGTGGCGATATGAGAATTCCAAAACCGGCAAGGCGGGATATGCGCCGGAATGTTCGGTGAAGTGGACGCGCGGAATTTGCGATATTAAAAGGACCGCGTGCGCGATGTGTCCGAATCGGCGGTTCTCTCCGGTTGACGATGCCGCGGTGGAAGCGCATCTGCGCGGCGCCGGACCTGACGGCAAGCCGTTCGTCATGGGTGTGTATCCTCTTTTGAGCGATGACACCTGCCGTTTCGCCGCGATTGATTTCGATAAGCGGAGCTGGCGGTCGGATTCCGCTTCGGTGATGGCGATTCTGAAAAACCTCGGCTGGCCACTCTCGCGTGAACGATCGCGGTCCGGCAACGGCGCCCATCTATGGTTCTTTTTCGATGAGCCGCATCCGGCGAGATTCGTCCGAGAGGCGCTTACCTATATCCTGACTCTCGCGATGGAACGGAACCCGGAAATCGGACTCGCTTCATACGACCGGATATTCCCGAATCAGGATCGTCTCCCGAAGGGTGGCTTCGGGAATTTGATTGCGCTGCCGCTACAGGGTGCCGCGCGGAAGTCCGGCAACAGCGTCTTTGTCGATGAGCGGCTCGTGCCGTACGACGACCAGTGGAAATTCCTTTCTGAACTGCCGTTCGTTACTTCTGAACAGCTTTCCACGGTTCGGGCAATGGCGAGCTCCGAAAAGCGGCGGTTGCTTCCGCAGCGCAAGGTCGGTACGCTCGTCCTCGTCAATCGACGCGAGTTGCAGCGGCAGTGGATTGAACGTCTTTCACAGTTTCTCGGAATCAAAAAGAAGGATATCGGACTGATCGGCGGCGGGGTCAATAAGGCGAATGGAAAGCTTGATGTCGCGGTCATTCAGTCGCTTACCCGGCTTGACGGCGAGTTTCTGGTGAATGCGGTGAATGGTTACGGCCAGGTCATAGTTGATGAATGCCATGCGGTCTCCGCGCCTTCCTTCGAGAAGGTCGCGAACGCCGCGAGCACCTGGATATCTTTGAACGGATGCTCGGAGGGAAAGTCGATCACTTGATCGTGATGCGCGGGGGCATGGGTCGCAGGCAGTTGAAGGCGATTCGCGCCGAAATCGAAGCGATTCCCCTGGCAGAATCGCGCGTTCTCCTGGCGACCGGCTCCTATCTCGGGGAAGGATTCGATGACGCGCGGCTTGACACGTTGATGCTGGCGCTCCCGATTTCATGGAAAGGGCGTCTCACTCAGTACGCCGGACGCCTGCACCGTTTTTCCGACGGCAAGCAGGAAGTGCGCATTTACGATTATGTCGATATGCGCGCTGAGATGTGTGTCAAGATGTTCAACAAGCGATGCCTCGGCTACAAGGCGATAGGCTACGAAATCACCATGCCGAACGACACTCTCGACGGATGGCCGTCCGAGGTTGTGCTGCCTGTTGAACTCCGCGATAACGAGTCATACGCCGATTCGATCAAACGCATCGCCCGTGATGGACTCGACACCGAGGTCGCCGAAAATTGCGGATTCGTGACACAAGTGCTTGTGGATTTTTACGGATTCACTCTGTCGGCTCGCTCTTGTATCTGTTGCTGATCGAGAATGATATGAAAGGAAAAATCGAAATGAAGAAGAATGGATGGGCGCTGGTGCCGTTTGGCGTGTTCGCCGTGTTTTACGTGGGGCTCTCGCTCTACGCGGACCATTGCGGGTATCCGATGCCCTGGTACAAAGTGCCGATGCCGATCGCCTTTATCGTGGCTTCGGCGGTCGCGCTCGGCTTCGGGAAGGATAAGCTTGATCGAAAGGTGGATGTCTACGCTGCGGGGATGGGCGAGACGAATATCATGATCATGTGTCTCATCTTCATTCTCGCAGGTGCGTTCGCGACGATTGCGAAGGGCTAGGGCGCGGTGGATGCCGCGGTCGCCATCGCCCGGAACTTCATTCCCTCGCGTTTGATGGTCGCAGGCGTGTTTCTCGTCTCCTCATGCATCTCGACGGCGATCGGGACGAGCTGCGGCACGATTGCCGCGGTGACGCCGATCGCGCTCGGCTTCGCGCTTCCGCTCGGTCTTTCCCCCGCATTTCTGATCGGCGCGGTCGTGGGCGGAGCGATGTTCGGCGACAATCTTTCGATGATTTCCGACACGACGATCGCCGCCACGCGCACGCAGGGCGTGCGGATGAAAGACAAGTTTATCGCGAATTTCTTCCTCGCGCTTCCGGCGGCGCTGGTGTCGCTCGCGATCTATGCGGTCAAGGGCGCGGCGGTTGCGGAGGTCGCAGCTCCATCCATCGGCTGGCAGGAATGGGTGCTGATCGTCCCTTATGGCATGGTTCTCGTTCTCGCGCTCGTCGGGTTCAACGTGATGGCGCTCCTTTTCTCCGGGTCGCTCCTGTCCGCGATTATCGGGTTCTTGCTCGGAAAGTTCGGGTTCTTCGACGCGCTCGATTTTATCGGCAAGGGTACGCTCGGCATGAGCGAGACGCTGATTGTCGCGATCCTCGCGGGAGGACTTTTCAAATTCGTGCAATCCGAGGGAGGCGTCGCGTGGCTGACCGAGAAGATCTCGTCCCTGGTGCGCGGACCGAGGAGCTGCGAGGCGGGGGTCGGTGCGCTGGTGGGGGCGATCAACTGCTTTACCGCCAACAACACCGTCGCCATCGTGATCGCGGGGCCGATCGCCAGGGAGTGCTCCGAGAGGTTAGGCGCGAATCCGGTCCGGGTGGCGTCGGTTCTCGATACCGTCTCGTGCGTGGTGCAGGGACTTATTCCGTACGGTGCGCAGATACTGATCGCGATCGGCGTCGCGAGGGGGCTTGATCTCGAGGTTGAATCTTTCGAGTTGTTGAAGTGCCTCTACTATCAGCCGCTTCTGCTCGTCGCGGTCATTGTCTGGCTCGTCCTAGGCGGCAGATCGCCCCGGAAGGGCGCCTCGGCATAAGACCGCCGGAATTTTACACTTTTTTGAAATTGCGTGTCCGCACTGCCCGGGAATATGGTATAATACGAAGCGTTCGAACGAAGCAAGAGCAAATGAATCGGCAAGACAGGTTAGCCCATCGTTCCGACTGGGCGGCCAAGGTGGCGAAGACATTCGCGCGCCGCGGGTGCGTTCTGCCCGCTGGCTCGGGGAGGTGTGCATGAAATTGGTGTCAACTGGCAATCAGATCACGCCGATTGATCTTGAAAGGGTGAAGTCGCGTTTGTTGATGTTGCGCGGCGAAGAGGTTTTGCTGGATCGCGATGTCGCCTTTTTGTATGGCGTTCAGACGAGGGAGATCAATCAGGCGATACGCAATAATCCAGGGAAATTTCCCGAGGGATACACCTTTCAGCTCAGCGCGGCTGAATTTCATGATTGGAAATCAAAAATTTTGATCTCCAATTTGTCCGATGACGAGCGGGCCGCGATAAAGATGGGGATGCGCCGTGCGCCGATGGCATTGACGGAACGCGGGCTTTATATGCTCGCGACGATTTTGAAGGGCGAGGTGGCGACGCGGGCGACACTCGCGATCATCGAGACCTATGCGCAGGTTCGCGGCATCAAGCGCGAACTCGTTGCGCTCCATAAGGAAACCGATGCGAAGAAGCGCGAAGGCATGATGAAGCATTTCGGCGAGGCGGTGGCGGATATCGTCATGCCCGAACTAGACACAGTCGAGACCGAGTCGACGCTGGAACTCAACTTTTTCATCGGCAAACTCAAGCACACCGTCCGCCGCATCAAAAAGGCGGAGCCGAAGAAGATCGGCAAGTGAATTTCAACCAATCGCGAACAGCTAAAGAAAGGCAAACAAAAAACGAAGCTAAGCGATAGGCGGAAGTAACGCACCGCCGACCTAAATCAATTTGCAGTGCTGCAAAGCGATCGTTCTGTCGGAACGTAGGAAATTCTAACAGAGGACGATACTTGGCAGGATCACGCTACCAGCGTGCCTCCTTTGTATTTCCTCTATAGGCAATTCCTACGGCCTCGACAGAAGATATGAAGTGAGGCCTTTTTCATTTTGTGTCGTATCGCCGCGCGGCCGCCACGAAAAGATTCCTGGCCCGGGTGTCGGTTCGTGATCGGAAATACGTGTCAAGTCACGGACAGAAGTTAGCACTTCGTTCTTGATGGTTGGTTGATGTT
>R26__coassemble_1323_pt1 | contig 12580 bp, 2 predicted proteins | sample R26__metabat2_high_PE_025 | metagenome-assembled genome bin R26 | reverse complement strand
TCGCGCCTTCCTTCGCGGTGCCGCTGAGCTTCGCGCCCGTCGACTCCGCGCCGTTCAGCGTCCACTTATAAGTGATCGTCGACGCATCACTCGCCGAAGCGGTGAAATTGACGGCGGCTTCCGCCGTGGTCGTCCCGGCGTCGGGCGTACCCGAAATCGCGAGATTCTTCGGCGCGGTCGTGTCGAGCGTCCAGGTTATCGTCGATATTCCGGACTTGTTCCCCGCCGCGTCGAGAGCGTAGACGCTCGCCGTGTTCGCGCCTTCCTTCGCGGTGCCGCTGAGCTTCGCGCCCGTCGACTCCGCGCCGTTGAGCGTCCAGTGATAGGTAAGTTCGCTCGCGTCGCTCGCGCTCGCCGCGAGCTCGACGCCCGTCGCGTTCGTGAGCGCGCCGTTTGCGGGCGTACCGCTGATGACCGGCGTCGTCGGCGCGGTCGTATCAAGCGTCCAGCTCCGAGTCACCGCGCCGGAGGCGTTACCCGCCGCGTCGGTCGCGAAGACGCTGACCGTATTCTCGCCCTCGACCGCCGTTCCCGAAAATTCCGCAGTTTCCACGTTCGCGACGACGCCGTTCAGCGTCCAGGTGTACTTGATCGCCGTCGCGTCCGTCGCGCTCGCCGTGAAGACGAACGACTTGTCGACCGAGAACGCCCCCGCCGCCGGCGTACCGTCGATCGCGAGATCCTTCGGCGCGGTCGTGTCGACCGTCCAGGTCCGACTGACGGCAGCCGCCGCGTTCCCCATCGCGTCGGTCGCGATCACGCTTACCGTGTGAACGCCGTCCGCGAGCGCGGTCCCGGATGCGGTCGCGCCGGTCCCGGTCCTGCCGTCGATATCCCAGCTGAACACGATTTCGTTCGTATCGGTGGCCGTGAAGGAGAACCCGCAATCGGTCTCGGCGGTGATTTCGCCATTCTCGCGCGTTCCGTCGATCGCGAGCTGAGCCGGCGCGGCGAAATCGAGCGCGCCTTCTGTCTCGGCCCATTCCGAAACGCGGTCGCCGGCCGAAACGCGCGCACGGAGCGCGAAGGAGTGTTCTCCCGCGGTCTTGCCGACCGCCGTCCAGGCGTCCCAGCTCGATTCATAAGTCGCCGCGTAATCGGAGAACCCGACGGCGACGCCTGAGACGCCGCTCGTCCACTCGCCGCCGTCGAGGCGATATTCGAGTTCGAAAGTCGCGTTTTCGGCCTCGGCAGGATCGTAAAACTCGAGCGCGAATTTAACCGCGCCGAACGGCGAGGCGACCTGCGCGGTCTCGCCGGTGAATCCCGCGGTCATCGGGAAGAAGACATTCGTCACGACCGGGCTCGCGTTCTCGGTCTCGCGAAGCGCGAAGTTACGGGTCACGAAGCAGAAGGCGTTGGTCGCTTCAAGGTCGATCGTCGGCTCCGCGACCGTGACCGGGTCCGCCCAGTCGGCGAGAGTGCGCCAAAGCGTCTTGCCGTCTTCGCCCGCCACCATCGTGTCCGCGCCCGCACTCGTCCTGACGCGAATCGCGTATTCGGTTCCTTCGGGGTTGCCGTCAGCCTGAGCCGTGTAATCCGACCCCGCGCCGACCTTTACTTTGACGACATCCGTCTTCTCGGCGACCGGCGCCCCGGTCGCGACCGCCGCGAGCGTATAACCGCTCGCCGTCACCGCCGCGCTCGCGCCGCCGACGGAGTTCGTCGCGTAAACGCTCGCGGAATATTCGGTATTCGGGGAAAGGCCCTCTCGCGTCCAGGTCGTGGCGCTCTCGCGCGCCCAGCCCTCGCTCGCGACGAATCCCGCCGCGCTGCCGCTCGCGATAAGCCGCGCCTTCGCGCTCGACAAGCCCGTGATCGTCGCCGTCGGCGCCAGCGGGAGGGTTACGAAAGTGAACGTGGCGGGCGTTACCGCCGCTCCATTCGCGTCCGTCGCGTTGATCGTGACCGCGTACTCGGTATTCGGGGCGAGGCCCGTCGCGATTTCAAAGTCGCCGGTCACGCGTACGAGAGCGTTCGTCTCAAGCCCTTCGAAAGGCGAATAGGTATTACCGGCTACCGACACGGTCACGCTCGAGAGGCCGTCCGCATCGTAGCCGTGGATGCGGAACTTCACCCCTTCCGTCGTCACCTCGGGCGCTTCGACAATGCTGAGCGCGTCGCCCGTCACGGTGAACGTATTCGCGCTCAAGTCGGAACTGACGCCGTAAGCGCCTTCGACGATCCAGTATCCGTTCGAGGTCGTCGAATTATCCGGGAAGTAACGCGTTTCCATGACCTCTTCGGGATCGGTCGCGCCGTTCGCGGAATCGTAATGAACCGCCGCGAAATAAACGACTTCATCGCCCGTCATGAGCGGCCCGCCGAGCGCCGTCTCGAGCGCCGCGGACGAAATCGTCATCCTCGTCGTCGCGGTTTCGTCCTCGGCGACCGCGACCGCGTTCGTGAACGTTCCGTCCGCGAACGCGAAAGGAACGATATTCGTTACTCCATTCAAGATTAGATGCAGATCGGCCGACACGCTCGAGACGCTGTTCGTCGCCTGCGGCAGCACATCGAGCGCGAACGTCGGCGCGTCGCCGTTCACCGGCGCCGCTATCGACCGCGCGAGGCCGGTCGGGAGCGCGATGTCCTCGAACGCGATACGGAGGTTGTCGACATAAGTGTAAGTGTGCGTCTTGTAGGTCGAAACGCACTGAAGTTCGAGCCAGATTTCCGGCGCATCCGCGAAACCCTCGGGGAGCTCGAATACCGAAAGATAGTGATACCATGTTTTATCCGCGTAATCGCTCCGCTTGTTCGAAAGCGCGGGAGTCGAGGCGACAGTCCCGGAGAATTCGGCGTTGGTCGCGACCAGAACATTGAATTCATCGTATCCCGGATATGTATTTATGGAATTATAGTAGTCGAACTCAACCGAGCACATCTTCTTTCCATGGGCCGAAAGATAGTTCTCACACCTAAGGTCGCCTTCTCCGCTAGTTACACTAAACGTATTTAGCTGCAGGGCTCCGGAAGCGACTTCCCAATTTAATTTAGGATCGTAATTCTTCCAGTAGCCGGACAGCTCGGAGAAATCGTCCTGCGCGACAGTCGGCGAAAAAGCGATCGTCACCTCGCGGTGGCTGGCGTTCGTGAGCGCGAGCCTGGACTCTTCGCACGCCCAGCCGAATGCCGAACCCGAAAGCTTCGCGTCTATCGCCTTGGGGAACGGGGTAATGCCGGAAATATCCAGAACCGCGACGCCTTTCTCCGAAACCGCCGTGTAATTCGTTATCCCGCCGAGCGTCGCGAGGTTGTTCATGTTCTCGACGCCCGCCGTTATCGTGGCCTGGGATATCGGCTCGGCGTCCTCGCCGCCGCCGATAACCGTATTGACCGTGAGCGTGACGGAAACGGGTACATAGAAACCCTGGTTCTCGTTGACCCCGCCGACACTCGAATTCGCGAGCGTTCCCCATGAGAAAGTATCGCCGAACGCAGTGTAGGACCAGTCGTATCCATACCCCTCGTCCGGCCACGTGGCGTACCCGGTCATGCCGCGGGACGCGCCACTTGAAAAATCCATCTCCACCCAATGCTCGCATACATTGCGGGAATTGTACAGCGCGACCGAATATTCACCGGAACCGGACGGAAGCGCGGGACTCCACGAAAGCTCGCGCACATCGATTCCGACCACGCCGTTGATCATATTCGTCGTAAAATCGAAGGCCGCGCCGAGGGGAGCCGAACAGACCTCTTCCATTTCTTCATCGTAAACGACGAGCGACCATCCGGCCATCATCACGCGGTTGGTGGTACCGCAGATTTCAACCCGATCGCGCGTAAGCTCGTTGATCCAGACGCTCCCCGACTTGCCGACCACGTAAAACGCGGTGTCTTCGGACTCCTCGTACGAATACCCGTCGATCACGGTACCGACCGTAGGCAGGGTGGATGTGTATTTTGAGAATGCGAAGACGCTGACTGTCTCGCCGGCGTCGAGCGCCGTGGCAATCACGCACCCCGAATATTCTTCGGTCTCGCCGACGCGTGTGAGTTTATTCGTAGTGACAACACCGTCCCGATCGATGACCCCGTAGACGCCCTCAAGCGTCAGTTTGTCGTAATCCGGATCCGGCGAGACATACGCGCTCATGGTGATATCACTATCACCCGGGATGAGGGTCTCTACCTCCGTTCCATTATGCTTGAGCGCCACCCCGGTCGGTGTGGCGGCCGCGCCGACGGTGAGCTTCAGGGATTTGATATAACCGTAAAGATGAGATTTCCCGCCAGGAATAAGCAGCAGACCGACATACATATCGGGGTTATTCGAAGCGAGGCCATCCATTCGCAGAATACGCGAATACGTGACCCATTCTCCGTTCGTCCGCCCGGATTCCTCGATTACGAACGGGTCGCCGATTTTCTCGTATGTACTCCATGCGTTCGTCGATACGACCACTTGAAACGAATCGACCGTACCCGCCTCTTTTTTCTGAGCGTAGAAACGCAATTCGGCGCGGATTGTGTCGCACGGTTTATCGATCTCGATTTTCTCGGTTCGCTTCAGCAGATTTTCTTTTGTGGCAGTGTAGAAATTAACATACAACCCCGCCTCATCGGTTCCGACTGGAGTCGACGGCTGTGAACTACCTAAAGTCGCATATGCCGTTCCTGATTCGCTTAACGCCCAGCCGTTCGGCACGCTCGGAGTTCCTCCCGAGTATGTCGAGCTTGAAAAATCCACTTCAAACGCCAGCAGCCGGAACACGGCGCCGGAAATCGCGAAAGCCAGAGGAAAGCCGAATCTTCTACCGAACATAGCGAGACCTTTTTATACGGGCAGGGTCAAGGGGAGAAAAAAAAAACAATAAATCAAGAGATAGCTGTACCTTGGATACAGCTATCTCTTGTACTGAAGCGGGGAAAATCAGAATTCCCAGCCGGCCGAGACCATTGAGCTAACGATGTCATCAACCTGTTCCGAGGTGTTGATGTCCTTGACGTCGTCATACTTCGGGACATAGCAGTCGAGAACCTTGCCGGTATCTTCATCGACTGTATCGGAAGAGGTGAAAGCGATAGCGCCGGCTTCATCGTTATAGGATTTATAGCGCTTCCAGGTGCCGATCAGCTTGCGCCCGGCGAGCGGGAAGTTCAGTTCGCAGACGGCGTAACCGGTACCAGTCTTAAGACCGTCGCCGTTACCGAAGCAACCGACCACGTACGAAGAGGTGTTGGTGCTGATCGCGAGGTACTGGTAATGAACGGGCTTCGAGCGCTTACCCTTGAGATCCTGATAGTCAACATCAAGCATATTGCCGATATGGCCGCCCATCTCGGTGATATCATCAACCTTCGTCAATGTAACAGCCAAGGTACGCTTTGAAGCCTGATCCACAAATTCGTAAGTCGCAGGAAGATAGACGTCGTTCTCGTCGTCCTTGACATCCCAGGTTTCAACCTTGCCGAAGGTCGGAAGAGTATCCTCATTGTAAGGAAGTCTACCCTTCTCGTAAACATAGAGCCCGATCTTCGTGCGGAGGTTGCCGATAACCGGAATCGCTTCCGCGGCGTACTGGGCCTCGGTCACGAACGGCTGGAGGAGCGGGAGCATCGAGACCGAGAGGATGGTCACGATAAGGATAACGACGAGCAACTCGACGAGCGTGACGCCCGACCTGGCCTTCATCATCAGTTTATTCATTTTTATTTTCCTTTTATTGTCCGACAAGCCCTTTTAAAGAATAAAGGCACAAGATAAGAGCTTGCCGGAAGTTGCAACTCCTGCGCCTTCGTGTTTAAGAAATTCCTAATCGCCGGGAAACGCCTCCCCGTCGACAGTCGTGACGCCGATTACGAAAAGCGATATACGCGAGCCCCAGACGCCGCTCAAGTCGAGCTCAGCGGTACCCTCGGCGACGATCTTGAGCGCCGCCGAGGCGGTGTAGACGGCGGAAGATTCTAGCGCCGTCTTGACGAGCGCCTTCACGCTCGAACTCGCACCTACTTCGCCCTCCACGCCGGAAAAGCGCAGCCGCCCGCCTTCGACCTGGGTGAACGCGATCGCGTTCGTCGTCACCGTCCCGTCGCCGTTATCGGCGAGCGGCCAGGAGATTCCGCCCCCGAGGTCGATCGAGCCCTCGCTCGACTTCGCGCGATAGCCGCTGTTCAAGGACCCCATCTCGCCCTCGATGTCGGCGAGCGCGTTGACCCAGTAGTAATAAACGATTTCGGCCGCGGCGCCGGTATCGAGATAGGTCGTGGCGGCCACTTCCGCGATTACGCTCGCCGTCGAAAGCGACGACGAAGTCGAGCGCCAGACGCGGTAGCGCTCGGCCCCGGCTACGGCGGACCACGATATCTCGACTCCATCCGTCCGGGTACCGTCGCTCGCGGCGACGTCGGGTATCTTCGCGAGTTTCCGGTACCCTTCGTCCGCCGCGGAATACTCGCTCGTCGAAAGCGTCGACACGCTTCGAACCGAATAGGCGTAGATTACGCCCGGCACCGCGCCCGTATCGTCGAAAGTCGTCGTTCCCGTTACGGGGAAACTGTTCGTCACGGCCGAATAAAGCGCGTTCGTCGTCGTCCTCATCACCTCGTAGGACTCGGCGCCGGAGACCGAGGACCAGGTGACGCGCACATAGTCAGTGGACGACCCGTCCGCAGCCTTGACGTTCGTCGGGACCGCTATCGCGCGGAACCCCGAGTCGCACGCGCCGAAAACGCCGGTTCCGGCGGCGCCTACCGAACGCACCCAATACCAGTAAAGCTGCCCCGCCGCGGCGCCGGTATCGGAATACGCGGTCGTCGCCCCGTCGCTCGTCGTCGCCACCCGCGACGCCCCGTTCGTCGTTCCCTCATCGCCGAGTTTGCGCCAGATTTCGTACTTGGTCGCGCCTTCGACCGCGACCCACTCGATTTCCACCGCAGCGCTCGACGTACCGTCCGAAGCGCTGACGGTTCCAGGAGCGACGAGCGAGCGCCAGCCTTTGTCGGATGAACTGAAACCGGTAACGCTCAGCTCGCTTATCGCCTTGAGCCAGTAAGTGTACGACACTCCGGGCGTAACCGCCTCGTCGATATATTCGAGCTCGTTCGTCACCCCGGCAACGAAAATCGCGGCCGAGCTCGAAGTCGTATTCTCCGCGCGCCAGACTTCGTAGCTCTCGGCGCCGACCGATTCGTTCCAGGTCACCTTAACGAAGGCGTCGGAGACGCCGTCGCTCGCCGATACGCCGAGCGGCGCGGTAAGCAGGCGGAAGCCGTCCGCCGGCCCCGCGATCGGCGAGATATCGGCCTCGGCGTTCGCACGCAGCCAGTAGTAATACCTGACGGCCGGCACAGCGTTCGTATCGGCGTAGGAAAGCGACGAAACCGTCGCGAATACCTCGTTGGTCGCGAAGTCGATTACGTTCGTCTCGGCGCGGTAAAGGTCGTAGGACTCGGCGCCGTTCGTCTTCTTCCAGCTGACGGTAACGCGCGAATTCGAATTCGTCGTCGCCGCGAGCCCGTTCGGGCGCGTGAGCGAAGCGTGGCCGCGATCGGGGCCCGCGTAAACGCCCGCCCCGGCGCCGGAAACGGGCCGCACCCAGTACCAGTAATACTTTCCGGGCGTGATCGAGGTATCGTCGTAAGTGAGCGCGGTGACGCCGGTCTTAATCTGAGCGGACGCGGCGACGTCATCGCTCTCGGCGCGCCAGACGGCGTAGGCGACCGCGTTCGACGCGGCAGTCCACGCGACACGGACGAAGTTCGTCCCGTCGCCGTCGGAAGCGCTTACCCCGGTCGGCGCCGGGGTCGAGACGTAGCCGAGGTCGCGCCCAGAAAAAGCGCTCGTATCGAGAACGCTCACGGATTTGATCCAGTAGTAGTAAGCCTTCCCCGGCTCGGCGGTCGCGTCGACCCAGACGAGCCTGTTCGTCTCGCCGAGCATCTCGGCCGCAGTGCTCGAAGTCGTCGTCGAGCGCCAGATCTCGTAGCGTTTCGCGGAAGTCGCGGCGGTCCAGGTCACGGTCACGGTCTCGAGCGACGTCCCGTCCGACGCGACGACGGTCGCGGGCGCGGAGACGGCGCGGTAGCCGCTCGCGGAATCGGACCAGTCGCTTTCCGAAAGCTCCGAATAGGCGCGGACCCAGTAATGATAAACGTAGCCCGGAACGGCGGAATTGTCGGTGTAGCTCGCGCTCCCGCTGACGGTCGCGATCACGCTCGCCGATTCGCGGTCATCCGAAAGACCTCGCATGATTTCGAACGAGACGCCGGAAGTCGTAGCCTTCCAGCTGACCTTCACTCCGTCGGTCTGGTTCGTCGTCGCGGTAACGGTCGCAGGCGACGCGAGCACGCGGTACCCCGAGTCGCTCGCGCCCCAAAGTCCGGCGCCCGCGTCGCAGGCGCGAACCCAGTACCAGTTCATCGCGCCCGGAGTGACGTCGGTATCCTCCCAGGAAAGCCCGGTTACGCCCTTCTTTACGCGCGTCGCGGCGCTCGAGTCGTCGGAAGTCGCGCGGTAGACGTCATAGCTCGTCGCCCCTGAAACGGCGGACCAGGAAACGACGACCTTGTCGGCGTAGGCGCCGTCGGTCGCGGAAACGCGCGAAACGGCCGGGAGCCCGACGTAGCCCGAATCGGAAGCGCCGAAATCGCTTGTATCGACGGCGGTCGAGATCCGGACCCAGTAGTAGTAAAGCGTGCCCTTCGCGGCGGAGGTATCGTTATAATACAGCATCGAGGTCGACGCGATCGCGCTTGCCTTCGAGGACGAGGACGAGGTGGCGCGGTAGACGGTGTAGGCAATCGCGCCGGAAGCCGCGCTCCAGGTCAGGGAAATCTGCGAAGTCGAAGTGCCGTCCGACGCGGTCACCGCTGGCGAGGACGACTTGAGGTAGCCGGTGTCCGACTCGCTGAAGGCGCCCGTTCCGGTCGCGAAAACAGCCTTCACCCGATAGGTGTACTTCCGCCCGGTCTCGAGATTCTTCGTGTCGTTATATGAAGTCGAGGTCGAAGTCCCGATAAGCTCGTTGCGGCCGCAGTCGTCGCTGTAGCGCCAGACCTGGTAAAGAGTCGCGCCGTCGATTTCGTCCCAGCCGACCGTTATGCGCAAGGTCGAGGTACCGTCCGACGCGGTGACGCCGGTCGGCGCGGGGAACGAGCGCCAGCCGGACTCGGAAGCACTCCACTCGCTCGTCCCGGACGCGAATTTCGCCCTGAGGAAGTAATAGTAGACGAGCCCGTATTCGGCGGAGGTGTCGGAGAACGATGTCGCGGTCGTCGTCGCTATCGTCTCGGCCGCGTCGATATCGTCCGTATCCGCGCGCATCAATTCATAGCCGGTCGAACCGGAAAGCGCCGGCCACGAGACGAGCACGCGGTCGGTGTAGGCGCCGTCCGACGCGGTAAGGCCATCGGGAGTGGGGATAAGCCGCGAGCCGGTCGCCTCCGCGCTCCACGCTCCCGCCCCGGCCGAAGCGACGGCGCGGACGAAATAGCCGTAAGTGACGCCGGGCACGGCGGTAGTATCGGTAAAGGAGAGCGACGTCGCGGAGCCGAGCGTCGTCGCGGGCGACGCGGCGCCTTCGTCCGCGCGGCCGATTTCGTAGTGACTCGCGCCGGTCACGACGCTCCAGGAAACGGTTACGCCGGTCGCGATCCCCGTCGTCGCCGAGACGCCGGTCGGCGTGCCGATCTGGCGGTAGCCGGTGTCGCCCGCGCTGAACGCGCTCGTCCCCGCCGAAGTGACCGCGCGCACCCAGTAGTGATAGAGCGTTCCCGGCGTCGCGGTTGCGTCATCGAAGGAGGTCGCCGTCGGCGCCGCGATCTTCGCCGCGAGCGAGTACGCATTCGCAGTCCCGCGGAAGACTTCGTATGAAGTGGCGTTCTCGGAAGCGGACCACGAAACGCGGATGTATCCCGAGTACGTCCCGTCGGAAGCCGACACGCTCGCCGGGCCGACGATAACGGCGAGATAGCCCGTATCGGCGGCGCTGAACGCGCTCGCGCCGCCAGCGTTTACGGCCTTCACCCAGTAATAGTAGGTCGTCCCGGCGACGGCGGTCGTATCGGAATACGCGGTCGCGGCAATCCCGCTTGAGAGCAGTGACGAAGAAGACGAAGCCGACGACGTCCCGCGATAGACCGAATACGAGGTCGCGCCCGATACCGCCGTCCAGGAAACGGAGATTTCGCTCGCGGAGAGCCCGTCCGCGGCCGAAACCCCGGTCGGCGCCGACGGGGCCGCCACCGCGCGGTAGCCGGAATCGCCCGCGCTGAAGCCGCTCGTACCGCCCACGTTAGTCGCCTTGACCCAGTAGTAGTAGGTCGTCCCGGCGACGGCGGCAGTATCGGTGTACGAAGTCGCGCTAAGTTCGCTAGCGAGCAGACTTGACGAGGAAGTCGCGGACGAAGTACCGCGATAAACCGAATACGAGGTCGCGCCAGATACCGCCGTCCAGGTCACGGTGACGCCGGTCGTGCTCGTGCCGTCGCTCGCGGCGACGCCGGTCGGCGCATCGGGAACGGCGTAGGCGCGATAGCCGGAATCGCCCGCGCTGAAGTCGCTCGTTCCGACCGAGTTGACGGCCTTGACCCAGTAGAAGTAAGTCGTACCGACCTCGGCCGTGGAATCGTCGTAATAAAGCGAAGTGAGACCGGAGGCGAGAACCGTCGCGGCGGAAGAGGAGTCTGAAGTCGCGCGGTAGACCTTGTAGGAGGTCGCGCCGGAAGACGCGCTCCAGGTCACGCGAACGAGCGCGGTCGATGTCCCGTCCGAGGCCGAAACGCCGGACGGCGCCGACGGAGCGACCGGATCGGTCGCGGTCACGAGCGTTATGTCGTTACCCCAGCTGTTGCCGACCGTGCCGGTTCCGAGCGTAAAGAACCGCCCACTCGTCGACGTCGAGACGCTCGCCTGAAGATACACGGAAATCGTCGACGTCTCGGAGCCGGACGCGCTCGCGACGACGGAATAGGTCTTTCCGCCCGGAACGCGCAGGGCGTAGACGCCGCTCGCGGAAGTCTTCGCGGTACCCGCGACGGCGGCGCCGTTCAGCGCCTGCACCGAGGCGCCGGCAACCGGCGTACCGGACTCGTCGAGCACGCGGCCGGTGATCAGGTCGCCGGTGCCGTCGGGAAAGATATTGTAGACCGCGCCGTAGACGATGCTGTAAGAATAACCGGTCCCTATATCGGGAAGATTGTACCAGGCGTCCTCGGAACCGCCCCAGCCCATATTGAGGTGGACGTAAAGCTCCGAGCCGGAATATCCGTAGCCGTCGCCGACGATCGAATGGCCGCCGTACGGGCCTTCGATTGCCATCTCGATCGGATAGCCCGCGTCGAAATTCGCGAGGAACGCATTCTTGATCACGGTCGCGGAGACATTGCTGTTGTAGAGCTCATACGCAATCGCGTTCTGATAGCCGAAGACATCGAGAAACGCGTCCTTGAGGCAGTAGCCGCCCGTTCCCGAACCGCTGCTCGCCCAACCCATGTAAATCGCGACGCCGAGATCGTAGCAGAGGTGGCCGATCGCCTCGCACTCTTCATCGGCGATCGACGAAGTCGGCACTAGCGGCATATCGCTCCAGTCGAAGACGCCGCCAATCGTCGACTTGGAAGTCGACGTGCCGTCCACGTAGCAGGTACGCGTCACTTGCGCTACGCTGGTCGTCGGGTAGCGGTGGTAGCGCATAATCTGCGCGCCGGCCGTGGCGACGCAGCCGCAGACGTAGTTGTTCGGCGTGTAGTAGTTGTAGACGTTCTTATCGCCGACCGTCGACTGAGACCATTTCGACTGAACGAGCGGCTCGACGCGGACATCGTTGATCGAGGAGACGCCGGAGTAGGCGATTTGCGAAGCGGAGCCGCCGGAGAGCAGTTCCGCCCAGCCGTCCGAGCGCGCCGCGCCCGCGGACTCAGCCGCCTCGAGACGCTTGGCGACATCGCCGGAAAGCATATCGTAAAGCGGCGTTCCGGGCGTGTCGTCGAAACTGCCGGTCGGGGCGATCACGAGAACGGGGTCGAGACGGTCGTCGGCGGACATGACGACGAAGCCGCCCGCCGCGCCGCGACCGATTACGTAGAAAGCGGTATCCTCGGAATTGGTCGCGGCGACCGCTTCAACCGTAACTTCGGCGGGCGAAACCGCCTGGGCGAGACTTATCGCCGCGCCGGAAGCGAGAGAAACCTGAACCGAGGACGCGACACCGCGCGCGAGGGATTCGACATCGCCGAGCGAGACCGGCGCGGCCGACGCGTAAAAAGCGAAGAGCGAGGCGAAAGCGAAGAGTCCGAACCGTGAAAGTCGGTTTCGCCGGCGTTTTTCAGCGGTAGGCAGCGGTCGCATACCCCCCCCTTAAACGCACAAAACAACCATATTGTGCGCAAAAATGCGCACTTTCAGTTTGTCTCAAGCGCCCTAAGCCATCAACCGCCGGACAAAACGAGTGATCTCGCGAACCTGTTGCCAATTTTACAACTTGCTGCATTTCAGCGATATCTTCAACAAACGATTCGTGAACATCTTATCATTTTTTCCCGTTCTCGTCAACCCTCCCCATCCGGGTACTCTTAAGCCCTGATTCCGTGACGGTCGCATAGCGACCATTTGAAATAAATGCTGATATTTTCA
>R26__coassemble_1268_pt1 | contig 12920 bp, 16 predicted proteins | sample R26__metabat2_high_PE_025 | metagenome-assembled genome bin R26 | reverse complement strand
TATAATTCATCCTAGTATGCAAAAACTATCTTTACGGCTGATGGTGCTTTCCGCCGCGCTCGCCCTCGGGCGCGGCCTTGCCGTCGGCGCGCCGATGGAGGCGATCGAGTGGCGAATCCCGAAGTATTCCCTTACCGCGCGCTCGATGCCGATACGCGACGCGCTCGAAGCCTTCGCCGTGGCCGAGGGAGTGGCCATCGTGATGAGCGACCGCGTGACGGGCGCGGTTTCCGGTGATTTCGTCGAGGTCCCCGCGAACGATTTCGTGCGGCGGATCGTCGCGATGTACAACCTCGTCGAGTACTACGACGGCGCGACACTGTGGCTCTACGGCGCGACCGAAACCGTGACGACGATGCAGGACCTCCGCTACATGAAGGCGGCGGAAGTCGCCGCGATGCTCAAGGAACTCGGCGTCGAGGACCCGCGCTTCCCGCTCAAGACCGCCTCGAACGACGAGCTCATCCTCGTCTCGGGCCCGCCGCGCTACGTCCAGCTCGTCATCGAAATGATCGCGCGCGCCGACAAGCTCCGCGAGATGAGGACCTTCAACGAAATCGAAACGCGCATCTTCCCGCTCAAGCATACATGGGCGGACGACGTGAACCTCGGGACCTCCGGCTCCGCGAGCTCGTCGGCCGAGAACCAGACCCAGATCCGCGGCGTAGCGTCGATCCTTCAGGACATCATGCAGGTCGGGAACAACTCTTCGGGCCGCACGCGCGACGCGGCGACGAACCATGTCGACTCGGCGGAGAATAGAGTCCTCGAGAATTCCCAGACCCAGTTCTCGCCCGTCATCCGCGCGGAGAACCGGCTGAACGCCGTCCTCGTCCGCGACGCGGTGACGCGGATGCCGAGCTACGAAAAGCTGATTGCGGAACTCGACATTCCCCAGAAGCTCGTCGAGATCGACATCACGACCTTGGAGCTTACGCGCGACGATTCGCTCGACTGGCAGCTCTCGCTCAAAGTCGGCGCGAGCTCGAAGGACGGCCGCCATAACGGCGCCGCGGGCCAGAACGCGCAGAACCTCTTCGACACCGACTCGCTCGCGGGCGAGGGCCTCGCGGGCGCGTACTCGTACCTCGGGAACCATCTCAACGTCTCGGCGAGCGTGACCGCGCTCCGCACGAAGGGCAAGGCGAAGAACGTTTCGCGCACTTCGATCCTCACGCTCAACAATCTCGAGGCGTCGATGACCGACACCCAGAGCTACCACGCGAAGGTGGTCGGCCAGGAAGTCGCGACGCTCGAGGAAGTGTCGGCCGGGACTCAGCTCAGCGTTAAGCCGCGCAGCGTCCCGTCGCCGGACGGCGGCGTGACGCCCGGTCAGGTGTGGCTCACGATGTCGCTCACGGACGGCGGCTTCGAGACGATTTCGGTCGACAACATGCCGATGACGCGCACCTCTACCGTGACGACCCAGGCCTCGGTCTTCGAGGAGGATTCGATTCTTCTCGCGGGCTATTTCCGCGACGTCGAGGAGGACGGCGGCTGGGGCATTCCTTACCTCCGCGACATCCCGTGGATCGGCTGGATCTTCGGCGGCGCCTCGCGCGTCAAGGAGACCTATCAGCGGATGTTCATCCTGACGCCGCGCGTCATCGACCTCGACCTCTACCGCGCGAACACTCAGCGCGTCGACCGCGCCCAGGCGACGTGGCAGCGCGACATGGAGCCGCTCAAGGACCTCGTCATCGATTTCGAAGCGTCGACGAACAAGACCGAAAAGGTCGAGTCGGAGACGAACACCGTCGACACGGCCTCGGTCGAGATCGTCGACGAAAAACTCGAACCGCTTCCCGAGGAGAACTGAAAGAAGCAATGCTCGACGCCGCCCAGATCTTCCGCCAATCGTTCCAGACCTCGTCCTACGAGGCCATGAACGCGCTCGCCTCCGGGATGGGGACGGCGGCGACCGCGGCGGCGCAGGAATCGGGCAGCATCGCCGGAATGAGCTTTGTCGTCGAGGCGGACCCGGCGCAGGAGCTTCAGGACTCGATGGAGGAGCTTTCCTTCCAGTTCGAGGAGAAGGGCGTGAAGTCGATGGCCGAGCGGAAGCTCGGGGAGCGGAAGGGCGTTTCGCGCGAGTATCTCGCGGCCGTCCAGAAGTGGATGAATTCCGTCCCCGACATGCCGAGCCAGCAGGCGATGTCGCTCCTCATCAAGCAGCTCCGGACGAACATGAATTCCGACGGCGAGCCGATGAGCCCCGCCCACCTCCTTTCGCTGATGCGGAAGCACACGGGCGACCCGACCCATCTTTTCGCGATGCTCGACCTACTCGAGAAGCTCCTCGGCCAGGACGAGAGCGCGCTCAAGGCGGTCGTCGGCCGCGCCCGCGACGTTCTCATGAACGAGTCGGGCGACGAGGTGAAAGTCGGCATCAACCTCGCGGAGATCGTCAAGGCGGAGGCGAAGAGCAAGGAGGAGATGGGCCAGCTCCGCGACCTCTACCGCAAGGAGGTCCTCGGCTTCACGAACCCCGCCGACTGCTTCCGCTCGCTTCTCGCCTCGCGCGGCGAAGGGCGGCTCGCCGAATCGATCGAATTCCTCTTCAAGGGCTGCAGCGTCGAACTCCAGGCGAACGACCCTTCGCGGAGCCCCGAGGAGCTCCGGCGGATCATCAACGACCTTCAGAGCGTCGAGGTCCTGAGGACGATGCTCGACAAGCTCAACGGAATGGTCGACAAGATGCTCTCGAGCTTCGGCGAGCGCTCGCTCCTTTCGGGCGAGCAGCTGATCGGCCGCTTCCTCGACATGATCGACATGCCGTTCGTGAACGCGGCGAACTTCGGCTCGCTCGTGAGCTCGGCCGGAATCGCCCAGCTCCTCGCCCAGATCTATTTCATGACCGAGGTCACGAAGCGCATCCGCGAGCTGAGCCCGCGGCTCTTCGAGAAGGAGTCGGACCGCTTCAAACTCGGCGACGCGGCCCAGGAGCACCTCGACGGGCTCGTCTCGCTCGAGGAGGAGGCCGAGGAGCGCAAAAAGGAAGGAGCGGCGGCGTAAATGACGGCACCCGACTTCCTTAACGACGTGATCGCGCGCTTCGGCGCGGCGCTCGGGCTCAAGAATTTCGCGCTCTCCGACCGCGGGACGGCGGGGCTCAAGTTCGAGAACGGGCTTTCCTTCCGCCTCGAATACGCGTACGAGACGCTGAGCGTGATGATGTTAGTGCCGTGCGAGCGCGACGAGGAGCGGATGAAGAAGCTTTTGACGCGCGCCCACTACGACGCGCGGCGTCCCGTAAAGATGCGCACCGGGTATTTCGAGAAGTCGGGCCAGGCGTTCTTCGTTTCGCGTCTCCGCGAGACGGAGGTCACGCTCCCCGTACTCGAAACGGTCTGGAACACGCTCTTCGCGGAAGCGAAGGACTTCGGAGGGCTCTCATGATCGATAGAGTCACATCGAGCGTACAGTTCAATACGGGGATCTCGAACGCCGAGTGGACGAGCGGCGTCGTCGGTCAGACGGCCGGCCAGACGCTCGAGTCGCTCCTCCCGGGCTCGACGACGGTGAGCGAGGCGCTTTCCGCCGTCTTCCCGAAGGACGTCTCGATCGAGGCCGAACTCATGAACGCGCTCGCGAAGCTCGGGAACTCGCCCGCGCTCAGAAGCGGGTCCGGTTTCGCGTCGGCCGCGCGCCGGGTGATCGGGAAACTGAAGAGGCGCGGCTCGGCGAAGTCCGACCGCGCGGCCGCCGAGCTCGAAGCTCTCCTCGCCGACGGGGAGCTCCTTGAAATGTATCGTTCGTCGCTGCTGGAGACCTGAATAAGAGATGGCTACGGAAAACAAATTCGCCAAATTCGGCGACCTCGCGCTCGCGTTCCTGGTGGTCTGCATCATCGGGCTTCTCATCATTCCGCTCCCCTCGCCGATCGTCGACGGTCTCATCTCGTTCAATATCTGCATCTCGACCGTCCTGTTGATGCTCTCCCTCTACCTCCCGAGGGCGCTCAACTTCTCGACGTTCCCGTCGATGCTCCTCTTTACGACGCTCTTCCGCCTCGCCTTGAACGTGACGACGACGCGCTGTATTCTTCTTCACGGCTCCCAGGACCCGAACGCCGCGGGCTCGATCATTCAGACATTCGGCAACTTCGTCGTCGGCGGCAACTTCGTCGTCGGCGCGGTCATCTTCCTCGTCATCACGATCGTTCAGTTCCTCGTGATCGCGAAGGGCGCCGAGCGAGTCTCGGAAGTCGCCGCGCGCTTCACCCTCGACGCGATGCCCGGTAAGCAGATGTCGATCGACGCCGACATGCGCGCCGGGGCGATCGACCAGGAGACCGCGAAGGAACGCCGCAGCGAACTCGCGCGCGAGTCCCAGCTCTACGGCGCGATGGACGGCGCGATGAAGTTCGTGAAGGGCGACTCGATCGCGGGCCTCATCATCACCGCGATCAACATCGTCGGCGGTATTTTGATCGGCATGCTGATGTTCGACAAGGACGTCGCGTGGTGCGTCAAGCGCTTCGGCATCCTCACGATCGGCGACGGTCTCGTCGGCCAGATCCCCGCGCTCCTTATCTCGATCACCGCGGGCGTCATCGTGACGCGCGTCGGCGACGACAAGGCGAAGCCGCTCGGCGTCGACATCGTCTCGCAGATCTTCGCCCAGCCGAAGGCGATGATGCTCGGCGGCGCGATGCTCGTCCTGATCGGTCTTATCCCGGGCTTCCCGAAGGTTCCGCTCTTCGGTCTCGCGGCGATCGCGGGCGGTACGGGCTACTTCCTCATGAAGAAGGCGAAGCGCGCGGCCGAGCTCGCGGCGAAGGGCGTCGACCCGCTCGCGGCGGCCCAGCCCTCGGGCGACGGGAAGCCGCGTGAGCGGCGCAAGGACGGCGACGACTTCTCGATGGTCACGCCGCTCATGGTCGATATCGACGCCGCGGTCGCGAAGACGCTTACCTACGAGGAGCTGAACGACAAGATCATGGATATCCGCCGCGCGCTCTACCACGATCTCGGCGTCCCGTTCCCGGGCATCAACCTTTCGCTCAACGCGAATCTCCACGACGGCCGCTACCGCCTTCTCGTCAACGAAGTCCCGGTTTCGGAAGGCGCGCTCCGCCCCGGCTACCTCTTCGCGCTCGAGACGGCCGACAACCTTTCCGCCGCGTCGATCGAGTTCGAGGGCGGGAAGAAGTTCCTCACCCAGTACGAAACGCTCTGGGTCAAGGAATCCGCGCGCGCGACGATGGACGAGTCGGGAATCCGCTACCTCGACACGAACGGCGTCCTCACGTTCCACCTTTCGAGCGTCCTCAAGCGCTACGCGAACGAGTTCCTCTCGCTCCAGGAAACGCGCCTCCTCTTCGACCACATGGAGAAGGACGCGGGCGAGCTCGTGAAGGAAGTCCAGCGCGTCCTCCCGATCCAGAAGATCACCGACGTCCTCCAGCGTCTCGTCCAGGAGGATATCTCGATCCGCGACCTGAAGCGGATCACCCAGACGCTGATCGAGTGGGGCCAGAAGGAAAAGGACACGGTCCTCCTCGTCGAGTACGTCCGCTCGTCGCTCGCGCGCTACATCAGTTACAAGTTCTCGGGCGGCCAGAACATCATCGCGGCGTACCTCCTCGACCCGACCCTCGAGGAGAAGATCAGAAAGTCGATCCGCCAGACCTCGGGCGGCAGCTATCTCGCGATGGACCCGCAGTCCGTCCGCCAGATCCTCGGCGCGGTGAAGCGCGTCATCGGCGACCTCGCCGCGATCCCGCAGAAGCCGGTGATGATCGTCTCGGTCGATATCCGCCGCTACTTCCGCAAGATGATCGAAAAGGAGTACTACGAGCTTCCCGTCCTGAGCTTCCAGGAGCTCTCGAGCGAAATCAACATCCAGCCGCTCGGGAGGATCAAGCTTTAGTGCACAGTGCTTAGTGCATAGTGCTTAGTGCGAAGTGCTTAGTGCGAAAAAGAGATTTAAAGAGATATGGAATTCTTACTGAAGATAACGGGTGGGCCGATGAAGGGCGCGGAGATCGCGCTCCTTCCGGGGCGGCTTACGCTCGGCTCGGGCGACGAGTGCGACATCGTCCTCGCCGACGCGACGCTCGAGAAGGTCGCGCTGACGCTCGACGTCGGCGAGGCGGCGGTTTCGATCCTCGCGAACGGCGAGGCGCGCGAACTTCCGATGTTCGAGGAGGTCGAACTCGCGGGCGGTTCCGCGTTCGCGATCGGCCCGGCGGAAGGCAAGTGGGAAGAGGTGAAGCCGCGCGCGAAGCCCGAGGAGAAGCCGGCGGCGGAGCCCGAGGCGAAGGCGGAGAGCGCGGCGGAAGCGAAGCCGGAGGCGGGGGCGAAGGCGGAAGAGTCCGCGAAACCCGAGGAGCGGAAAGAAGAGGAAAAGAAGGAAAAGAAGAGCCGCGGGTGTCTCGTGTGGCTCATCCTCATGATTCTCGTCCTTCTTATCGGCGCGTTCCTTATCTGGTATTTCTGGCCCCACGTGAAGCCGTATTACGAGCGGACGCGCGACTACTGCCACGAGCTCTGCGTGAAGACCGGCGTCGCGAAGCCGGCGCCGCTCCCGCTCCCGCCCGAGATGACGCTCGCGGACATCGCGCGGGAGTACAAGCTCGCGCTCGTCGACGATAACGGCGTGAAGACGCTCCGCGGCGACCTCGCGCGCCGCGCCGAACGCAAGGCGATCGTCGCGCTCGCGTACCACGCGGACCCGACGGTTAATCTCGACCTTTCCGATCCGGAGACGCTCGGCGAAGACGTCGCCGACACGCTCTTCCTCGTCACCGAGGGGACGCTCGAACTCGACCGGCTCGAGGGGCGCAAGGCGTATCTCAAAGGTACGACGATCAACGACGACGAGCTCGAGCGCGCGATAAGGATGCTGAAGAGCGACGTCGCGGCGCTTGAGGCGGTCGACGCCGCTCAGGTTCGGACGGGCGTCATTCCGCCGAAGCGCGTCGCCGCGGCGAAGGCGGCGGGAATCCGCGTTCCCGAGGCGAAGTCGGCGAACGCCGCGTCGCCCTCGAAGCCGGCCGCTCAGAAACACCCGATCGCCGGCATTCTCACGGTTCCGTATCCTTGCGTCGTCCTCCGGAACGGCGAACGGCTCATCGAGGGCGCCGAGGTCGCGGGAATGAAGATCGTCCGCATCGAGGCGAAGAAGATCGTTCTCAGGAACGCGAGCGGTAATCTTACGGAGGTCGTCCCCTGATGGAGCTCCTCGAGATAGAAAAGGAACTCGCGGGACCGGACGGAGAAGCCGCGATGGCGAAGTACGACGAACGGCTCGTCGCGCTCGCCTCGCGCGTGAAAACGGCGATGGACGCGGGGGTCGAGCCCGCGGAATTCGCGAAACTGAAGGAATTAGACGAGGCGGTCACGCTCGCGCGCAAGCTGATCCGCCTCCAGCGAAAGAGCGCGCAATAGCGAATTTCGGCCTTGAGGGTTCAGGGTCGGACATCAAAAACAACAACAAAAAAAAGGAAAACTCAAATGGCTACATACGCAGGACAGGCGGTCGATCCGGGCCTTTGCATCGTCACGGACAACGCCGATGACATCATCCGCGTCACCGACACGGCGGTCAGCTCGAACTCGATCTACTGCTCGAACGTCTACAACGCGCTCCTCAACGCGTCGCTCACGATGGAGAACCGTCTCGCCGATTCGCTCAAGACGTATCAGGAGCACTCCGACGTCCAGGCGAACCTCCAGCAGCTTCAGTACGACCTCCAGATGTGGAACCTCACGCTCACGACCATGACCAACATGACGAAGAACATGCAGGATGGTCTTAACTCGATCGTGTCGAACCTCCGCTAAATCCTTCGGTTGATGTTCGACCTTGCGACGGACGAGGCGCGGCTCCTACTCGAGATCGCGCTGATGGCGACGGGCGCGAACCGCTTTCAGAGCGCGGATACGATTCTCCGCGCGCTCGAGCGGTTCCGCCCGGGCCACGAGTCGCTCCAGGTGGCGCGCGCCGTTCTACTCTTAAGCGCGCTCGACTACACCGGGGCCGTAAGGTACATCGTCGAAACCGCGCTCCCGGCCCACCCGAAGTCCGGAATGCTCAAGGCATTCCTGGGGCTCGCGCTCATCAAGCTCGCAAGGAAGGACGAGGCGATGCCGATTCTTTCCGAGGCGGCGGAGTCGAGCGACGAAGTGGCCGCGCGCATGGCAAGGGATATGATGAAATGACCGAAATCGCAGTAATCGAAGCTATCCGCAGCGCTCAGGGCGTGAACGGGCCGGACGCGATCCAGGCCGCGGCGGCGCAGGCCGCGCAGGCGGTCGCCGACCCGAACGCGATCGCCGCGTTCAACGAGGCGATGGGGGTCGCGGCCACGGCCGACGTACCGTTCGCGAGCCAGATTTCCGGCGCGTGGCACGGGGCGCAGGACGCGTACCAGGACCACCTTCACCGGCTCAAATCGCTCTCGGAATCGGGCGAGATGGGAACGATGAGCGTCGCGAACATGTCGGCCCTCCAGTACGAAATCGCGAACACCAACTTCCAGCTCGAAGTTACGGTGTCGGTCGCGAAGAAGTCGAGCGACGCGGTGCAGACACTCGTGAAGAATGGATAAAGAGGAACTCGAGCTTATCGCCACCTCGGCGTGGCTGTTCGTCCGTCACGGAAGAGCCGATCGCGCGCTTCCGCTACTCGAGGCGATACTGGAAGCGAACCCGACCGACGGGGTCGCGGCGGCGATGCTCGCGGAGATTTTCCTCACGCGCGGCGAGGCGCGGGAAGCGCTCGCGACGCTGCGCGCGGCGTCATTCCCGAAGGAGCTCGCCCGGGCGGCGGCGCTTCTCGAGACGCGCTCGCTCATAACGCTCGGCCGCGGGGCCGAGGCGAAGAACCGCTGGTCCCGATATCTCGAGGCCGCCAAGGGGGCAAACAGAAAATGGGTACAATGAAGAGAATGATCGCGCTCGCCGCGATGGGGGCGATTTTCGCGGGATGCGACAAGTTCATGCCGCTCAATTCGAACCTCGAGGAGACTCAGGCGAACGAGGTGATGGCGGCGCTCATCCGCGAGGACATCAAGTGCCAGAAGACGGCCGGCGACGAAGGGACGTGGAACGTCCTCGTCGACGAGTCGAAGTTCGGCGACGCGGTGACGGTTCTCGGGCGCCAGGGACTCCCGCGCAAGCAGTTCGACGGCATCGGGAAGGTTTTCAAGAAGTCGGGCATGGTCTCGAGCCCGAGCGAGGAGCGCATCCGCTTCATGGACGCGACGGCGCAGGAACTCGCCCAGACGATTTCGATGATCGACGGCGTCATCGACGCGCGTGTCCACGTCGTCCTGCCGGATAACGACCCGTTCGCGAAGAACATGCTTCCGAGCTCGGCGGCCGTCGCGGTCCGCGAGCGCTGGGACGCGGACGTCTCCGATTCGATTCCGCAGATCAAGAATCTCGTCAAGAACGCGATCGAGGGGCTCTCGGCCGAGAAGATCACGGTGACGATTTTCAAGGACGCGAAGTGAGAATTCGTCGATTCGTCGATTTGTCGATTCGTCGATTTGTCGATTCGTCGATTCGTCGATTGATTTAAGAGGTGCGGATGTGACAGTGGAGGAAGCGAGAAAGGTGATCGGGTCGGCCGAGTGGCCGAAGATCAAGGCGCAGGTCCTCGGGGGCGGCGAATTTACGCCGTATCCCGCGGACGAGGTCGCGCGGTGGCTGGAGGCGATCGATCGCGCGGAGGAGTGGAAAAAAGTGATCGACGGCGCGAAGATCCGCGAATTGAAGGCGCAGTATCCCGGAATCTATCCCGAGGTGCTGCGGCTCGCGCCGTATTTCGCTGGCAAGAGCGACAAGAAGAAACAGCTTTTGAAAATCAAATTCCCGGAGGCGTACGCGATATGTTACTCCTGAAAGAGAAGACTTTCGAGGTCGAGTCGGCGGGCGATGTCGTGAAGGCCGCCGACGCCGCGACGCTCGCCGAGGCGGAGAAGATCCTCGCCGCGGCGCGCAAGGAGGCGGAACTCATCAAGGCCGAGGCCGCCGAGGCCGCGAAGGTCGAGCGCAAGAAGGGCTACGAGCGCGGGCTCGCCGACGGGAAGGGCGAGATCATGATGCAGAAGCTCGACCTGCTCGATGAGAGCGTCGCCTACATGCAGTCGGTCGAGGACAAGATGGCCGCGATCGTGATGAACGCCCTCAAGAAGTGCGTCGACGAGATCGGCGACAAGGAGCTCGTCGTCCAGATCGTCAAGAAGGCGATGCACGCGATCGTCCGCAACCAGAAGGAGATCACGATCAAGGTCGCGCCCGACATGGTCGAGACGGTCCGCGCGCGGCTCAACGAGATTCTCTCGCGATTCCCGGGCGTTTCGTTCGCCGACGTCGTCGAGGACATGAAGCTCACGGGTACGGCGTGCGTCGTCGAGACCGAGGCCGGGACGGTCGAGGCGTCGATCGAGGTTCAGTTAGGGGCGATCGAGCGTTCGATCCAGAAACATTTCAATCGTCAGAATGTCCAGTAGTTTCAACTATATCACCGAGGTCCTCGCCCAGGCCGTGGAGGACGCCGAGCCCATCGAAGTGAAGGGCCGCGTAATTCAGGTCGTCGGGACGATCATCAAGGCGGCGGTCCCCGGGGTGAAGATCGGCGAGATCTGCATTCTCCGCAACCCCTGGGAGAACTACGAGGTCCAGAGCGAGGTCGTCGGCTTCACGAAGGACGCGGTTCTTCTGACCGCGCTCGGCGCGATGATCGGCATCTCCGCCCAGACCGAGGTCATTCCGACGCGCCACGTCCACATGGTCCCGGTCGGCGCGTCGCTTCTCGGCCGTGTCGTCGACGGGCTCGGGCGGCCGATCGATTCCGACAAGAAGGGGCCGATCCGCCCTGACGCGTATTATCCCGTCTACGCGGATCCGCCGAGCCCGCTCGAGCGGAAGATCATCTCGAAGCCGATTTCGCTCGGCATCCGCGCGCTCGACGGGATGCTGACCTGCGGCGAAGGCCAGCGTATGGGCATTTTCGCGGCGGCGGGCGGCGGCAAGTCGACGCTGCTCGCGTCGATCATCCGCAACACCGACGCCGAGGTTTCGGTTCTCGCGCTTATCGGCGAGCGCGGACGCGAAGTCCGCGAGTTCATCGAGAAGGACCTCGGGGAAGAAGGGCTGAAGCGCGCGGTAGTCGTCTGCGCGACTTCGGACCGCAGCTCGATGGAGCGGCTCAAGGCGGCGTACGTCGCGACTTCGATCGCCGAATATTTCCGCGATCAGGGCAAGAAGGTCCTCTTGATGATGGACTCGGTGACGCGCTTCGGCCGTGCCCAGCGCGAGATCGGCCTTGCCGCGGGCGAGCCGCCGACGCGCCGCGGCTTCCCGCCGAGCGTTTTCTCCGAGCTTCCGAAGCTGATGGAGCGCGCGGGCAATTCCGCGAAGGGTTCGATCACCGCGCTCTACACGGTTCTCGTCGAAGGCGACGACATGACCGAGCCGATCGCCGACGAAACGCGCTCGATTCTCGACGGTCATATCATTTTGTCGCGCAAGCTCGCCTCGATGAACCACTACCCCGCGATCGACATTCTCGCGTCGATTTCGCGCTGTCAGTCGGCGATCATCCCGAAGGACCACAAGGCCGCGGCGGCGAAGCTCCGCGAGATCCTCGCGAAGTATCAGGAGGTCGAGCTCCTCCTCAAGATCGGCGAGTACCAGAAGGGCGCCGACGCCGCGACCGACGAGGCGATCGCGAAGATCGACCGCGTGAACGCGTTCCTCTGCCAGGGCCTCTCCGAAAAGCCCGAGTATTCCGACACCGTCCGCTCCCTCATTTCCGCCGTCTCGTAAATCATCAATTCAATTGCGAATCTAATCTCTTATCTCTAATCTCTTATCTCTTATCTCTTCCCCCATGGCTTACGCTCTCCAGTCGATGCTCAAGATCCGTACGATGCGCGAAGATCGCGCAGCGACGGAGCTTACCGTCGCGCGGAAGGCGAAGGCGGCGGCCGAGGCGGAGCGCGAGCGCCGGAACGCGGAACTCGAGAATTATCTCGTCACGAAGGACGAGCGCCGCGACAAGGTCTTCGATTCGATAATGGGGCTCGCGGTGACGCGCGACCAGATCGATATCGCGAAGGAGACGGTCGCGAAGATCGACGAGGAAGGGGTGATCTTCGAGCGGGCGCTGAGCGACGCCGTGAAGGTCGTCGAGGAGAAGACCCAGGGCGAGAGCCGGGCCCACGCCCGCTACGTCGGCGCAATGAAGGAAAAGTCGAAGATCGAGATGCACCGGCAGGCGTGGGAAGAGGAAGACCGCAAGGAGCAGGAAGCCCGCGCGGAGCTGGAACTTGAAGATTTCTCAGGAAGGAAACTGGTCGCCGATGATGACGATTCCCTCGATTAGTTCTTTCGATATGGCGGTATCGCTCCCGTCCGTTTCGTCCGGGCTCGTTTCTCCCGTCCTCCCGCAGGCGGCCGAGGCGGCGCCGGCAGTCGATTCGTCGATTCGTCGATTCGTCGATTCGTCGATTCCGGAAGGAACAGGCCCCGATTCGTCGATTCGTCGATTCGTCGGTTCGTCGATTCCGGGAGGAATAGGCCTTGTAAAGCCGGAAGTTTCATTTGTTCCGATTGTAGCAGAAACACCCGCTTTCAAGGAGGCCATCAACCAGGTCGTAGTCGCTCTCGCCTCGCCGCACGAGGAAATCGTCGAGAAGCCGGATGGAACCGTGGTCGCAGCAGAGAAAGTAGAGAGTAGAGCGGAGAGAGTAGAGAGTAGATTGCAGGGGACAGGACCTGATTCGTCGATTCGTCGATTTGTCGATTCGTCGATTCCGATGGGGACAGTCCCCGATTCGTCGATTTGTCGAATCGTCGATTCGTCGATTCCGATGGGGACAGTCCCCGATTCGTCGATTTGTCGAATCGTCGATTCGTCGATTCCGATGGGGACAGTCCCCGATTCGTCGATTTGTCGAATCG
>R26__coassemble_1258_pt1 | contig 13005 bp, 12 predicted proteins | sample R26__metabat2_high_PE_025 | metagenome-assembled genome bin R26 | reverse complement strand
TCACATAAATGATTTACAGGCAAAGAAATTGGATGGCGTGTCTTTAAAAGAAAATGATGTACTTCTTAATATTACAGGAGATTCAGTTGCTCGTTCATGCATTGTTGACGAATTGGCTTTACCCGCGCGTGTAAATCAGCATGTTGCAATCATTCGCTTGAAAAACAATTGCGGAATTTTGCCCTTATTTTTAAATGAAATGATCGTTGCACGAAAAGAAGAATTGCTTTCTGAGGCACGAAAGGGAGCCACCCGAAAGGCATTAACTAAAGAATTCTTGCAAGGATTCCCCATTTTTCTTCCTCCTCTCTCCGCCCAGCGCGCGATCGTCGCGCGGCTGGATGCGGCGCGGGAGCGGTGTGAGGAGCTGAAGGCGGCGGCGAAGCGCGGCGCGGAAACGGCGGCGGCGATGCGCAAGGCGGTCTTGAAGGAGGCGTTCGAATGAGTGAGATCCCGAAAATCGTTTTGCCGCATGGCGGCTACAAGAAGCTCATCGTTTATTCGAAGAGCGATGTGATCTACCAGGGAACGGTCGTGTTCTGCCGACGTTTCCTGCCGCTCCACGGCGATCGCACGGTCGATCAGATGACCCAAGCGGCGCGCAGCTGCAAGCAGAATATCGCCGAGGGCAGCGCGGCGAGCGGCACTTCGAAGGAAACCGAGCTGAAGCTCACCAATGTCGCGCGAGCCACGCTCGACGAACTCATCGAGGATTATCTTGATTACCTTAAAAGCCATAATGCCGTGCAATGGCCAACGGACGACGAGAAGGCGAAATACGCCCGCGAATTCGCGAAGCAGCACGCCGATTGGTCCGATTGGCGCGAGATTTTCGAGACGCGCCCGGCGGAAACGCTCGCGAACCTGATGTTGACCTTGTGCCATCAGGCGCGATATCTCCTTGATCGCATGATCGCCGCGCAGGAAGAAGACTTCAAAAGACACGGCGGCGTCCGCGAGCGCATGCACGCGGCGCGAACCGCCGTGCGCGGCGAAGAGTGGAACAGGAGCGTCTACAGCCGCCTTGATTCGGCGGCGTCCGCGGAGGAGCTCGCCGTCTTCGCTGCGGAAATCAAGCGCAAAGTCGATCAGACGGTCTGGTCGATCGGCAGGCGAAAGGGGTGGCGGTAATGGGACTGATGGGACAACTGGGACCTATGGGACCTATGGGACAACTGGGACCTATGGGACAACTGGGACAACTGCGACGACAGTGGTCGCAGAGGTCTCATAAGTCGCATTTGTCCCATCAGTCGCATTCGTCCCATCGGTCCCATCATCGGAGGCACTCGCTATGAACGAAGCTCAGACGAGACTCGAAAAGATCGATCCGGCGCTCAAGGAGGCGGGATGGGACAAGCCGCCGTTCAAGATCGCGGTCGAGCAGCAGGTCGCACCGGGACGCGTCGAACACGATGGACGATCCCACAAGCCGGAAAAGGCCGACTATGTTCTCATGTACGGGAACCGCCGTCTCGCGGTCGTCGAAGCGAAGAGCGACGAGAAGCCGGTCGACGCGGGCGAGGCGCAGGCGCGGCATTACGCCGAGGCGCTCGGCGTCCGCTTCGCCTACTCGACGAACGGCAACGCGGTCCGGTCTTACGACCTCGTCCTCGGCACTACGAGCGATGTCGAGTTCATGCATTTCCCGACGCCGCATGAGCTGCTCAACCTCCTCGACCGCACGGAAGACGCGAGCTTGCTCGAAAAGCTCTGTCGCGAGATCCCATTCCTCCCGACAGCTCGCTATTATCAGGAGCGCGCGGTCGAGGGCATCATCAAGGCGCTCGGGCACGGACAGAAGAACGCGCTCGTAACCCTCGCGACCGGAACCGGCAAGACCTTTATCGCCTATCAGCTCGTCAAAAAGCTCGTCGAGGCGAAATGGTGTCGCTCGAACGGCGAGTTGATGCTCGGGCTCCGCAAGCCGCGCGTCCTCTTCCTCGCCGACCGCAACATTCTCGCCGATCAGGCGAAGGAGAGTTTCAAATTCGCGGAAAACGAGTGCTACCGATTGGAGGCGGGCACGGACGATCCGCCGATGGATCGCACCGTCTATTTCACGCTCTATCAGACGCTGCTTGGAACCGCTGAGACTTATGGGACTAATGAGACCAATGGGACTAATGAGACAAAAGTCGCAGATGTCCCATCTGTCCCATCAGTCCCAGCCGAGCCGCTTTCGGTCAAATTCAAGAAGTTCCCTAAAAACTTCTTCGACCTTGTGATCATCGACGAGTGTCATCGCGGCGGAGCGAACGACGAATCTGCTTGGCGTGTTGTGCTCGATTACTTCAAGAGCGCATCGCACATCGGTCTTACCGCGACACCGAAGTGCGACGTTAACGGATCGACCTACGCGTATTTCGGCGAGCCGGTCTATCAGTATTCGCTACGCGAGGGCGTGAGCGACGGCTTTTTGACGCCGTACCGCGTGAAGCAATGTCATTCGACGCTTACCGAATATCACTACGAACGCGGCGACAAGGTGACGAACGGCGACGAACTTGATCAGGAGAAGTTCTATTCGAACGACGAACTCGAGCAGGATCGCATCAAGATCAAGGAGCGCGACCGTCACTTCATCCACGAGCTTTTCGACGTGATGCCCGCCGACGAAAAGGCACTTGTCTTCTGCGTCACGCAGGAGCACGCCCTGCGCATTACGCACATCATCCGCGAGGAGGCGAAAAAGCGCGGCATTCACGCGAAACATTACTGCGAACGCGTGACGGCGGACGACGGCGCGATCGGTGAGCAGTACTTGAAAGAATTCCGCAACAACGAGAATCTCGTTCCGACGATTCTCACGACCTCGCAGAAGCTCTCCACCGGCGTCGACGCGTGCAATGTCCGCTCGATCGTACTCCTCAAGCAGGTGAAGAGCATGGTCGAGTTCAAGCAGATCATCGGACGCGGCACGCGGCTTTACGACGGCAAGCCCTACTTCACTATCTTCGACTTCACCGACGCGACGAGGAAGTTCACGGACCCGGAGTGGGACGGACCGGTCGTCTGCCCGAAGTGCGGGAAGAATCCGTGTAAGTGCGGGGATAAGCCGCGAAAGCCGTGCCCGAAGTGCGGGCACATTCCATGCACCTGTCAGCCGAAGGTGCACGATCCGTGTCCGGAATGCGGCTGCTGGCCGTGCGTGTGCGAAAAGGAGGAGAAGGAAGCGATCACGATCCAGCTCTCGCCGACGCGCGTCATCACCGCCTATTGGCAGGATAAGGTGTTCTTCGATAACGAGATGCTGTCCGCGGCGGAATTCCTGACCCGATTCGCGAAAGCGATCCGCAAGGCGACGCAGACGCCGGAACTCCTGCGCGAGTGCTGGGCCGATATGGCGAAGCGCAAGGATTTCATCGAAACGATGGAAGTGGTCGGTTTCGACAGCGACAAACTCCGTGAGATTCAGAAGAACATCGGTCGCGACGACTGCGACATCCTCGATGTGATGCTCGATATCGCCTACGATGTAGCTCCGGTGACACGGGCATTCCGCGCCGAACGGGCCGAGCACCGAAAGTCGACGCTTACGGGAGAGCGCAAGTCACTCTTCAAAGTGATTCTCGAGAACTATGTCCGCGATGGCGTCTGGACATTGACCGCGGCGAGTTTCCGCGATCTCCTGATGCAGCGCTACTCGAGCATCGTCGGCGCCTACCAGGCCCTCGGCTTCCGCACACCAGCCGATGCGATGGCGTTCTACGGCGATCTCCAGCGAGAACTTTACGCCGCGTAGCTCTCCACGTTCTCGGCACTCGCTCCGCTCGGCTATCCCCTCGCCTGCGGTTCGGCCCTCGAAACAAGTTTCTCGGCGGTTACCCCGATCTCCACGGCTAATAAATCACTCTCTTATGGCACTTCCTCAACGCGGAGCTTGCGCAAGTGTTGTGAGAAAAATCACCGAACAGAAGTGAGAAAATCACCGAATGGAAAACGGCGAATATGAGATAAGTCTATCCGTGTGCTGGACTTTCTACCGATTAATGTGGTATAATATAAATCGTTTTGAAATACAAAAGAAAGGTAAAAGATAGTTAATGACAACCACTTTAAGGATTGAAGACTCGCTCAAAAGCGAATTGGATGATGTTTTCGACCAAATCGGCATTACGATGACGTCGGCGATAAATATCTTTCTTCGTCAGGTCGTCCGTTCCCGCGGCATTCCGTTTGAAATCAGCTGCGCCGAACCCAGAAGGTACGAATACGCCAGAACTCGTCGTGTTCGGAACGAAGCTCTCGCCGCGTTGGACGCGATATCAGCGGAGCGTCTGGCGAATAATGAACGCGAATTGTCGATGGATGAGATAGACGCTGAGATCGCCGAGGCGAGGCGTGAACGCTATGCGAGGGAGCGCGCATGATATACGCGGTCATCGATACCAATGTTGTTGTGTCGGGCATGATGTCGGCGAATCCCGAATCGCCCACCAAAAGATGCTTGAGGGCAGTACTTGGGGGCACGGTATGCCCGCTTTTCAATAGCAAGATAATTTCGGAGTATCGCGAAGTGCTGTCGCGCGACAAGTTCAAGTTTGGAGCGGAGCGTGTTGCGGCAATCATTGCAAGGATAGAGGCTGATGGGTTGTGTATCGATCAATTGCATAGCGCCGAGAAGTTTACAGACGAAACCGATCGCGTATTTTATGAGGTTGCGCTAGCCAAGGCCGATGACGGGGCTAAAGTCGTTACAGGCAATTCAAAGCATTATCCGATATCTCCGATTGTGGTCAGCCCGGCGGAATTCTGCGCCATGATTGGGGTGTGAAAGGACTCGCTTATGGCAATGCCGCAAAGAGATAACTATATCGACGAGCTTTACAAGACCGAGGCGCTACTCCAGTTCGCGCTGATGCACAACGACGAGGCGGAAGCGGAACGCCTGCGGGGCAAGCTCCTGCGCCTCTCCAGTCTCGGTGAAGCGGGCATCGGCGATTGCAAGTCGGTGTGGAACGGGAAAAACTGAGACGCCGCGTGAGTGTGCAACGGAAGCACACTCGGTAATAGGAACTTCTCCCACGCATCAAATCTTCTCTCCTATGCGCCGTGCAAGGGAGAAGTTTAGGGGATGTCGGGGTTAATAACGGGGCATAAAAACTTCTCTCCCGACACACCCTGAAACGCGAAAACCCTTTGTATTTCGGGGGTCTAAAGAAGGACTTCTCCGAGTTCGCAACTCGGGATGGTGGTGAGCGGCGGATACGAACCCTCGTCCCATGCGTCCCTTTCGTCCCGTGCGTCCTGATAACCGACCATCCAGGACCCATCCCTTCAGTCCTTCTGTCCGGATGTCCGGAAGTCCTGAATACTCGTCCCGTGCGTCCGTGAACCCGGGCAATTGCCTCCGCCGCCCGCGCCGCCGTTCCGCGAGCGATTCCGTTATCAGCGCGCCTCGAGGATCACGGTACTGTATCAATGAGGTTCGGCCATCGGTCAATCCCGTACTGACCTCTTCACTCCATCTACTCTTCCATTCTTTCTGGATGCAGAAGAAAATCGAAAAGGCCTACAACGAGGTATCCTTTATCGGTGCGTCTCGGCTTTAAACCGGTCTTTTCCACAATGATCTTTCGGAAAGAATCATCGATATAATTGAGGGAGCGTTGTTCCTGCTCCGACTTTTCAAGTGTCGGCATCGCATACGCGGACTGGATGTAATACTTTCGCGACCCGAGAGTGCAAACGAAATCGACTTCATATTGAATGCGGATACGCTTGCCGTCCTTATCCTTTCCCCACACCTCGACAATGCCGACATCCACGTTAAAGCCGCGATAGCGCAGCTCGTTGTAGATGGCGTTCTCCATCAAATGGGTTTCTTCGACCTGCCGCCATGCGAGAACGCAATTGCGAATGCCGAGATCGGAAAAATAATATTTGGCGATCGCTCCGATGTATTTCCTGCCGCGAACGTCATATCGGCGGGACTTCTCGGTCAAAAAAGCGTTGTTCAGCGCATTCAGATATTTAGCGGCGGTTTTATCGCTCATTTTGCGTCGCTTCACCCCGAGAAAGGTATCCGCCAGTTTCTGGGCATTGGTCAACGACCCGACGGCGGAAGCGATCACCTCGACCAATTCCGAAAGATCGGTGTCGTTTTTTAATTTCAAGCGGTCTTTGATATCCGTCACATAGAGTCGGCGAAACACGTTCTCGAGATACTGCTGCTTCGACTCTTCATCCGGACAGGACAGTATTTTCGGAAGACCTCCGTAGAGGATATAATCATTCCACGCTTCGTCATCGGTTCCGTTGTAAGCGGCGCGGAATTCCGAAAAGGAAAGCGGCATGAGATGCACCTCATCGCCTCGCCCGCGGAAATTGGTATTGATGTCGCTCGAAAGATGCTCGGAGTTAGATCCGGTAACATAAGTGTCGACGTTTTCGAGGTGCATAAGCGAATTCAGAACATCTTCGAACTCCTCTACGAGTTGTATCTCGTCGATCAGCACGTAATACTTACGATCCCCGCTCGTCATCTTCCGAATGTAACCAAGAAGCGCATGCTTCTCGCGAAGTTTCTCATTCTCGAGTTTATCAAGTTCGACGGCGACAATGGCGGAATCCTCCACCCCGATGCCAATCAAATATTCACGGAAAAGGTTAAAGAGAAGATAACTCTTGCCGCAGCGCCTGACCCCGGTCACAACCTTGATCGAACCGTTCCACATCCGCTTAACCAGCCGATTCAGGTATTCCCTTCGTTCGATCTTCATAATTCTCCTTTTTGTGATAATCACATTTTTCCGAACGACGGGCAGTTTATCATATCATAGGCAAAAAGGCAAGAGGGGGACGGGACCCGATCATGGCGTAACTAATTTATCAGATAGATTAGTTACGCAGTTACGCGACATAAAGCAAATCCCGACGAGTTCCTCACCGTTGTCCGGAAACTGAACTCGACCCTTTCGTCGCGTGCGTCCGTGAACCCGGGCAATCACCACCGCCGCCCGCGCCGCCGTTCCGCATCCGGCCGTTCCGCGATCGATTCCGTTATCAGCGCGCCTCGAGGATCACGGTGAGGTATGCAGGATTCGAACTTTTCGCGGCGTTCACATCACGATTCGCTTGGGCTCGATGATTTTGAAGATGTTACGCCGTAGGATTCGTGGCGAGCTGAAGAATCGTTTTTCCGCAAGATTCAAACCCGTGCCGTCTTTGATCCGCAGAGCTATAAGGTCAAGCGTGCATAATAAATCCGCGACCTGCAGCATCTTGTATTTCAAATGTTCGACACCCTGAGAAAACGAAACGTGCAAACCAAGCGATTGCTCTTCAAAAGCATCCGCCAATATCTTGGTCACCGCCTTCTGCCCGGCATCATAGTAAATCTTGATTTCATCCGTTGCTAACAACCCGCGGCATTGCCTTGAGACGAATCCGATCAGATCCGCGGCAAGCCGCTGATTCGCTTTCTCGGAATCGTCAAAGAAATCAGTATCGACCGAGAAACTGGCAAATCGAAATTCGGTGTGGCGTACGAATGTCAGCATCCTGTCCAATATGCGCGCGCGCATCTTGCGACTCATCGCGGCGAAAACTCCGTCTTGCCGAATCAGAGGTGCGGTATGAAAGATGAAGGTGGATGGGTCAAGACCGAGGTCTTCGTTCGCCTTATCCAGTTCAGCAATCTGCCTGGATATATCGATCGACTGGTCATGAATGACCACCGTGACAATACAATAACGCGCCGGGTCTTCGATATCGCCGAAGTTCCCAGACTCATCTACAAATACGCTGACTGTCCTATTTTGATTCATCTGTAAAATACAAAAGCGGCGGGATCACTCCCTACCGCTCAGGGCGAAGACAATACCTCCGCATCACGATGTCTCAAGCCTTGCGACCCTCGACAGGGCTTATTTTACCAAATCCTCCGTGTCGGAGTCAATGAGGCGGCGAAAATCAGGGCGTAACTAATTTATCAGATAGATTAGTTACGCAACATAAAGCAAATCCCGACGAGTTCCTCACCGTTCGTCTGGAAACAGAACTCGACCCTTTCGTCCCGTGCGTCCCGTGCGTCCCGTGCGTCCTGATAACCGACCCTCCAGGACCCATCCCTTCAGTCCTTCTGTCCGGATGTCCGGAAGTCCTGAATAATCGTCCCGAAAGTCCGTGAACCCGGGCAATTGCCACCGCCGCTCGCACCGCCGTTCTAATCCGGCCGTTCCGCGAGCGATCCCGGTATCAGCGCGCCTTCAGTCCTCGAACGGATTTATAAGTTCATCGAATCCACAGTCTCCGAAATCACGGGTGTTGCGAGTATAGAAGACCGTCACTCCGGCGAACTTCAGCGTCTCCGCGAGGCGCACATCGTGAATACGCCGGCGAGCGAAGTCGCGCTTCGCAGCGCGCCGCCAGACATTCTCCATCATACGCGCGTCCTCAGGAACATCAACGATCGACCAATCCGGATTCGCCCTGTACGCGTCAATGACCGCTACCGCTTCCGCGGCGGAGAGCGGCTTTTCGAGCACCTTCGGGTTTCGAAGGAGTCCGTAAAGCTCTACGAGTGCCTGCTGAGCGATAATGAACTCGTTATTCGTCGCGTTATCGGAGAGCAGCCGAAGCGCCGCCTCGTGGTTCGGATCTTCCGGAACCGTTGCCGCGAAGAGCACGTTGGTATCACAGGAAATCATGCCCAGACCCTCTCCACGAGCCGGTCCTCGTACTCTTCCTCGCGCCAATTCTCGTTCGCGAAAGGATCGGCCTTAAGCCCGGTCGCACGGCACACCGGCGGAGTCCAGCTCGTGCGCTTTTTGCCCTTCGCGATACTCCCGGCATGAACGAGAACATAGAACTCGATCGCGTTGCGAAACACCTCCGCCATGCTGATTTCCTTGAACGCGGCGAAATCCTTCGCGTTTGTATATAGCCGCTCCGGCAACTGAATCTGAGTTCGTGTCATAATGATGAGTATTTTACACCATCACTCATATCATGTCAACGGCCCTTTGACAAATATTTCTCCCCGCTTCCGACGAGTTCCTCACCGTTGTCCAGAAACTGAACTCGACACTTTCGCCCCGTGCGTCCCTTTCGTCCCGTGCGTCCTGATAACCGGCCCTCCATGACCCATCCCTTCTGTCCGGATGTCCGGAAGTCCTGAATACTCGTCCCGCGAGTCCGTGAACCCGGGCAATTGCCACCGCCGCTCGCGCCGCCATTCCGCGAGCGATCCCGTTATCAGCGCGCCTCGGGGATCACGAAACTGTATCAATGCTACTGTATCAATAAGGTCTCGTCGGTCCCAGTATAAGCCAGTGTCATAAACCGGTAATAACGCCGGTTTGCTGTCCCTTGCCGCTTGCCTTTAGGGGGCACCCGCTCAACGGTAGCCGAGAACATGGATGAACGGCTGAGCCACCTTTACCGCTCACAGGCTCCGCAGTCGCTGCAGCCGTTGCAGGTGAGACGTGAGCCGCAGGTCTCGCATTGCGCGCGAAAATGAGCGCTCGGCTTGACGATCGGATCGGTGAAAAGCATACCCTCGGGCGCATCAAGGTGATAGGCGATTTCGCGTCCTCGGTAGCTGAGGCCGGAGCGGAATGCCTGAACGCTCTGCGTTCGCTTGTCCGGGATTCGGTAGGTCTTGCCGTCCTTGACAAAGGTTGTCCCGGTCTCGATAAAGTCGAACGTGACATCGTGTCGGCGGCACTGATCGCTCAGCGTCTTCACCCATTCGCAATGGCAAGGCCGAGCGCCATCGTAATTCTCGCCGCCGCAGAGAACCTGCTCGATGAGACCCGTCGCGAGATATTTCTCGGCATCGACCGGTCCAATTAACGGCGCGGCCATGAAACCGCGGTGCTTAGCGGGAAGATCGAGCAGAATCGGAAGCCGCTCATCCGCCCGCGCCTGATTCTCGGTCGTGACCTGCAACAGTACATTCTCGTATCCCCCGCCCCAATCGGACGGCAGGCATTCGCGAATACGCGCGGCGCGCTTCGTAAGGATGCGGAACACGAGATCGGGACGCCGACGGATTACCCGCCACGCCTCGTCGCGCCATGCGTCCGCCTCCTCGACGAAGAAATCGGTCGACAGCCCGACGAATATCTCCATCCCGGACGGATACTTGAACGACCCGTCGCGATTCCGCCGGAGTGGCATGTTGAAGTTCTCGGTCCGGAAAACTTTCGAGGTGTCGATCCCCCGTTTCCCGTCAAGGAAATACATATAGCAATGGGCGCAGCCTTCGCTGACCTTATGAACCCATGCCATGGATTCCAGATGATCATCCGTAACTGATTTATCAGATAGATTAGTTACGCCAGACGAAACCGCGGACCGTTCATTTTACATTCTCCATTATCCATTTTCAATTTTACCGGTCCCCAGCACTTCCCGCTCGACGAATACTTGTTGCCGTTCCGACGATAATTCACTTCGCTCATTACCGCACCTTCCTCATTTCTTCTCAAGCTCCGCTTCGAACGCTCGGGCGAACTGATCCGGGCAAGACGTGCCGCCGCGGCAGTTGATACCCTTCAAGAGCGGCACTAGCTCCTCGACCTTGCGACCGATGACGAGCCGTATACACTAGGGTCTCCCGGCCTCCTGTTATCTCTTTCGGTAATCTCCATAACATAAGCACTTTCAGCATATCAATAGGGTCTTGTCCTCCCCGAGCGCGTACCGCTGGAAACGCGACTTCGGTTTGTCGGGCAGGGTCTGTCGGATGAGTCCCTTCGCCATCAGCGGTCCGAGATAGGCCGAGGCGAGAAACGGACGGCTCGATATGCCGAGCGCCTCCGCGATTTCCGCCGCGCTCCGGTCACCGCCCTTCAGGAACTCCAGCAGCTTCGCCGCGGCCGCGCTGCTGCCGCGCTCGAGCTCGATCGACCACTTCTCCGGTATACACTAGGGTCTGAACCTCCTCGTCCTAAGCAGATAATCACCTTGCTTTTGTGAAAAGCAAGGTGTTTCTAACCGCCTTATCGTCAAAGCTGTAGGTGGTCTTTACTCCCGCTTCTCTGCCGATGCGCCCAATCAGATAGTCAGAAAAATCCGCCGTACCTTCTTCAAAATCGGCGACCGCACTCCACACTTCATCGCGATGTTCGACTTCGATGCAATCAACAAGCAACAAATGTCTTATCACTTCAATAAGTTTTTCACGCGGTTGCTTGTACGCCCGCGCCAAAACCCAGATGGTCTCACAAAGCGCGACGGACGATATAAAACCGTGATTGTCATCGTTTATCCATTCCTCGAATATACGCGTAGCGACGGCGGATTGCTCTGGGTCATCCTGTACTATGTACCGAACGATAACATTGGTGTCTAGACCGACCATCACCAGCCTCCACAACCTATCGCCGCATCCATTTCTTCGAGAGACACCGCCTTCTTCGGCTTGGCGACAAGTCCTTTAAGATCTTTGACGGACCTGCGCTTAGCCACGATCTCAACCCGCTGATCCGGCTCGGTGACCAGAAAATCAAGCACATCCCCCGTTCTCCAACCGAAAAGTGCCCGTAGTGGAGCCGGAATCGTGATTTGACCTTTCGATGAAATTGTGGAATACATGATATTCTACCTTTCTCAACTTACCTGAAAGTAGTATATCACATTCTTACTAACGCCATCAAGGCGTAAGAGTTGAAGTTGAAAGTTGAAGTTGAAGAGCGGAGTGTTCATCTTTCTTCTCAATCGACAAATCGACAAATCGACGAATCGACGAATCGACGAATCGACAAATCGACGAATTCTCCCCGCACCTCTCCTCAATCGACGAATCGACGAATCGACGAATCGACGAATTCTCCCCTCCACTCCTTACCCGAGCGCGTACCGCTGGAAACGCGACTTCGGTTTGTCGGGCAGGGTCTGTCGGATGAGTCCCTTCGCCATCAGCGGTCCGAGATAAGCCGAGGCAAGGAACGGACGGCTCGATATGCCGAGCGCCTCCGCGATTTCCGCCGCGCTCCGGTCGCCGCCCTTCAGGAACTCCAGCAGCTTCGCCGCGACCGCGCTGCTGCCGCGCTCGAGCTCGATCGACCACTTCTCCGGCGCTTCAAGCGGCGCGACTCCTGAGGCGTGAGACGATGATTCCTCGTCATCCTGCGCCGCCGTAACCTTCAACAGTCGCCCGAAAATGCCGTCGCCGACCCTGCCGGACCGCTCTTCCTCGGCAATCTCGCCGAGCCGCGCACGGATCGCCGACTCGTGCCGCTCGACGATCTGCGACCAGTCGTTCTCGTCTTCGACCGTATCGCCGTAAATCTCGCGGTACATCGCCCGACAGTGCCCGTCGCCGTTCACCGCCGCCGTCCAGCTGCACCATCTGTATTCCGTCGGCCACTTGCAGATCCCGCCTTCGCACGGATTCGCATCGATGTACGCGGCGACCGCGCTCATATCTTCCGAAATCGACTTCGACTCGCGATGATGATAGCGCCCTTCCCACATCGTCCCCGCGTGATTGTGCCGTCCGTACCCCCTTGACCGCCGCCCAGAATTGTAGTATCCTATTCTCAACGCTCGGGTCGAGACCCTGTCCACGCGCGAGGATGGAGTCAGTTATTCCCCGGGCGTCATTTTTTTCTATTGAAATCGCCTCCACCGAATATGCCACCTGTGCCGGATCCCCAGGATATACTTTCTAGGTGATTTTCGCGATATACTCAACGCCTTCATACCTGAACCAGGCACCATGTTTCGTGTATCGTTCGATATCCACGGAACCATTGCGCGGCTTTTCATCCCACAGGAACAATGATTCCCGGCATAGCTCTTCAATTCTCGCCACTGCCGCCCAATGCACCGCGCGACCAACGGACTGATCACGCGCCTTGTCGCTGAGCGCTTTCAAAACTTGCTTCGTAAAGCGAAACACCGCACCCTCGCAATTCATCACCTCGCTACCCTTCAGGGACAGCAAATGCGCTTTCGCTTCTTGAAACAATACGCTTTCGCATTCAACTATCATCATTGTCAAGTCACGGACAGAAGTTAGCACTTCGTTCTTGATGGTTGGTTGATGTT
>R26__coassemble_1234_pt1 | contig 13158 bp, 14 predicted proteins | sample R26__metabat2_high_PE_025 | metagenome-assembled genome bin R26 | reverse complement strand
ACGGCGAGAACGAGAACGCGGTCAAGTGGCAGATCTGGGCCGCGCTCCTGACGCACCTCCTGTTGCGCTTCCTCAAGTTCAAGGCCAAGGCGAACTGCAGCTACACGCGCTTCGTCGGGTTCGTCCGCGCGGTCGTGTGGCTCAAGAAGGACCTCATGTCCGTCCTGCGGGCCTATGGGATAGCACCGGGCGAAAATCAGGGTGACACTTTGGAAAACATGCCGTATTTACTGGGGTTTGAGAAATACTTCGCGGCGGCTGTGGGATAGCAACGCGCCAAAATGGGCCTCGAAACGAAACGAATCGGCACACGCATCAGAGAGATTGAAACGATAACTGCCTGAAAATCAAAACCGCAACGGAATTAACGACCGTTGCGGCTCAGGAGATTTTCGCCGTGGGATGGTAGTGATTATTGGTATAAACCGAACTAAAGCTCTGCTCGTAGGTACCGCTACCAGACATCTTGGTGATGGTCACGTTTCTACCGTTAAAGCCATCGCTCATCGCGACACTACCGCCAATTACGAACTCAGGAATAATCGTCGGGCTCGAAGACCAACCATAATACGCACTTCCGGTAGTTCCAAGAAGCTTCACTTTGGAATTCGTATTACCATAAGCATTGATAACCTCGTCCAAACGGCGGGGTGCATCCTTCGTCGGGAAGACGACCGTACCCGTCCAGGTACTTGCGAGGGTAAAGAGCGCGGTGCTAGAAGTCGGGAAGCTCGCGAGCGTTGCCATTCCTGAACCATCAAGAGTGAATTTAGCTGTATCAGCGGCAACGGTAATCGACTCATTCGTGGCGAGCGTTATAGTCTTACTTCTCAGCAGGACCTTCAGTGCTCCCGCGCCATCAACCTTTGCCGCAGCAATGGCTTCATCGAAATCATCATATGCCGTAGTCCCGACATACGCCGCCTTTTCAGGATACGCGGGAACTTCATTTACAAGGTTTGTGATTTGCGTACCGGTAAGCACCCCGTCGAACACCTTCAGGTCTTCAAGGCTGAAATTAAGGTTGGTGTTTGTATAACCGCTGGGGGTGGCACCATGATATCCGGACATCTGCACACCTTTGGTTGGCAAATCGTTGGGATACGTGGCCGTTCCGATTTCTGCACCATCAACATAAAGTTTAAGCTCTTTGTCGCTGGAACAAGTAAGAACATAACTATGAAAACGATTTGCGGCCAGCGACGGACTGCAGGTAATTAATGTCGTCGGAGAATTTCCGGACATAGAAAGTAAACTGAACTGACCCTCGTCACCCGTCGCGAAGGCGAAGCCCTTACCATTGCCGGCATACACGGCGCCGATACCGAACATCGCCTTGGATGAACCAGTGTCTATCTTAAGACTCATTGATACTGTAAATCCCGATGTCGAAATGGGGCAGGTATCCGACCACCCGCTCGGCGCAATGGCGGCTTTATTTTCACCGAGACCGGAAGAGCGCGAAATCGTCTCAAGATTATTTGCGGTAAAATTGATCTTCGTACTTGAGGAGCCGCTATCGTTACCATTAGTATCAAAGGTCCATGCGTGGACCGGAGCGGGATAAGCCCTGAGCGTAATAACGCCGGCCTCCACACCAATATACCCGGGAACGATAACCGCGTTGGAGACCTTCCATGTGATCGTCGGGACCGAAGTTCCGGTTGTATACATAACCGGAGTGTCGGTCATACTGATGCCCTCGGGAAGGATAATCGTGCCGCCGGTAGAATCGGCATCGAGGTAAAGCGAACTGATCGGATCGTTCGTAGCCGTACAAGCCGAAAGATCGAGCGTACCACCGGTGAGCTTCACAATCGTCCAACCCGCTTCCAGTACTTGCGCGGCGGTTTTGGATTCGTTCTCCGCGATCTCGATCGCGCCTACCTCTTCATATGATATTGTAGCGCCATTGAAAGTCACATTGTACTTACCGGCCGTATCACCGACATAAATCTGCCTCACTCCATTGGAGCCGCCGGTAAGCGTACCAGAGCAGAGCGTGTAAGCCGTATTGGTCGAAACATTCGAAGGCAACTTGATGATGGTCGACGAGTCAATCGTAAGATTGCCGTCGATAAAAACGGTAGTATTTGTGCGATCACCGAGAGCTGAATAATCGAGCGTAACCGCGCCGGTAGCGGTAAAGGTATTCACCTTGAGCGTACCTTCACCCTTCATACGCAAGATGGAACTAATTGTGCTTGCCGTCGCATCGCCGGTCTTCGGATTGTAGGTGAAGAGCTTTACAATGCCGGTAGTTCCGCCCTTGGTAAAATCAAATACCGCACCATCCGCGATTTCCAGAGTAGCGTCACCTAAGAAGCCGGAGCTCCAGCGTGTCTCGGTATTTTCCGAATAAACATCGACGCTCTTCTCCAGCTTGAATTTGGTTGCGGTAGTGCCGGTAACGTCACCAAACTCGTAACCGCGTTTTTGGTTGCTAGAGGTGCCCAATGTGAAACCATTGCTGATAACATAAAGGCCGCCGAGCGAGAGCGGTGAGAAGTCAAGACTTATCGCCGCTGTTCCCACTCCGTCATAAACCAACCCATAGCCAGGAGCCGCATAACTACTCTTTCCGGAGCACCAATCACCCCAAGTCTGCTTCGACGCGTCTCCGATCGTGCCGTCCGCCGCAATCGCTCCCATCGAGTTGCCGGAAGAGAAGTCGGCGACCGACGTCGCGCGCCAGGCATAGAGCGTCGTATAAGACCAATCGCTATATCCGGAATCGCTCGAATAGGTCGTCGCCCCCCACGCCGCGCCCGGCAGCGCCCCGAGGCCCGTCATCGCCGCGATCGAGGCGAGAAGCTTGATGATTCTTGTTTTCATGTTTTCCCCTTTGTGTTTTTGAAATTCTTTCGGTGTGGCGCTACTGCTGTATGAACCGGTAGAACGAGTCCTGCCCTTCGGAAAATTCCTTGTCGACGCAGGTCTTGAGATAGTCGTCATCCTCCAGAAACAGCCGCGACTCCGGATCGGCAAGCACCCGATAGGTTTCCGAGCCGTAAAGTTTCGCGAAAGCCTCGTCCATCGGAAGCGAAAATCGTTCCATCAAGTGACGCGTTAGCACCGTCGCGCAGCTTCCGATCAGGGTGTTGGCTTTCTCGGCGTTCATCAGTAGCGCCTCCAATCCACTAGCTCGAAGCTGTCAACCGCTTTCGCTACCGCGGCCTGGTTGCATATACAGACCTGCACCCCGAGGTTCTCCGGCTCAAGCGACATCAAGAGCGTCTCCTTCGCCCGCACCGAGCCGACGGGACCGAACAATCCGCGCGTGTAAAGCTGCAAGGCCGCGGCGGTGTCGTCATCGGCGGTCGGCCCCGCGACAATATCGTACCCGTGCCTCATACCCGCTCTTCCAGCGAGCACGAAATCAAGCCATTCCATATCCGCCGACTCGAACACCTTCACGCGGAGTTCTTCGGCAATGGTCGGCTTGAGCGTTACGCGATAGAGCCGCTCGTCGCAGTCAGGCGGCAACGCGCCGCGGCTTCTCCGCTCGGCTTCACGGCGCTTCTTGTGCATCATGCCAATCGCCTGAGCGGGAGTAGTAGCCATATAAAATCCCTGACCGAAGTCCTTGCGGATCCGGCCTTTCGAGATATCGATCGCCGTGATCAGCGAAATCGTCCCATGAAACAGAGGTCGCTCAAACACCTCCGACATACGCATCGATCTCCTTTACCATTTCGCCAGGGGTCATCGCATCAAACACATCGGGGCATTCGGCGACGTAGTTGAGTACCCTGTGCTGCCGATCCAGGGACAGGAATTCCTCCCTGGTGAGCCCATGCGCGTCAGCATACGCGCCAGCTACCAGGAACATAAGAAAAATAGTATTGTTTAGCCGCTTTTCAGACATACACCGATATTATATCAGAATATCCGACTGAAGTCATCTTGCCCCGAGGCCCGTCATCGCCGCGATCGAGGCGAGAAGCTTGATGATTCTTGTCTTCATGTTTTCCCCGTTGCACTTTTAGTATTTTACTTTGGGTAGTATATCATAAACCTACCCCGTTTGGGTAGTGCCCCTGCCCGCGGCGGGCTCAACCAATCACACCTGCGAGAATTGACGCTCCAGAAGCCGCGAAGCACAACTCCGAGAGCAACTCCCATCGCCCGCCGAAGGCGCTCCGTGTTTATCAAAACAGGCCCACCGCCCCACCAGCCGCACCACTACCCTAACGAAACTTGCGCAAAATATGCCCCGTTTCAATAGACCCCTTTTAAACATGAATTGCCGGTCAATACACCCAGGTCTTCCGGCTCGTCGCGCGGAGACGGTGGCTGCGAAACGAATTCTCCGGAACGCGGCCGACGCAGGCGATGAAAGCGAGAGCCCTGGGCTCAAGACTGCGAAGCTGCTGCGCTTCCGCGACAATTACCGGGAGCGTGTAATGGTCGCGCATCCGCTCCCAGTCGGGAAGCGACCCGCGCTCCAGGACACGCGAGATGATGAAGCGCCTATGCTTCACATCATCGACCTCGTCCCGCTCCACGTCCCAGAACAGCGTCGGGCTCAGCGATTTCACGAACTCACTCATAATGAAAGCCTTTGCACCTCGCTCTTGATACGCTCTTTCACAGCACCCCATTCGGCGGCCTTCAGCATCTTCGGCATCGGCAGCTCCTCAGCGTCTTCGAAATAAACGAGACTGCGCAAAACCATAAAGAGATTACTGTCGGCGTATTTCGCGGAGTAGAATTCCAATATCTGCCTCAAGGAAAAAACATTGAGCAGAAAATATATGTCAACGAAGTCTTTCTTCGTTCCCCGATTGGTAATCGCGGCTATCTTCATCGCCGCTATATCCTTCAACGACGCGAGGCGTATTCCCGCTAACTCGACGGCTGGCTCCAGCCAAGGATACGGATACGAGACGCAATCGATCTTGACATCGTCGACGGTGAAGAACTGAAGCCGCTCTTCACCGCCTTCGCGAACGACTTTCTCTGCGCATGAAGCAAGAGCAAGCTCCAACGGCGGCTGCGGCTTCCAGCTGCCGAAAAGATCGAGATCGATAGATGTGCGGTGCCCAAGATGCAACGCGAGCGCCGCGCCACCAACGAGGCGCGTTTCTGCGAAAGCGGTCTGCGACTGGATCCGTCTCAGCAGCTCCAGCGTCTTCGGGGAAAGTGTCTCAAGAAACAACATCACACTCCCCGAGGCCCGTCATCGCCGCAATCGAGGCGAGAAGCTTGATGATTCCTGTTTTCATATTTTCCCCTTTGTGTTTTTGAAATGCTTTCGGTACGTTAGTTGTACGCGACACAGGTGTCGTAGACTTCGTCCGGACAGAGGTCGGAGCCGTCCGGCCACATTACCGTCCCGTGATCCGCGACAACCTTGGCGAAGACGCTGTCGTTCCATATTCCGGAGAGGCACTCGTAATCGCGATAAACGTTGCAATCGAGGATGCCCTTCTTTCCGTCGCGGAAAAGGATATCGAGCCGGTAGCCCGGAAGCGCCTTCACCGTCTTGACTCTGTTCATCATCATTTTCGTGGTTCCAAATCACGGGAGATGAGGACGGCGATGCTTACCTCCCCTTTCAGGGTACATATAAAGCACGATCCCGGCGAAAGCGGAAACTCTACCCATTCCGGTGTCCTCCAGTGATTCTTGTTTTCATGTTTTCCCCTTGGTGTTTTTGAAATTCTTTCGGTGTTGACGCGTCATCGCGCAATCGGCTGCGGATCCCTGTCGGTAATTGTTCCGTCCGGAAGCTGCCAGACGATCTTGCCGTTGATCGAATAGACATTGGCGATACCCTTCCGACGGTTTTCCTCCTGCGCGAGCCGGACGGCGGTATTGACTATTCTAGTCATCTGCTCAACTACTTCCGGCATAAGCCCTCCTTGAATGCTTCGTAACGCTCGCCGTCAATCACATTCACGGCTCCATTTCCATGGGCGATAAGCGTCGCTGCGAAGCCCTCATTATTATACAGCATCCAGTGGTCGGCTATCTTCGCGTAAACTTCGAGGAAATTCGCCTTGCTTCGCGCGTAGCGCCGCCGGACATCGTCATCCGGGATGTAATGTCCGCCGGCCTTGACCCGCGCGGCGATTCGCGCGATGCACATCTCGGGCGAATCGAGGTAGACGTAGCCGATATAGACCTCGTAGCCAAGAGAGCGCGCCCTCTCGATTCGCTTTACGTACGCGAAACCGCTGAGCGTACTCTCGATTGCGAACGAACGCCCTTCCGCGATATATTCGTCGACTCGGCGAAGCGCTTCCTTGCCCGCCGCGATTGCCGCCGCCACCGGCCTCGCGGGATTCAGTTCCTTCGCGATATCGTCCGGGTTGATGTAAGTGACATTCTCCTCGGGCAAAAGCACCCTGCTGATAGTGGACTTTCCACTACCGTTCGCCCCCGCGAGAATATACATCCGCTTGCTCAAGCTATCCCCCGTTGCCGCTTTTGGTATTTTACTTCAGGTAGTATACCATAATTCTACCCCGTTTATCCAACGGGGCGGGCGCGGATTTAACACGCCAAGGAGCGGAGAAGCGCAATCTCCTCCTTGTACCCCTGGAGATCGCACGGCGTCTCGAGATAGAACGGCTTGTCGCGGAGCGCCGGGTGGTTGACGATCCGGCGAAACGCTTCAAGGCCGATATGGCCCTTCCCGATCTTCTCGTGGCGGTCCTTGTGCGAGGCGCGCGCGTTCATCGAATCGTTGATGTGGATCGCCTTCAGGCGGTCGAGCCCGATCACCTTGTCGAACTCCGCGAGGACGCCGTCGAGATCGTCGACGATGTCGTAGCCGCCGTCCCAGACGTGGCAGGTGTCGAGGCAGACTCCGAGAATTGTTCGATTTCTCGATTCCTCGATTTTTCGATTTATACGATCGATGATCGAGCGGAGCTCGGAAAAGTCGCGGCCGACTTCGGAGCCCTTACCGGCCATCGTTTCGAGCAGGATCGTCGTCGAGGGCGCGTGGCCGAGCTTCGCGACGGACTTCTCGATCACGCGCGCGACGAGGTCCGAGATAAGCTCGATTCCCTTCTCCGCGCCCTGGCCGACATGGGAGCCGGGGTGGAAGTTGTAGAGCGCGCCGGGCGTCATCTCGAGCCGCTTCAGATCGTCGACGAAAGTCCGCTCCGCGAAGTCGCGGATCCGATCCTCGGCGGCCGCCGCGTTGAGCGTGTATGGCGCATGGGCGAGAATCGGCCCGATGCCGTTCGCCGCCGCGTAGTCCTTGAACGCGGCGATGTCCGCGGGGTCGATCGGCTTCGCCGCGCCCCCGCGCGGATTGCGCGTGAAGAACTGGAAGACGTTCGCCCCGATCGAGACGGCGGTCTGCGCCATCGCGAGATACCCGCCGCTAGAGCTTAAGTGACAACCGACTTTCATAAGAGATTAGAGATAAGAGATAAGAGATAAGAGATAAGAGATAAGATGTGGATTTCTTACCTTCTCACCTTCTCACCTTCTCACCTTCTCACCCTTCTCACCCTTCCACCTTCTCACCTTCTTCGATCGTCGACTGGATCGCGACGAGGAGCTCGTGGGTTTCGCCGGGGGCGAGCGCGCGCGGGGCCTTCGGCCAGGCGGTGACCGGCTCGACGCAGACGAAACGGTTCCAGTCGTCCGGGCCGAAATCGGCGAGCTTCCCTTCGGGGCCCGGATTCCAGACGATTGCGGAGCCGTTCCCGCTCGAGACCATCGCGATCGCGCGCTTGAGCCCGGCGTCGAGGAGCGCGAACTCGTGCTTCGTCGCGGGCGGGAGCGTGAAGACGTGGTCGGTCGAGGTCGTCATCGCGAGGTCGCCCGTCTGGACGTGGTCGCTCATGTCCTCGGCGTAGATGTACGGGCAACCGTCGAGGCCGCGCACCGAGACGCGGTCGCGCTCGCGGACGGTGAAGTACGGGTGGAAGCCGGCCGTGAATTCGAACGGCTCCGAACCGGTGTTCTTCGTGACGAGCGAAAGATTGAGCTTCATCGAAACCGCGATCTTCACCTCGATATCGAAGTCGTGGTTCCAGAGTTTCTTCGTCTCGTCGTTCGACTTGAGCCCGAGCGTGACCTCGGTCTTCTCCTCGGAGTATTCCGAGCCGCGGACCTCGAACGGCATGATCCGCGCGAAGCCGTGCTGGACCATCCCGGGAATCGCGAGCTTCCCGAACTGGGGGAAGCAGAGCGGAATTCCGCCGTGGAACGACTCGCCGCGGTTGTAGTCGCGTTTCGCCGGACGGAAAATGACGGGCGAGTGGCCGGTCGGGCGGTACGAGAGGACGTTCGCGCCCATGAGCGCGACCTCGGCCGCGCCGAACTGGTTCGAAAGAACGACTTCGGGGTAGCCGCAGTGGCCGACCTTGAAGACGATGCGCCCGGGGGCGCCGTAACGGCGGTTGAGTTCGTCGATAGTCATTTTACGCGCAGCATTTGAGGTAGATGTAGTAAGCGCTCGCGCCGAGCATCGCGGCGCAGACGAGGAACGCGAGGAGGACCTGGAGGAACATCGGGTCCTTCGCGCAGCGGGTGAACGCGCGCGCGCGCTTCATCGAGAAGCGCATCGGGCGGTTGATCGCCCAGCCGCACGCGTTCAAGATCGCGCCGAGGTCGCGCTGGCGAAGCTTGAACCAGGTGAGGATGACGCTCGGGAGCGAAACGACGAGGATGACCGCGACGATCGAGACGAGCATCTCGACCGCGTTCATCGACGAGACTGCCGCCATGATCGACGCGAACGCCGCGCCCATCATGCCTACCCCGATGCCGATCGCCGCGACCGAGCTCGCCATCGCGGCGCCGCCGGCCTGGGCGTTCTGAGTGCCCGCGGTGACGTTCGCCTGCGCGGCGGTCTGCTTGTCGCCGAGGAATTTCTTCACGGTCGAGGCGATTCCCTCGCCGAGCTTGCGCCACGGCGCCCAGAACGCCTCGGCGAGCGAGACCTGATTCTCGACGACCTTGGTGACGACCGCCTCCCAGTCCTTACCGTCGCGATCCTGGAAGACGCCGTTCCGGCCGGCGTAGAGCCCGGCGACCGCGCCCGCGGTGACGACGGCGCAGGCCGAAGCCGTGAGCCCTTCGGAGGGACGCGTGAGCTTCACGTAAATCACGCAGCACTTCGACTTCTCGGCGAGCGCCGAGTGGGCGGCTTCGCTCTCGACGTGGAAGCAGAGGTGGAGTTCCTTCGCGTCGATCCGGAGCGTACCGGTCTGGAAGATCGCGAGCGTTTCGTCGGAATAGAGGCGGCGCATGTTGACGTAGTTCTCGAGGAACTCGAGGAAGTGGAGCTTCAAGCGGAGAATCTTCTCCTCCTCTTCGAGCTTCGCGAGGACGCCCGCGTTCATCACCGGCTTCGCGGCGAGCCACGCGCGGTAAGGCGCGAGCGCGGCCTTGACCTTCTTCCAGCCGAGACGGTCGAGCGCGGCGACATCGCCGAGAACCGGCTTCACGCACGCGTCCGCGAAGGCGATGATCGCCTCGAGGTGCTTCGGGTTGAGATGGTCGCGGAGCGGGAGCGTCTTATCGGCCTCCTCGGTGACGAGCGGCATATCGGCGGGCGGCGCGAAGAACTCGTCGACGATCCCCTCGACCGCCGCGAGCGCGGCGTCGGCGGCCGGCGTCGCGTCCCCGAAGACGGCGACCTCGGCGCTCTTTCCCTTCGCCTCCCAGTCGGCCATCGCCTTTTTGTCGGCGCCGCTCGGCTCGACTTTCGCGAGATCCGCGGCCTTCGCGACCGTCTCGGCGAGCTTCTTCTCGTCTTCCGCGCTCGGCGCGAAAAGGTCGTCCATCCTGACGCCCTTCGCCTTCAGGAATTCGATCGCCGCGAGAACCTCGTTCACGCGGATTCGCCCGTCGCCGTCGGAGTCGATCAGCTTCAGCATGCGTTCGTCGAAGCGGACGCCCTTCACCGGCATCGAAATCGCGAGCCAGTGCTTGACGTCGAGCCCGGCGAGGTTTTCGATATCCGCGCCGCTCTTGAGCGCGACCTGGGTCATGCGACCCGCCTTGAACCATTTGAATTTGTAGGCCATGATGATTACCTTGGTGGTTTATGAAAAATTCTTGTGGAGCTCGAGTATCCGCTGGTTGGAACTGCCGCGGAACTTAAGCGAAATATCCTTGAGCGCCTCGACGAACGGGCCGTCGACGAGAACGTCGGTCATCGCGAGGATTTCGTCAGTCACCTCCGTGCGCCACCGCTTGTGGGGCGAGTTCGTCTCGGGGCCGAGCGCCGCGCCGGAGGTCGGGAGAAGATCGAGCTCGTAGACGCAGCCGGTATAGATCCATAGCGTCTTCGACTTCCCGAAGCGCTCGCGGAAGCGGCGGAGGAAACCGATAAGCCCGCGCTGGTTCACGGGCTCCATCGGCTCGCCGCCGAGAAGCGTGAGCCCCGCGATGTACGGCGCCGCGATCGCCTCGAGAAGCGAGTCCTCGACCTCCTTCGTGAACGGCTTCCCGTACGCGAACGACTGCGCCTCCTCGTTGAAGCACCCCTTGCATTTATGGGTGCAGCCCGAAACGAAGAGGGAGCACCTCACTCCCTCTCCGTTCGCGACGTCGCACGTCCTTATGCTCGCGTAGTTCATTCGTCGATTCGTCGATTCGTCGATTCGTCGATTCGTGTGTCCGGAGATTCAGTCATCCCCCTCATTCGACGAATCGATAAATCGACGAATCGATAAATTTCTCACGAAACGTGAAGAACGCGTTCCTTGATTTCCTGCGTCCGGCCCTGGTTCCAGAACTGGGAGCCGATGTAGCCGCAGGTGCGGCGGGCGACGTTAAGCTTCGATTCGTCGGTGTTGCCGCACTTCGGGCACTTCCAGATGAGCTTCCCCGACTCGTCCTTCACGATCTCGATCTCGCCGTCGAAGCCGCAGACCTGGCAGTAGTCCGACTTCGTGTTCAGCTCGGCGTACATGATGTTGTCGTAGATGAACTGCATGATCGCGATCACGGCCGGGATGTTGTTCTGCATGTTCGGAACCTCGACGTAGCTGATCGCGCCGCCGGGGGAGAGCCGCTGGAACTTCGCCTCGGTCGCGAGCTTCTTGAAGGCGTCGATCGGTTCCGTGACGTGGATGTGGTACGAGTTCGTGATGTAGTTCTTGTCGGTGATCCCCTTCACGATTCCGAAGCGCTTCTGGAGGCACTTCGCGAACTTGTAGGTCGTCGATTCGAGCGGCGTACCGTAGAGAGAGTAGTCGATGTCCTCGGCCGCTTTCCACTTCGCGGTGTACTCGTTCAGTTTCTCCATCACCTTGAGACCGAACGCCTCGCCCTCGGGCTCGGTGAGCTTCTTCCCGTTCATCGCGAGGACGCATTCCCAGAGCCCCGCGTAGCCGAGCGAGATCGTCGAGTAGCCGCCGTGGAGGTAGCGGTCGATCGTCTCGCCCTTTTTAAGCCGCGTGAGGGCGCCGTACTGCCAGAGAATCGGCGCGGCGTCGGAGAGAGTGCCCGTGAGGCGCTCGTGGCGGCACTGGAGCGCGCGGTGGCAGAGCTCCATGCGCTCTTCGAAAATCTCCCAGAACTTCTTCTCGTCGCCGTGGGCGGAAAGCGCGATGTCGACGAGGTTGACGGTGACGACGCCCTGGTTGAAGCGGCCGTAGAACTTGCCCTTCGGGACGTTCCCGCGCGGGACCGTGAGGAAGCTGCGGCAGCCCATCGCGGTGTAGCAGTAGCCGTCGCCGTCCGCGTCGACCTTCAATGACTTCATCACTTTCTCGGAGATGTAATCGGGGACGAGACGCTTCGCCGAGCACTTCGCCGCGAGCTTGGTGAGGTACCAGTAGGGCGTACCCTCGCGGACGTTCTGCTCCTCGAGGACGTAGATGAGCTTCGGGAACGCGGGCGTGATGTAGACGCCCTGCTCGTTCTTGACGCCGAGGATGCGCTCATTGAGGACCTCCTCGATGATCATCGCGAGGTCGCGGCGCTCGGCGTCGCTCCGCGCTTCGCCGAGGTACATGAAGACGGTGACGAAAGGCGCCTGACCGTTCGTCGTCATGAGCGTCACGACCTGGTACTGGATCGTCTGGACGCCCTTCTGGATCTCCTTCTTGACGCGCTTTTCGACGATCGCGTCGAACTTGTCGGCGGGCATCGTGACCCCGGCCTCGGCGCACTCCTCGGAGAGATCCTTCCGGATCGCCTGGCGCGAGACCTCGACGAACGGGGCGAGGTGGGTGAGCGAGATCGACTGGCCGCCGTACTGGTTCGAGGCGACCTGGGCGATGATCTGGGTCGCGATGTTGCACGCCGTAGAGAAGCTCTTCGGCTTTTCGATCATCGTCCCCGAAATGACGGTACCGTGCTGGAGCATATCCTCGAGGTTGACGAGGTCGCAGTTGTGCATATGCTGCGCGTAGTAGTCCATATCGTGGAAGTGGATTATCCCCTCCTTGTGGGCCGCGACGATGTCGGGCGGGAGGAGGAGACGCGCGGAGACGTCCTTCGAGACTTCGCCCGCCATGTAGTCGCGCTGGACGGAGTTGATCGTCGGGTTCTTGTTCGAGTTCTCCTGCTTCACGTCCTCGTTGTTACACTCGATGAGCGAGAGAATCTGCTTGTCGGTCGTGTTCGCGTGGCGGAGAAGCGACTGTTTATAGCGGTAAGTGATATATTTCTTCGCGATTTCCCGCGCGCCCATCTCCATGATCTTCGTCTCGACGACGTCCTGGATCTCCTCGACCGTCATCGCCCGCTCGCGAGCCGCGCACACGCCCGCGACCTCCTCGGCGATAAGTTTGATGCGGCCCTCGGAAAGCGCGTCCTTGTAGTCGACGGCCTGGGAGGCCTTACGGATTGCGTTTTCGATCTTCTGGATGTCAAACGGCTTCTCTTCACCCGACCGCTTGATGATCTTCATCTGCTTTAGAGGAGGCATTTTCAGTCTTTCTGCTTGATTTGTTCAATTTCCCGCCATTTTGCCCACAAAACACATTCTGTGGTGGCATGAGCGAATATGATACACTATCCCTTGTGGTTTTACAAGAGGGAAAATTCAGTTTTTATGCGCCCCCGGCAAGTCTCCGGGACCATCATCTTCGGGTGCGCCTAGATGCAATTAAAAGATCGGTCAAGTGTTTTTTCTGTAAATTCGGCTCCGGTTCACGGCTGATTTTTAGTCCTCTGTGTTTCAAATTTCAGTTCCGTCGAGTTGCAAACAGGCGTCCTGCCCGCCTGCGC
>R26__coassemble_1203_pt1 | contig 13389 bp, 10 predicted proteins | sample R26__metabat2_high_PE_025 | metagenome-assembled genome bin R26 | reverse complement strand
GGTCAAATGAGGTTATGCCGCGAACGAATACCCACAGTCATGCACGAAGAGCCTAAAAATTTTCACCGGGGTGTCTCACCGCACTTGCAATTCACGTGTTTTGTTATAAGTAGCTGCGTACTTCGTCTTTTAGGGGAAACGTCGTGTTTCAAACATTACAGCCTTGCGATTTGACGCCGGGCGAGGGCGTTTGGTAGAATACCCCAATAGGGTGAGGGCGATTTTGCCCGCGCTTAACTACAAAGGGGAAAAATCAACATGAAAAAACTGACGATAAAGGCCCACGCCTTTATGGCCGCGCTGCTTTGTGCGACCGGGGTGTGGGCGGACTACGCACAGTGGAAAACTGCTGCAGGTATTGAAAACTGGCGAGGAACAACTAGCCAGGCTTTTCATGTATCGACTGTGCAAAGGACTATTCTCGGAGATGACGGATCCCTTACTGCGGGTGACGAGTACACTATGACGAACGATAATACCGCAGAAACTACTTGGAAGCGGTATGCAAGTAACCAGTCCGTTTATAGTGCGCCGGGCATGGCTCTGCGCTATGATACTTATGGATATAATTCCGCATCCGATGCACAGTTCACTCCGTTGAGTTTTGGCGGTCTTATCGTTGAATCGTTAGCTGATGAAGAGGGAACTATCGAGTATTCGATTGTTGGTACTGGCTCTCGAAGCACTGAACTCGGTAAGGCGGATTACACAACATACTTCAAGTTCGATAAATCCTTCACTATCAATCGTCAGGGAACTACATCGATTTTGGGTACAGCTAATGTCGAGGTCGCGGATGGCGCTGTATTCAAGGCGCAGGCTTACAGTGATCAAGGTGTCACTGTTGCGTCAGGGTCGACGCTCATTATGTCTGGTGAAGGCACGATGATTCCTGGCACTGGATTAACTGCGTCAGGAGCCACGCTTGACTATACCGCGCTTGATGGACGCGAGAATGCAACCGCATTTATTGACGGCAATCTTACGATTAACAATGCGACGGTAATTAAACTCCCGGCATCGGTTGGTGTGGATACCTCGTACCAGCTTTGTTCTGGAACGCTCAGCGGCGGGACGCTTGGCTATCGCACTGTTTATGTCGGCACGGAGTCTAAAGTCGTACTTGCCAAGTTTACTGATAATACTATTTCTTACAGTCTCCCTGTCGACCCGACACCGATTCATTGGTGGACATTTGAGCAGGATGGCTCGGATGTCGGCACTTCTAGTTCTAAGATTACTTTTAATACTGACAATCTAATCACTGTTTCTCGCACATCGGGTATTGGTGAGAATAAGGCAGAGGTCGCTCCTTCCGGCTGGAGTGATACCTGCCCGGTTTCGTCAACCGAAGGTTTCACGATTGCGATGAGTTTGAAACTTGATACCGGCTCCAATAAGGCGATGTTCGGCATTGGCGCGGCTGCGAATACCAGCAGCACTAAAACGGGCTTCTGCTTTGCGACCGGAGATGAAGGTACATTCAAGGTTCTTTCGATGTCTGGGTCGACTCCGACGGAATTCATCTCGTATACGCCGACAACCGGCACCCTGAGATATCATTATTATGTGCTCACCTGCACGAGTGATAAGGTAGTGAAACTTTATGTTGACGGCAAGCAGGTAAACACTGAGCAGACCTATACATATCAGAACGATCTTCCTACTCTAGGCGTTCAGATGTCCGGATACCATGGCGCTACGCCGAGCGGATATACGAATACGAATCTTGATTTCTGCCTTGAGGACCTCAAGACATTCGATGGCGTACTTACCGACGACCAGATTAAGGTACTCGCTGACGATTATCCGGTTTATCCTGAGGTGACGCGCGAACCGATGGAGCTTGTCTTTGACGGCACCACCACAAGTTTCAGCGGCAAGGGTTACGATAGTGAGGGTAATCTCGTAGATTTCTGCGTTGGCGATACGCTCGTCTTTACGAATGATGTTACCGACGCGGTGATTTATATCAGTCATGAAACCGGAGTCTCGAATATTCGCGTTGCCGATGGTGTGACAATTCATTACGGGCAGGCATCTTCTCAGAGTTTCGCCGATGCTTCACAGGTGGTACTTGGCGAAGGGGCGAAGCTTGTTCTCCGCAAGTGGGACTCCAATTGGAACTCGCTTACGGTCTGCAATAAGATGTCGATTACCGGTTCGGGTACAGTTGAGTTCGCTTGTGATCCGACTTCGATCGGAACTATCACTTCCGAAGCCGGCGTGACTTTCGATATCAACGGCAAGACGGTGAACGGCGTTATCAGCGGCGGTACTATCACCGGCTCGGGTACGATTAATATGAGCGGCACGATCCCGAATTGTACGCTTGGTACTGACTGGACTGGCACGATTAATGTCGGTGCAGTTTCCGGTAACATGACCAGTATCACCAGCCTCGTGAACGCGAATTCTACGGTTCAGCTGACGGCGACCGGCGGTTATATTGCCGGAGGCACCGATGGTGCGACATTCTCTGGTACGCTCAAAACCGACGGCTCCGTCACTTTCAATAATGGCGGCAATGGAATGACCGTCAACATCGCGAAACTCGCGGGCTCGGGTACCTTTAACTTCAATAGGTGGAACAGCGCTACCGCTACCTATAAAATCACCGATTCGGTTGCTGATTTTACTGGCACGGTGTCGATTACTGTCGGCATCACCTTCGTCGCTCCCGCCGAGATGACGGTCACGACTTCGAGCGACGGCTACAAGGTGGTCGAGACTGCGAAGGAGGACGGCACCTACGAATATGTAGCTAAGACTCTCGAGGAGATCTTTGCCGCGGAAGTCGCCGCTGCGAATGCTTCGACCGAGGCAGTGACGATCACGTTGAGTGATGACATTACGCTCGCGAATAGGTATACATTCAGTGGTACCGGCGCGGTCACGCTCGATCTGAACGGTCATACGCTTACCGGCGGCGACGGCAACGGCAGTGTCATAACCGTCACGAATGGTGCGAAGCTGACGGTCACCGGTATTTCCGGTGGCATCACTTCGGAAGCTGCTCCTTACATCTTTGGCGTCAGCGGCGGTACACTCGTTATCGACGGCGGTGCTTTCTCCGGCGGCACCACCGCGACAATCCTCTCGGTTGGCGATGGTAGCTCCATCACTGTAAACGGCGGTTCGATCAGCGGCGTCTGCGGAATCTTTATTGAAAAAGACGCCGGCACGGTTGCTGTCACCGGCGGTACGATCACGAAAACCGCTTCGGCTGAAAGTGGTGACATGGCCGCTATCTACGCTAACTCCGGTACTGTCACAATCTCCGGCGGTTCGGTGCTCGTTGCGGAAGGCGTGAGCGCGAGCTCGGTTGCGAAGTGGGGCGATTCGCCGTCCATTTCAATCATCGGCGGTTCGTTCACGACTGATCCTTCGGATTATGTCGCGACCGGGTACGAGGCGACGAAGGACGCGACGAGTGGGCTTTACGTTGTTGCCGAAGCTGTCGCGAAGCCCATCGCCAAGGTCGGCGAAGATGAATACTTCACTCTCGCCGCCGCGTTCGACGCGGTCGCGGAGAACGGCACCGTTACGCTCCTCGCGGACTACGAGTCGGAAATCATCCCCACGAAGGCGATGACGCTCGACCTTGGCGCAAAGACGGTTGGCGATATCACGATCGCCGGCGTTGCGGTCACGGTCCAGAACGGTACCGCGAGCACGATCACGATTGGCGAAAAGGGTGAACTCGTCGTCAATGGTACCTCGATCAAGAACACGAGCAAGGTCGTGCTCGCGTCGACCGACGCGAAGGCGACCTATGTCGGCAAGACCGATACTGTTACCCCGACCGTCGCGGCCGATCTCGCCGATGGCTATCAGGTCGATATTTCGTATAACGAGACCACCTCGACCTCGACCTACACGCTCATTGAGAAGAGCGCCGCGGCCGTCAGGGTCAATGATGTTGTGGTTGCCCCCGACGCGGATGGCAACTACACGATCGATGTGACCACTTCCGGTGCCGTCATCACGATCGACGATGGCATCACCGGCAAGATTACGATCAACATGACCTCGGCGACCACGGGTTACGCGCTCTACAACTCGAGCGATGTCACCCCGACCGTCAAGTATATCGCGGACGGTACCTATAACGTCACCAAATATGTCAAGGCGACCACCGATTGGACCGGCACCACGATCGCGCTTGATTCGGAAATGGTTCCCGCGTTCGCGATCACCGAAGACGGCGAAGATGACGACATTACCGCCGGCGTCGTGACCGTCGAGTCGATTCCGGGCCTCGTCTACCGCCTCGTCGGCGCGTCGACGCTCGAGGGCCTCAAGACCGCGAGCGCGATCACGGCCGTCACTGCGACGGGCGCGACCACGACGCTTAACGCTGGTGATGACGCCATCACGACCGCGTCCGGGTTCTACAAGGTCACGGTCGACCTCAAGTAAGCCGGGAAGAAAACCGGCGGGGACTGTCCCCGATGGCCGCGCCATGGTTCAAGCCGTGGCGCGGCTAGCTTTTCTAGAACCGCACCCACGCCGCGGTAGGCAACTTCGGCCAGCGCAGCTCACGTGCGGGGCGGGGCAAATCCGGCCGGGGCAAAAACGGGTAAACTCCAGTGTAGACAAGCGCGACGGAAAAAGGTATAGTGGAGCGATAACTATGAAAACGAAACCGCTTTTTCTCGTTCTCTCCGCGCCTTCGGGGTGCGGCAAATCGACCATCATCGATCTCCTCCTTCAGGAATATCCCGACTTCGTCTACTCGATCTCGTGCACGACGCGCGCGCCGCGCGGCGAGGAGGAGGACGGGCTCGACTACCACTTCAAGACGAAGGAACGCTTCGAGGAGCTGATCGCCGAGAACGCGTTCATCGAGTACGCGAAGGTCCACGACAACTACTACGGGACCTTGAAGGCGCCGATCGAGGAGGTGCTCGCCGAGGGGAACTCGATGATCCTCGATATCGACGTCCAGGGCGCGGCGAAGGTTCGCGACTACGTCCGCGCGCTCCCGAACACGGACCCGATGAAAATCGGCTACGTCGATATCTTCATCAATCCGCCGTCGATGGAGGAGCTCCGCGACCGGCTCGTCGGCCGCGGGACCGATACGCCCGCCGTGATCGAAAAGCGCCTCGCGAACGCCGAGGGCGAAATGGCGCGCGCGGGAGAATACATGTTTCAGGTAACGAACGACGATCTCGACATCTGTTACAAGCGGATGTGCGACCTCATCGACGCGCTCTCGGGGCGCATGTAAAGGAGAAGGGCGAAATGCCGCTTTACGTTTACGAGGCGAAGGATAAGGAGCACGCCTGCGACAAGTGCCGCGACGGATTCGAGATCAGCCAGTCCCTCAATGAGCCGAAGCTCGATCACTGCCCGGCGTGCCGGGCGCCGGTCTACCGCGTCATCCAGGCGCCGGCCCTGAGGCACTCCGAAACCGATCTCAACTACCGCGCGAAACGCGCCGGCTTCCACGCGATGAAGCGAATCGGCAAGGGAGAGTATGAGAAGATGTACTGATTTATCAATTCGTCGATTTATCGATTCGTCGATTCGTCGAATGAATTGATGGATGGCGAATCGACGAATCGACGAATCGAGGAATGAATTGATGGATAGCGAATCGACGAATCGACGAATCGACGAATCGAGGAATTATTTCTATGGAACATCATTTCGAATCTAATGGAATTAAAATCTCGCTCCTCGGATACGGGGCGATGAGAATGCCGACCGCAGACGGCGGACACGCGAACACCTGGGTCGCGGAAGGGTATTCGAAGACCGGGATCGATCAGGCGGAATTGAATCGCCAGATCAGGATGCTCCTCGATGCGGGGTGCACCTACTACGATACATCGCCCGCGTACTGCCGCGGCGAATCGGAGTCGCGCCTCGGCGAGGCGCTCGCCGCGAGCGGCTACGACCGCTCGAAGTACCTGATCGCGACGAAGCTCTCGAACTTCGCCCCGCAGCAGTATCCGCTCGCGGAGTGCAAGGCGATGTTCGCGAAGTCGCTCGAATACCTGCGGACCGATTACATCGACAACTACCTCCTCCACGCGATCGGGAACGGCGGGTTCGAGACTTTCTCGAAGCGCTACCTCGAGAACGGCGCGCTTGACTGGTGCGTCGAACTTCGCAAGGAGCGGAAGATCCGCAACCTCGGCTTTTCGTATCACGGCGACCCGAAGGCGTTCGAGTGGTGTCTTGACCACCACGGCGACTATCACTGGGACTTCTGCCAGATCCAGATGAACTACGTCGACTGGCGTCACGCGCAGGAGGTGAACTCGCGGAACCTCGACGCCGAATACCTTTACCGCCGGCTCACCGAATTGAAGATTCCGGTCGTGATCATGGAGCCGCTTCTCGGCGGGCGTCTCGCGCGCTACAACTACGCGCTCGCCCACGAGCTTACGCCGCTCGACCCCGAGGCGACGCTCGCGAAATGGGCGTTCCGCTTCTCGGGCTCGTACCCGAACGTGATGACGATTCTTTCCGGCATGACGAAGACGGAGCACGTCGAGGAGAACATCCGGACCTTCGAGAACTTCAAGCCCTGCACGGACGAGGAATTCGCCGCGCTCGAGCGCGCTGCGCAGGCGCTCCTCAAGCTGAACACGATCCCCTGCAACGACTGCAAGTACTGCATGCCCTGCCCCTACGGGCTCGACATTCCGGCGATTCTGATGTTCCGCAACCAGGTCCTCACCGCGAAGGTTCCGCCGAGCGCGAAGGAAGTCCTCGCGATGTACCGGAAGGCCGTTCCCGAGGAGCTGCGCCGCGCCGATCACTGCACCGGCTGCAATCGCTGCGGTCCGCACTGCCCCCAGTCGATCAACATTTCGAAGGAAATCGCGGCGATCGACGAGTGGGTGTCGTCGCTGCGCGACGAGGAGTTGAGAAGGTGAGAAGGTGAGATGGTGAGAGGGTAAGAAGGTGAGAATGGAGGGAAAGATGAAGAAGATGCTGAAGATAATCATCGCCATAGCGATGGTGGGCGCGGGGGGGGCGGCGTTCTTCGGGGTGAAGGGCGCGGCGTGGGCGGCGAAGATCCAGCCCGCGGCGAGTGTCGCGTTTATCGTCGTACTCCTCGCGACGCCGCTCGTCGGGCGGCTCTTCTGCGAGACGATGTGTCCGCTCGGAGTTCTCCAGAGCTTCGCGAACTGGATATTCCACCCGAAGACGAAAGTCCGCCGCGTCTGCACGCGCCTTCCCGAGACGAAGGCGCAGCGGATCGTCCGCTGGACGATTTTCACGGTCTCGGCGGCGCTGTTCCTTTCGGGCTGCGGCGCGCTCGCGTTTATCGCTGACCCGTACGCGATCTTCGGTCGCGCGATGACCGCGGTCGCGTCGTTCTGCCGCGAGGAGGGCGGCGAACTCCCGGCGATCTACCTCGCCGTTTCGCTCGGCGCGTTCGCGGCGGTACTTGTCCTCGCCGCGTTCGGGAAGGGGCGCGTCTGGTGCAACTGGATCTGCCCCGCGGGGACGCTCTTCAACTTGATCGCGAAGCACGGCGCCTGCCGCCATCAGATCGGAAAGGGGTGCGCGAATTGCCGAAAGTGCTTCGGAGAAAGAGATAAGAGAGAAGAGATAAGAGATAAGATGAAAGAGTGTAGAGAGGAGAGGGTAGAGAGTAGAGATAAGAGAGAAGAGATAAGAGATAAGATTGATGGTGGAGTGACGAGAAGGGAGGCGATTGAGGGAGTGGCTGTACTTGCGGCGGTCGCGGCGGCGGAGAAGACGACCGACGGCGGGTACGCGCCCGTGTCGCTTCACGCGGAGCCGGAGCGCGCGCGGCCGGTGCTGCCGCCCGGCGCGACGAAGAATTTCGACCGGCTTTGCGTCGGCTGCGGGCTCTGCGTTTCCGCGTGCCCGGCGGGCGTAATCAAGCCGTCACTCTCGCTAAAGTCCTTCGGCCAGCCGCGGCTCGATTTCCGCGGCGGACACTGCCTTACTGCCTGCGACCAGCGCTGCGCGCGCGCGTGCCCGGCGGGCGCGCTCGTCTACCGCACGGCGGACCGGACGAAGGTGCACATGGGCTACGCCGTCTGGAAGAAGGAGAACTGCATCCGCACGACGGACGGGACCGCGTGCACGGCGTGCGAGCGGAAGTGCCCCGTCCACGCGATCCATATCGTCGACGGCTTCCCGGTCGTCGACCGTGAGACCTGCATCGGCTGCGGCGCGTGCGAGCACGTCTGCCCGGCGCGCCCGGATACGGCGATGCACGTCGAGGGGCTCGACCGCCAGCATGTCGTCGTCCCGGTGACGGCGGACGAGGTTCTCGGCGAGATGAAGAATCTCCTCGCGGAAGGCGCGGCGATCGTCGTCGCGCGGGGCGGCGTGATCGCTGATCGCGCGGAAGGGCGCGGAGTGAAGCCGATTATCGGGCTTTACGAGAAGGGCGCCCTGAAGGACGCGCTCGTCGCGGACAGGATTATCGGGCGCGCGGCGGCGGCGTTCTGCGTCGCGGGCGGCGCGAAGGAAGTCTACGGCGAGACGATGGGCGAGGACGCGAAGACATATCTCGAGTCGCGCGGCGTGAAAGCGAGCGCCGGGAAGCTCGTCCCGCGAATTCTGAACCGCGACAAGTCCGGCCCCTGCCCGATGGAGAAGGCGGTCGAGGGGCTCGACGAGCCGGTCGCGATGATCGCGGCGGTGAAGGCGGCGCTCGCGGCGATGAAAGGCGCGTGATTGTGGACGGCGCGGGGGATTTGGTATAATTCGAGGTGGAAGAGGGACATTCTCTCCAAATGAAGGAATGTTGTGAAGCGAGAAACGCAAAAGGGAAATGAAGATTAAATCGATGATTGTGAAAACGCTCGCGCTCGGCGCCGTCTGCGTGATGGCGGCGCAGGGGGCGTGGGGAAAGGAGATAGTCTGATGCCGCTGATACGCGAAGCGATTGATGTAATGTCACCGGCGGACCGGATGATGACGATGGAATATCTTTGGAGCGTCATGTCCAACGCGGCCGAGCCGGATACGCCGGAATGGCACGCGGCGATCCTGAACGAACGCCGCCGCCGGGCCGTCGCCGGAGAGGAAGCCTTCATCTCGGTTTCCGAATCGAAATGTCGTCTGCGGGAGAGCGGCTGGAGTGGGCGACGACAGATAGGGGTTTGAAATGACGATTAGAGAGACAGAGATTTACCGCAAATGGTTTGGGCGGCTTCGCGATACAGTCGCGAAGGCACGGATACTCGTTCGATTGCGCCGCGCGATGGCCGGGATTTTCGGCGAGGTGCGGGATCTCGGTGACGAAGTCTCTGAATTTAAGTTTAAGTTCGGCCCTGGTTATCGGATTTATTATACGTTGAGAAACGGGGAACTTATCATACTCCTGGCCGGCGGGGATAAAGCTACGCAGTCAAAGGATATTGAAAAGGCGAAGACGCTTGCGGCAAACTTGCAGGGAGGCGAACAATGAAGACTATGACAACGGAATGGAAAATCACCGAGCATCTTCAGACGAGGGAAGAGCGCGAGGCATATCTTAACGCGGCGTTCGAGGATGGCGATCCGGAAGTGATTTCCGCGGCGCTCGGCGACATCGCGGAAGCCGAGGGACTCGCGAACGTGGCACAGAAGACAGGTATCGCGAGCGAGAGCCTGAAGGAGGCCTTTGCGCCGGGGGCGACGCCGGCCTGGCAGACGATACTGAAAATCATCAAGTCGTTCGGATTCAACCTCCGAGCCGCCTGTCTCTGACTGGAGAAATTTCAAAACAACGAAAAGGGGAAGCAAAGATGAAATCGATGATTGTGAAAACGCTGGCGCTCGGCGCCGTCTGCGTGATGGCGGCGCAGGGGGCGTGGGGGGCTGGGACCGATACCGACGAAAACGGTAACCAGCCCGCGATGTGGTATAAATTCGACGGCTCGGTAACGAATGTCGGTACGGTCGATCCGACCAGTACCGGTAATACCGGCGGCAGCTATGAGGATGTCGGCGATAAGGATGGCAACCAGGCTTACAAGATTGTCACGACGAGCCATAACATCTATGGCCAGAATATGAACAATATTCGCGGCTCGGGTGATTTCACGGTAATGCTTCGCGCCAAGCTTTCCTCGCTCGACAACGGCGTCGTCTGGTCGATGGGTACCTCCGGATCCGGCCGCTTCATGGCGCTCTGCGAGGACGGCGGTAACAGCGTGTCGCTCTGCCTCGCCGGTAATTCGTGGTCGATGGCCGACGGCTACACGACGGTGAACAACACTGCGGTTACCAAGGTCATTACCAAAACGGTTGAAAATGCCACCTTGCAGTATCACGTTTATACCGTGAGCTGGGATAATACCAATAAGATTTGGACGCTCGATGTTGATGGGGAATCCTCGACCTATGCGGGTGTACAGGATAATATCGGCGATTTCACGAACGGCAACTGGCAGTTCGGCGGCGTCCATGGCGGTATGGGATCGCGTGGGCTCACTGAGGGCGTCGGCATCGTCTGCGACGATTTCCGCGTCTATCAGTCGGCTGTTTCCGGTGATACGCTCACCACGATTCTTAATTCGAATCCGGTCTATCCTTCTCTTACCGTCTATACATACGATTGCGATGCCGAGACGCCGGCTTGGAGCCCCGCGCTTCCCGATACGATTACATCGCTCTGTGTGCTCGAGTACACCGGTACGGGCACGGTAGCGGCTCCTGAGGGGTATGCTTCGGCGGCGGCGATTACGATTGGCGAGAATGTGACGATTACCGGTGTTTCGACCGAGAACGCGCTTTCCATCAAGGGCACCGGTACGGTCAAGTTGGAAGGCGATGACCTTACCACGCTTCCGCTCGCCGATAGCACTTATTCATTCACTTCGCCGACCATCGAGGTCGCGCAGAACGTGACGGTTGACGGTCAGCTAATGCCAGTCGGTAACAAGAACTATAAGCTTAATTCGGATATCTCCGCGGGCTACATCACCCTCGGTAACCAGGCCGGCGTCACGCAGAACTATCTCCAGATCGGCGGCACGGTCAGCGCTTCAAGCGACAACGCGGGCACCACTACCGCGGCGGCGCTACTTCTCGGTCACTGGAGCAGCACGGTTAATTATACGATTACCGATGGTACGCTCTCGGTTGAAAACGGCGTGATCCGCATGGGCTGGGATGGCTCCGCCAAGCTCAATGTTAATGGCGGCGCGGTCACGACCAAGGGCTTTCGCAATGCGCAGGATGGTCATAGCGGCTCCGGTGCCATCATCATTGCCGGCGGTACGATTACGGTTACGGACAGCGGCTTCGTGATGGGTAACGGCTCGCTCACTCTCGCAGGCGGCACCTTGATGTCGACCGCTACCGAGGCTAAGACCTGGACGATCGGCGGCGGCGTCACTATCGCCGAAAGCGATTATCCGACCGAAGTCTACTGCGCTTCCGATGTCGATATCTCCGGCGTCACGGTTACTACCGACGGCGGTTCGATTAAGAAGACCGGTGCTGGCACGCTAAATCTCGGCAGCAACCGTCCGGTTATCGACCTTGCCGAAGGTGGTATCAAGATGATTGCGACGAGCGCTGAAATCGCAGCGGGCAAGTTGGTCCTTTCCGTGCCGGAGAACGCGACCGAGGCTTCGAGCGCCACGACAACCACGGTTCTTGATTCCGAAGGGAACACAGTCAAAATCCTTAATACGACTGTTGATAACGAGCAGCACACCGTCACCTTGACGCTTGATGTCAATACGGCGATTACCGAAACCTGCAAGGTCAGCGAGAAGCTTACCACAGCCACCTCGGGTATGGTCATTATCGCCGGCCCGACCGGCGACGATGACGAGCCGATTACTGTTACCTTCGATATCGTGCCCGCGAATGCCACTTTCACCGTCACGGGGAAGGTGAAATTCGAGGTCGATGGTTCTACCGTGACAGTTCTGCCTCTTTCTAAAATCAATCCGGAGTCTGGCGCGGTTATTACTGTCTCGACGGCGTACACCGGGGATGATTTTACAGTTCCTAACGGGGTGACCCTTAACCTTGTAGGAACTTCTGATGAGGGTGACTCCACGCAGTTCAATGTGATTAACAACGGTACCATTAAGACGACAGGGAATGTTACGATAGCTAACTCGCTCGCCGGGCAGGATGCTTCCGCTGGGCAGGGCAACACCGGGTTGATTGAAGTCGTGAGCGGAATGCTTACTAATAACGGCGCTAATCGTACGGTCGGTGGCACGATTACCATTGACGAAGGTGCCGTTTATACGACGAGCATTGGCGATCAGTTTAATTACAACGGATCGGTTACGATCAATGTCTATGGCACGCTTGCGCTTGGTACCGCCCGTCAGTCATTCAACGCCAACGCTAATGTTAACCTTTATGGTGGAACTATAACCGGCAGTAACGACAGTACCGGTAATGTCGCGTTCTTCTATGCAAGCAACACGCTTGACGCGAGTGGAGTCTGCTCGATAGACGCCATTACCGCGCGCGATGCTTCTCATGTCGTTACGATTGCGACTGCTGATGCCGATACCAAAGTGACGATCAAGAAGATCGGCGGCAGCGGAAAATTGGCCGCCACTGGCGAAGGCACGGTGATTATCGTTGTCCCTGCCGCGTATGTCGGGGCTAATTACATTCCGTTCAGTTCGATTTCTTCTTCGACGACCATCATGTATGTCGATGAGTCCGGTAACGAGCTGGAATCGAAAAATGGCTTGTATCGTAATGTCGCGACGACGATTTATGCCGGTAATAATTCTCTCAGTAGTTTCTATCTTGATTTGAACAGTGGGCTACCGACGGATTTAATGGACGGCGATACGGTTTGCGTGGTTACCAATTATATTTCAGGCAGCTCCGTCTGGAACTTAAGATTGGCTGCTGCAAATGGGCATTCCGTTATCGATTCGCTTCCTGGATGTAATCATAAGGGCGATTTCACCGGTAAGCTTACAATTGAAGATGACGAAGCTGTGATGTATGTGCGCGATTCCGGATCAATGCTTTATGATATCACGGTCGACGGTTCCGGAATTCTTGATGTGGGAGCCGACTCAGGCGTGACGATAAGTAATGCCACAATCAGTTGCGCATTCAGAGCTCATGACAATAGCGTACTGTTGAAGGGTGCAGTCACCGTTGATGGTCTCCTGACTAATACCGGGACGATTCAGCTCTCAGACGACGCGCTTCTCAAGGTGGCGATTGAAGTGGACGATACTGAATCCTCGTATGGCAGTATAGTTGATTCGAAGGGTAATACGCTTACGCCATATAAGACTGACGATAGTTATTATTACTTCAAGCGCTCTCGCGCGTTTATCCTTCGCATCCACTAAATCTTGCAAACGACAAACCGGCACCCGCCGGCCTTCGCTCCCGCCTGCCGCGCCATGGTTCCCGCCGTGGCGCGGCTGGCTTTTAGGGTCCTTAGGGTCGTTA
>R26__coassemble_1114_pt1 | contig 14019 bp, 9 predicted proteins | sample R26__metabat2_high_PE_025 | metagenome-assembled genome bin R26 | reverse complement strand
CTCTCGACGACCGTCATTTACCCACCTACGCACCCACACTTATGCACGAAGCCTCGATTTAAAGCGCTCGCTGTTCTCGTGACGATGTTCGCCGCCGTGTTCGTCAAGGCGGACGATACGATTCCGCGACTTGACGACGGTCTGATCGGGCCGCGGCAGGTCCTGGCGCTGCCGCGGGAAGCTTGCGAAGACGGTACGAACGTCGTCGTACGCGGAACGATTACGTTCGTCTCGCGGATTCGCCCGAATATGTTCGTGCTCACCGCCGCCGGGCATACATCGCAGCGAGGCGTAATCGTTCAGTGCAATGACTCGCTCGCCTCGCCGCTCGTCGGCGATATTGCAATCGTCGAGGGGACGGCGGTCTGGAACGTCCGCAATCCGCAGATTGCGGCAACGCGTGTCGAAATTGTCCGCAACACCGGTCTCCCGCGGGCGCAGGGCGCGAAACAGGCGGACTTCCGTCACGGAATCCTCGCCGACCGAATCGTCCGATTGACCGGCGTCTTCACCGAGCTTCATCACGAGAAGACCGAACACGGCGCGATCGCGACGCTCGGGTTGTATGTCGATAATTACACGGTGTATATCCGGCTCCCCGATACTCCCGACCTTCCGCGCGTTCTCGGTCGCAGTGCGAAGGTGACGGGACTCGTCGTCAACCGCTACGGCCGCAACGGGGATTTTCTCGACGCGGAGCTCGAAATCGCTTCGCTCGCGGACGTCGAATTCGTCGATGAGGATACTTCCCCCGCGATTCTCGTCATTGCGCTTTACTTTACCGGGAGCGTGCTCGTCATATCGCTTCTCGGTCTCCTCTTCGTCTGGCGCAAGTCGGTCCGCGAAAAGCGCGAGCTCGCGGTTATCGCGGCCGAACGCCGGCGCATGGCGGCGGACCTTCACGACACGATCGAGCAGCATCTCGCCGGCGCGAACCTGCTCGCGGCGGGAGTCCTCGCGCTCGACGACGTTCCGCCCGATGTCGCCGAGGCGATGAAGGCGCTTTCGGATCTTCTCGCGAACGCGAAGATCGAGGTGCGGAGCGCGGTCACGAATCTCCGCTCGACCGGCGACGACCGCCCGATCGCGGAGGCGCTCTCCGACGTCGCCGCGGGGCTCGCGAAAACCGGAATCAAGGTTCGGAAGCTCCTCCGCGGCCTCCCGGCGGCGATGCCGGCCGGTCAGACGCAGGACATCCTCCTTATCGTCCGCGAGGCCTGCACGAACGCGGTGAAGCACGGTCACGCGAAAACGGTCGTCATCACGGCGGACCCGATCAAGACGGGCGGCTTCTCGCTCCGCGTCCTCAACGACGGCATGCCGTTCAAGGTCGAGAACGCGCTCGGTCCGGAGACCGGTCACTACGGATTGAGCGGCATGAAGGAGCGCGCTCTCCGCAACCGCTTCAAGATCGACTGGGGCCGTCAGGGCCGCTGGACTTACATGCAGCTTGATATCGAAAGGTGAACTTAAATGGTCAAGGTAGTTATCATCGACGACCACGCGGTCGTGAGAATGGGGCTTAAGTACGTTCTCGGAGTCAAGAAAAACGACTATCAGTTCGCGGGCGAGTACGCGGGCGGCGTCGGCGCGGTCGAATTCGTCGAGAAGGTCGACCCGGATATCGTTCTTCTCGATATCAATATGCCCGACAAGAACGGGCTCGTCGTTCTCAAGGAACTCCTTGAAAAGCGTCCGCAGCAGAAAGTCGTGATGCTCACGACGAGCGACGCCGACAATGACGTCTACACGGCGCTCACGCTCGGCGCGCGCGGCTATCTCCTCAAGGACCGCGACGCGACGGAGATATACAAGGCGATCACGGTCGTCATGCAGGGCGGAAAGTTTGTTCCGCCCGCGGTGATGGAACTTTTCCGTAAGCGCCAGATGACGCCCAATCTGACGCCGCGCGAGACGGAGGTTATCCGCCATCTTCAGGACGGCATCACGAACGAGGAGATCGCCGAGCGGATGGGCGTCACGAAGGACGCGATCAAGCTTCATTTGAAGAACATCTTCAACAAGCTCGACGTCAACGACCGCGTATCGGCCGTTCGCGAAGCGGTGACGCGCGGATTCGTTCGCTGATATGGCCGCCGCGCGCAGAATCGCTTTCGTCGCGCTCGCGGCGGCGCTCGCCGCCGGAACCGCGCGAGCCCAGGGATTCGGGAAACTTCTCCCGGAAGGGTACGAGCCGCCGTCGGGCGACGGTACCGAAGTCGCCGACTACAACGCCTACGTCGAGGAGCTCGCGAAGGCGCCCGTAAAATCGGTGATCGACACGAACACGGTCGTCCGACTCGGGTACGAACTTCCCGCGCGGACGATCATCGGCGGAAAGGGCGGCGAGCGCAAGATCTACGCGAAGGGGCTCCTCGCCCAGTGCGCGATCGGCGAGCCGAAGCGCTTCGAGATGTACGACGGCGGCGCGCTCGCGCTTGGGGCCGCCGGCTTCCATTTCGATTCGAATTACGCGAAGGGAGTGACGAACGAGGTCATCTTCGCGGGCGGCGCGATCGCGGCGTTCGAGCCGAGCTACATCCGTTCGGCCGCGCCGATCGAGCTTCTCGGCGACGTCCGGGTCGTCACGAAGTACAACCTTATCTTCCGCTCGAGTTTCACGGGACCGGGAAACATCGTAAAACGCGGGAAAGCGACGCTCGCGATGCAGTATCCCTGCGCCGACGCGAAAGGGACGCTGACCGTCGAGGATGGAACGCTCGCCTTCGGTCCGGCGGGGAGCTGGGGTGGCACGGTCGTCCTGAAGGCGGGCGCGACGCTCAAGTGCACGACCGTTTCGGCGATCGGGAAACTCGTCAGGGAGAAGGGCTCGAAGGTCGAGGAAACGGGCGGCACGCGCGGAGACTTTTCGGAAGGCGCGTTCCCGCAGCCGGCGACCGCGTACAATTTCAAGAAGCTCCAGAAGGAGAAACTCGGGCGCGGCGTCTACGCCTGGCGGCTTTCGGAAGACGAAGTCCGCGTCAGCTGGCGCTACAAGTCGACCGATCCGAAGGATGTCGGCTTCAACGTCTACCGCGACGGGGTGAAGCTCAACTCCTCGCCGATCACCGACGTCACCTATTTTACCGACAAGTTCCCGTGGACCGGCAAGAAGGCGATCGTCTACGAGGTGCGCGGAGTCACCGCGAAGGGTAAGGAGGTTCCGTTCAAGGTCTCTTCGACCTGGGTCGTTCCGTCGGTCGCGAAAGTCGGGTACACCGATATTCTTTTAAAGCCGCCGAAACCGTCGAAGACGCCGGAGGGGAAGCCCTACGAGTATCAGCCCTATGACTGCTCGGTCGGCGACCTCGACGGTGACGGGGAGTTAGAGCTGATGATCATCTGGTGGCCGACGATCGCGATGGATAACTCGGGCTGGGGCCAGACCGGCGAGACATGGCTCGAGGGAGTGAAGCTCGACGGAACGCACAAGTCGCTTTGGAAAATCAATCTCGGGCCGAACATCCGCTCGGGTTCGCACTACGTCCCCGTGATGGTCGCGGACTTCGACGGCGACGGCGCGGCCGAGCTTATCTGCCGCACGGCCGACGGCACGATGGACGGATCGGGCAGGATTCTCAATGACGGCGCGTGGTCGAAGGGAAACAGCTTCAAGGACTGGCGCGTCGAGGACGGTCACGTCGTCTTCGCGCCGAATTACGTGACGTGCTTCTCGGGCAAGACCGGCGAGGCGCTCGACACCGTCCCGTACAAACCTGCCGTCCACGAGGACCCGAAGGTGATCGCGAAGAAGGATTCGCGCGCGGTCAAGAAATTCTGGAGCGCGCGCAACCCCGGCAACCAGGCGTTTCGCTTTCTCGCAGCGGTCGGCTTCCTCGACGGTCAGCACCCGAGCGCGATCATGTGCCGCGGCTACTATTCGCGTACCTGCATCGCGGCGTTCGATTTCCTCGACGGCAAGCTGAAGGAGAGATGGTACTTCACGAGCGACGACGAAGAGCACTGGGGCTACGGCGGTCAGGGCTTCCACAATCTCCGGATCGGCGACATCGACTTCGACGGCAAGGACGAACTCGTCTACGGCCACATGTGCGTCGATCACGACGGGAAGGGACTCTGGACGACCGGCTACGGTCACGGCGACGCGCTCCATCTTATTCAGGCCTCGCCGGAGACGCGCGGACTCCAGGTCTGGACATGCCACGAGGCCTCGCCTTACGGCGTTTCGCTTCTCGACGCCCAGACCGGGCGCACGATTTTCCGCCGTACCGGTCCTTCGGACACGGGAAGCTGCAACGCGCTCGACGTCGACCCGAACGCGCCCGGAATCGAGCTTTTCGGCGCGACTCACTGCGGTATCTTTTCGGCGAAGACGCTTCAGCAGTATCACAACCCGAAGCCGAAACCGACTTCGAACTACTACGACAACCTTCGTTTCGGCATCTGGTGGAAGGGCGACCTCACGCGCTCGACGTATTCGGGCGGCGACCGGATTCACGAATACTCGGTGAAGGGGAGAACCTCGAAGACGGTCTGGCAAGGCGACGAGAGCTGCACCTCGAACCATTCGACGAAGGGGTGCCCGTGTCTTATCGCCGACATCCTCGGCGACTGGCGCGAGGAGCTGCTCCTGCGCCGGAAGGACAACAAGGCGATCAGGATCTACATGACGCCGGAAGAGACGCCGTACCGTTTCCACACGTTCCTCGAGGACCCGGTCTACCGCGAATCCGTCGCGACCGAGAACTGCGGCTACAACGTTCCGACCGACCCCGGTTTCTACTTCGGACCGGATCTTCTCGGCCATGGGATAACTTTCCGCGGAACCGACCTTAAGTAGTCGAAATTTTTGGTATACTATTAGACTAAATGTCTAAAAGGATTGTCATTCTTGGTGCTACCGGCTCGATCGGCATGAACGCGATCGACGTCGTGAGAACGCACCGCGACGATTTCCGCATCGTCGCGGTTTCGGCGCTCCGTTCGAAGGAGAAGTGCGAGGCGATCGCGAAGGAGTTCGGCGCGAAGGCGTACGTCGGCGAGGACGCGGCCGTTCGCGCCGTCGCGGAGAACGACGCCGACATCTGCCTCGTTTCGACGGTCGGCACGAGCGGTATCGCGCCGACGCTCGTCGCGATCGGGAAGGGCATGGATATCGCCCTCGCGACGAAGGAAGTGATGGTGATGGCGGGCGAACTCGTGACGCGCCGCGCGCGGGAGAACGGCGTCCGCTTCCTCCCGGTCGACAGCGAGCACTCGGCGATTTTCCAGTGCCTTCAGGGCGGGGGCGAGATCGACCGGCTGATTCTCACCGCTTCGGGCGGACCTTTCCTCGACGGCCCCGCGGATCTTTCCGCGGTGACGCCCGCCGAGGCGCTCAACCATCCGCGCTGGAAAATGGGGCCGAAGGTCACGGTCGACTCCTCGACGATGATGAACAAGGGCTTCGAGATTCTCGAGGCGCGCTGGCTTTTCGACGTCCCGGTCACGAAGATCGATGTCGTCGTCCACCCCGAGTCGATCGTCCATTCGCTCGTCACCTTCACCGACGGCGCGACGCTCGCCCAGCTTTCGCCGCCCGACATGCGCGTCGCGATCCAGTACGCGCTCACATGGCCGAAACGCCTTCCGAGCGAGCGAGCGCGGCTCGATCTCGCAGCGCTCGCGAAGCTTACTTTCCGCGCGCCCGATCCCGTGCGGTTCCCGTGCCTTCGGCTCGTCAAGGAGGCCTCAGAGGCGGGCGGCTGCGCGACGGCGGTTCTCGCCGCGGCGGACGAGCTCGCGGTCGCGAAATTCCTCGCGGGCGAGATCCGCTACACCGATATTCCCGCCTTCGTCGAGAAGTGCCTCGAAAAAGCGCCGAAGATCGCCTGCGATTCGCTCGAGGCGGTCTTCGAGGCGGTGAAATTCGTCGAACAGACTTACAGGAACTGAAATGGAAATCGTAAGCACCATCCTTTACATAATCCTTTGCCTCGCGCTCTTCTCGTTCGCGATCGCGATTCATGAATTCGGTCACTTCATCGTCGCGCTGTGGTGCGGTCTCAAGGTCGAGCGCTTTTCGATCGGCTTCGGTCCCGCGATCGTGAAGAAAACCTGGCGCGGCGTCGAATATCGCCTGAGCTGGATTCCGCTCGGCGGCTACGTCGCGATTCCCGACGTCGATCCCGAGGGAACCGCGAAGCTTGAAGGCGGCAAATCCGAAATTGACAAGTCCAAAATCGACAAATCGACAAATCGACAAATCGACAAATCGATTATTTCCCCCTGGAAGGAGCTCGCGGTCGCGGTCGCGGGGCCGATGATGAACGTCGTGCTCGCGGTCGTACTCGCGGTTATTCTCGCGCTCGTTCCCGGCGCGCGGTTCGGCGTCATGACGACGGAAATCGGCGGCATGGAGAAGGGCGGCCCCGCGGAGACCGCCGGCGTGAAGCCGGGCGACATCGTCGTCTCGGTCGGCGGGAGACCGGTCGCGACCTGGGACCAGATGCAGACCGAGGTCCAGTTCACGGACGGGAAACCGACCGAGTTCGGAATTCTCCGCGAGGTCGAGGCCGAGGACGGAACCGTTTCGACTAATGCGCTTACGCTTATCGTCACGCCCGAGCGCCACGAGGCGACCGGCGCGCTCCTCATCAAGGCGTATTCGCTCCCTTCGCGCTCGGTCGCGTGGATGCCGTCGCGGAATCCGCTCCGTCAGCTCGCCTGGGACGCGGGTTCGATTTTCCGCGTCCTTAAAGGCCTCGTCACGCCGAAGGAGATGAAGGCGACCGGGAAGGCGCTCGGCGGCCCCGTGATGATCGCCGAATCGATCTACACGACCGTCCGGCATAATTTCTGGGACGGAATCGGCTTCCTCCGGTTTCTCAACATCAACCTCGCGATATTGAACCTCCTCCCGATTCCGGTTCTCGACGGCGGCCTCATCTTCTTCGCGCTGATCGCGATCGTCTTCCGCCGCCGCGTTCCCGAAGCGGTCGTTTCGAAACTCTCGACCGGCTTCATGTATCTCCTTATCGCCGCGATGGCGATCCTTATTTTCCGCGACGCCCAGCGCTCGTACCGGATTCACACTTACAAGCCCGATGCCGCGGCGGAATCGCCGACAGAAGGGGCGATCGAAACGGAAGGGGGCGCGGATGGCGACGCGAAATAACACCCGGAGCTTTTCGATCGGATCGCTCCCGATCGGCGGCGGCGCACCGGTGAGCGTGCAGACGATGGCGAACATCGACCCGCACGACGCGGACGCGCTCGTCCGGCAGATCGAGAGCTGCGCCGCGCTCGGCTGCGACCTCTACCGGCTCACGATTCCCGATCTCGAGGCGGCGAAGACGCTCGCGGCGGTCCGCCCGCGCTCGCCGATTCCGCTCGTCTCGGATATCCATTTCGATTATAAGTGCGCGCTCGCCGCGATCGAGGCGGGGACGGACGCGCTCCGGCTCAACCCAGGGAACATCGGCGGCCGCGAAAAAGTCGAGGCCGTCGTCCGCGCGGCGAAGGCGAAGAAGGTGCCGATCAGAATCGGCGTCAATTTCGGCTCGCTCGAAAAGGAACTCGACGCCGAGGTGCGCGCCGGGCGGATGAAAGTCGCCGAGGCGCTCTGCCGCTCGGCGCTCGGACATCTGAAGATTCTCGAGGACGAGAATTTCCGCGACGTCGTCATCTCCGTGAAGGCGTCGAACGTCGAGACCACACTCGAAGCGTACCGCCTTCTCGCCGAGCGTACCGACTGCCCGCTTCATGTCGGCGTCACCGAGGCCGGCACATTTCTCCCGGGCGCGGTCAGGAACTCGGTCGCGCTCGGAATCCTGCTCTCGGAGGGAATCGGCGACACGATCCGCGTTTCGCTCACCGCCGAGCCCGAGAAGGAAGTCCGCGTCGGAATGGAGATCCTCCGCTCGCTCGGGCTTAAATCCCCCGGCCCCGCGATCACCTCCTGCCCGACCTGCGGCCGCACGAAAGTGAATCTCTTCAAAGTCGCCTCCGAGGTCGAATCCGCCCTCGAAGCCTACTCCTTATCCCGCAATCGACGAATCGACGAATCGACGAGTCGAAAAATTCCCCACGTAGCGGTCATGGGCTGCGTCGTAAACGGTCCCGGCGAGGCGAAGGGCGCGGATATCGCGCTTTGCGGCGGTTCGGGCGAGTTCCTTCTTTTCGTCAAAGGTCAAATGGTCGCGAAAGTCCCGGAAGCGGACGCCGTCAGAAAGGTTATGGAATATGTCGCTACTCTATGACAACATCGCCGCGATAATGACCGCGGTCCTCGCTTCGGCGCTAGCCTGGATCTACGGCGGTTCGTACGGTCCCGCGCTCATACCGGTCGTTCCGTGGCTGTTCGCGCTTCTCCTCGAATTGATGATCGTCTTCCCCCAGCGTCACGCCGGCGAGACGACTTACGACGCCCGCGCCCGTGTCTGGGATGAGCTGAAAACCGATCCGCTCACCTGGCTCGTCGTTGCGTTTCTCGCGCTTCTCCTCGTGCCGTTTTTCAATGTCGGTCTCTGCCCGATTTGCGATTATCCGAAAATCGCCGAAGGCGTGAATCCCGCGCCCACGATTCCGGTAATCCCGTACTGCGTCAACCGGCTTCATCACCTCAATGTCGTGATGTGGTTCTTCCCGGCGCTTACGGCGATGCTCGCGGTGAAGCACACGCTCCTTAAGCGCGGAAAGCGGAATTTCCTCGTGATGGTGGTTCTTAGCGGAATCGGTCTCGCCGTCCTCGGCTTCGTCCAGCAGGTCTGCGGCGCCGAGGCCCCGCTCTGGTCCAAGGCCTTCGGCGACGCGAAAGCGTACTTCTTCTCGACGTTCGGCTATCCGAATATGGGCGGGGACTACTTTACGACGCTCTTCTGCCTCGCGGTCGCGCTCTGGCGTTACCGGGTCGAGGAAATCCGTCGCGATGAACACTCCCGCGATTCCACCGCGAAGGGCAGCGGTAACCGCTTCTTCTGGGTGAAGCACCTCTGGCTCGTCCCGGCGACGATCTTCTTCTTCGCGGCGCTGACGACGCTTTCGCGCGCGGCGATCATCCTCGTATCCGTCCTCGCTATCGTCTTCTTCATCCATTCGGGAATTTCGTTCCTGCGCGAGATGTCGCGGGTGAAACGAGTGAAGGCGCTCGCTGTCGCCTTCGTCGTTTTCGTCGTGATGGTGCTCGGCATCATGACGCTCACGCCGAAGGCCCTGCAGCAGGAAGTCGATTCCCTCAACACGACCGAAGTCCTCGACCGCGTTTCCGGGCGCGGCCAGTACCACACCCGCGTCGCGACGGAAATCTGGAAGGACAATTTCCTCTTCGGCTGCGGCGGCTGGGGCTACCGCCATCTGTGCATTCCGAAGATGACCGACGAAGAGCTCGCCCACATCCAGCAGGTCGGCGGCATCAACGTCCATAACGACTACCTTCAGTTCCTCGCCGAACACGGTATCATCGGTTTCGGGCTGCTCGTCGCGATGGTCGTTCTCCTCGTGAAGCCGGTCTTCTCGCTCTGGCGGCGGCTCGTCAAGGCGGCGCGCTTCCTGCCCGCGAAGCAGAGACCTGCGAGGCCGATTCAGATTTTCGCCCTCCCGGCGCCGGTCTTCGCGATTTACGGCGCGGCCGTCGCGACGCTCATTCACTCTTTCGGCGACTGCGCGATGCGCTCGCCAGCAGTTCTCACGCTCTTCTTCTGCGAACTCGCGGCGGCGGACGGGTTTATGCCGTACGAGAAGAGCGAGAGGTGAGAGGTGAGAAGGTGAGAGGGTGAGAAGGTGAGAGGGTGAGAAGGTGAGAGGGTGAGAAGGTGAGAGGGTTGAAAACGGAACAAAGAGATTTCTAAAGGAGAAAAGAAAATGCTGCATGTAAACGAGAACTATTCGAAGATCAAGCCGACGTATCTTTTCGCGGAGATCGCGCATAGGGTGAGCGCCCATCAGGCGGCGCACCCCGAGGCGAAGATCATCCGCCTCGGAATCGGCGACGTCACCGAACCCCTCTGCCCCGCCGTCATCGAGGCGATGCACAAGGCGGTCGACGACGAGGCCGGGAAGGGCGAGAAGTTCTACGGCTACGGTCCCGAGCAGGGCTACGCGTTTCTCCGCGACGCGATCGCGAAGGTCGACTTCCAGGACCGTGGAATCGACATCAAATCGGACGAGATCCTCGTCTCCGACGGCGCGAAGTGCGACTGCGGCAACATTCAGGAGCTCTTCTCGGGCGATGTGAAGATCGCGGTCGGCGACCCCGTCTACCCGGTCTACGTCGACACGAACGTCATGGCGGGCCGCCACGACATCACGCTTCTTCCCTGTACCGCCGCGAACAATTTCGTCCCGGGCCCGGAAGTGTTCGATTCGTCGATTTGTCGATTCGTCGATTCGTCGAATGGTGAATCGGTGAATCGACGAACCGAAGAATCGGCGAATATCCCGGATATCGTCTACCTCTGCTACCCGAACAACCCGACCGGCGCGGTCGCGACGAAGGCCGAGCTCCAGAAGTGGGTCGACTGGGCGAACGCGAACAGGAAGCTCATCCTCTTCGACGCCGCCTACGAGGCGTTCATCCGCACGCCCGGAATTCCGCATTCGATCTACGAGTGCGAGGGCGCGCGGAAGTGTGCGATCGAATTTAGAAGCTACTCGAAAACCGCGGGCTTTACGGGAATCCGCTGCGGCTACACGGTCGTCCCCGCGGACGTCTGCGCATACGACGCGGCCGGGAACGCCGTTCCGCTGAAGCCGATGTGGACGCGCCGCCAGACGACGAAGTTCAACGGCGCGAGCTACATCACCCAGCGCGGCGCCGCCGCGGTCTACACGCCGGAAGGCCAGGCCCAGACGAAGGCGACGATCGACTTCTACCTCGAGAACGGCCGGCTCATGAAGGAGGCGCTCCTCGCGCTCGGCTACACGGTTACGGGCGGCGGCGATTCGCCGTACCTCTGGGTCAACGTCAAGGGCGACAGCTGGGCGTTCTTCGATAAGCTCCTTAAAGAGGCGAACGTCGTCACGACCCCGGGCGCCGGCTTCGGCAAGGCGGGCGAGGGGTACATCCGCATTTCCTCCTTCAACTCCCGCGCGAACGTCCTCGAGGCGATCGAACGGCTCAAGAAGGTTCTCTGAGATAGCTGGCTGGCCAAGCCGCTCTAGAAGTTCTAGAAGCTCTAGATGTTCTAGTTATTCCGCCGCACTAAGCACTAAGCACTATGCACTATCTCGCGCTATTACTCGCAATCACCTGGTACCCGGCCGCGGACTGGCAGGATACGCCCGATCCGGTCGCCTCGCCGCTCGCGAAGAAGGGCGGCACGATCCGCTTCAACGGTTCGCAGCCGCCGAAGAGCTTCAACGAGTATACCGACAACAACACGTACACCCGGATGACGTTCTCGCTTATGTACGAGACGCTTCTCGGAACCGACACCGACACGCTCGACTTCTGCCCCGGGCTCGCGCGGCGCTGGGCGATTTCCGACGACGGGCGCGAGTTCACGTTCGTCCTCGACGAGCGCGCGAAGTGGTCGGACGGCGTTCCGGTGACGGCGGACGACGTCAAGTGGACCTTCGACGTGGTGATGGCGCCCGGAAGCGATTCCGGTCCGTGGAAGATGATGCTCGGCGTCTTCGAGTCGCCGGTGATCCTCGACGAGCGCACGATCAGGTTCACGAAGAAGGGCGACTCGCCGAAGGACTGGCGCGACATTCTCCACTGCGGCGAGTTCTACATCCTCCCGAAGCACGCCTTCGAAGGGAAGGATTTCAACAAGCTCGATCTCCTCGGCGCCCCTGTCGGCGGACCGTACCGGCTCGCGCGCGTCGCCGAGCAGGTCGAGACCGAGTGGCAGCGCGTCGATACCTGGTGGCGCAAGGATTTCCCGAGCTGCAAGAACATTTGCAACTTCGACAAGATCGTCCTCCGTTATCACGTCGATAACGAGAACGCGTTCGAGGCCCTCAAGAAACGCGCGATCGACGTCTATCCCGTCTACTCGGCGCGAATCATGAACAACGAGACGAGCGGGGAGAAGTTCGACAAGAACTGGATTCTCCGCCGTCGCGTGAAGAACCACAACCCGGTCGGCTACCAGGGCTTCGCGATGAACATGCGGAAATGGCCGTTCAACGACAAGCGCGTCCGCATCGCGATGTCGAAGCTCGTCGACCGCGAGACGATGAACCGGACGATGATGTTCAGCGAGTACTTCCTCCAGCGCTCGTACTTCACCGATCTCTACGACGAGGATCATCCGTGCGCGAATCCGCTCTGGCTCTACGACTTCGAGGGCGCGAAGAAGCTCCTCGAAGAGGCGGGATTCGCGAAGAATCCGAAGACCGGTAAGCTCGAGAAGGACGGGCGCGAGTTCCGCTTTAACTTCCTCTCGCGCGCTTCGAGCGAATCGAAGTTCCTCTCGCTTTTCGACGCCGCGCTCCGTGAGCTCGGAATCGAGATGAAGATCGAGGTGAAGGATTTCGCGGGCTGGATGCGCGACATGGACTCCTTCAATTTCGACATGACCTGGGCAAGCTGGGGCTCGAGCATCTTCAAGAACCCCGAGACCTCGTTCCTCTCGACCGAGGCGGACCGGAAGGGCTCGAACAACACGATCGGCTTCAAGTCGGCCGAGGTCGACGCGATCATCAAGGCCGAGAAGTCGATGATGAACGTCGCGGACCGCAACGAGGCCTACAAGAAGATCGACGCGCTCGTCGCGGACGAGTGCCCGTACGCGCTTCTCTGGAACGCCGACGAAACGCGGCTACTCTACTGGAATAAGTTCGGTATGCCCGACACGATCCTCTCGAAGTTCTCGAACGAGGAGTGCATTTTCACCTACTGGTGGTACGACGAAGACCGCGCGGCCGAGCTCAAGTCCGCGATGGCGGAAGGAAAATGCCTCCCGTCCGTTCCGCTCCGCGTCGATTTCGACGCCGTCATGAAGGAAAAGACCGCGAAGTAAAATGGCGGATGTAGTTTTCAAGGACGTCACGAAAGTCTACTCGAAGGGCGATCGCCCGGCGGTGGACGGCTTTTCGCTTTCCGTTCGCGACGGCGAGTTCCTCGTTCTCGTCGGTCCTTCCGGCTGCGGCAAGTCGACGACGCTCCGCATGGTCGCGGGGCTCGAGACGCCGAGCTCCGGCCGGATCGCGATCGGCGGCCGCGATGTCACGAACCTCCCGCCGAAGGACCGCGATATCGCGATGGTCTTTCAGAACTACGCCCTCTACCCGCACATGACCGTGAAGGAGAACCTCTCCTTCGCGCTTCGCCTGAGGAAATTCCCGAAGGCGGAAATCGAGCGGCGCGTCGCGGCGGCCGCCGATTCGCTCGGCCTCGCGCCGTACCTGAAGCGGCTCCCGAAGGCGCTCTCGGGCGGCCAGCGCCAGCGCGTCGCGCTCGGGCGCGCGATCGTCCGCGAGCCGGCCGTATTCCTTTTCGACGAGCCGCTCTCGAACCTCGATGCGAAGATGCGCGTCGAGATGCGCGCGGAGATCATCCGGCTCCACAACCGCCTTGGCGCGACGATGCTCTACGTAACCCACGACCAGACCGAGGCGATGACGATGGGCTCTAGGATCGTCGTCATGAAGGACGGCGTCATCCAGCAGGTCGCCCCGCCGCTCGAGGTCTACGAGAAACCCGCGAATCAGTTCGTCGCTTCGTTTATCGGAACGCCGCCGATGAATCTCTTCCCGCCCGGGACGCTCTCGCCTTTCAAGACGCTCGGCGTTCGCCCGGAGCATCTTTCCGTCTCGCTCGATCCCGCGGCGAAGGGGATCCGCGCCGTCGTCGATTTCGTCGAGCCGCTCGGTCCCGAGACGCTCGTCCACGTCATCTGCTCGAACGTCCACTACCGCGCCATCGCCCGCGTCCAGGGCTATTCGCCGCTGCGGGCCGGGCTCCCGGTCACGCTCTCGTACGATGAATCGAAGATGGTGGAATTCGCGTGAAGCGCAGGAGCTGCGGTTCACCACGCGCCACCCGGAATTTGATAGAATATTTCACACAAACGAAAGGCGCGCGCGCGAGTTTCTAGCGCAACGCTGGCTTGTTCGCGATAGCGCGTGAGG
>R26__coassemble_1096_pt1 | contig 14129 bp, 6 predicted proteins | sample R26__metabat2_high_PE_025 | metagenome-assembled genome bin R26 | reverse complement strand
TGAGGACGGTGAAGAACTGCTTGAAGAATCCGTCGCCGTGGCACAGCGCCTCGTAACGCGACCGGTTCTCCGCGAGAATCGTATTGGTGAAGTTATCGTATTCGTCGATGAAGACGTAGAGCTTCACCGGCGTCTTCAAATGCTTCAGCCGGAGAAAAAGCTCCGCCAGTTTGGAGTGGCTTGAATCTTTCGAATGCACCGCCTCGGCGACTCCCGGCGGCAGCCTTTCCGCATTGTCGTCGACGAATTTATCGATTCTTATTGAGCAGGTTTCGTTGAAACTCGCCTCGACGTCGGAGGCGTCCTTGCTGACGATCGAGAAATCGAAATCGAGAATCAGATACTTGTTATGCTCGTCAGTCGGGTTCTTCCCGATTTCCAGCTCGCCGAAGAACTCGTCGAACTTATGCGCGTAGTCCACGTCATAGTAGGACTCGAGTATCGCACAGAGAAGCGACTTCCCGAACCGCCGCGGCCTGAGGAACATCACATAGTTCGCGGTCTCCTCGAGATCGCGGATAAGCCCCGTGTGGTCCACGAAATACGCCGGTCTCGACGGATTCCGCATAAGCGCGAAATCCGTCACGCCGTACATTACCTGTTTGATTCTTCCTGCCATGTCTACTTAAATAATCTATGGATATTTCTATGGATATTTTACCATCTTGCAGACCGGCGAACAAGCGCGGGGATAGGATTATCAGAAGCTGTAATGTTTGAAACGGAACTATATACGAGATTTATTCCACGAAATCACCTGTTGCGACCTTGATCTCTTCGACCATGCCGCCGCGGCGGATGGTGACGTATCCGCGCCCGGACGCGTTCATGAGAATGAGCTTCTTTCCGTCATCGGGAACGTCAATGACGAGCGAATCGGAATAGATGCCGATGATCCGCTCGCTCTCGCCTTCCGCCTCAATCCACGGATACCCTAGTTCGGGATGATGCGGCGTAAATCGTCCCTTGAGTAGCGTCTCGCGGTGATTCTGCGAAAACCTGATCCACTTCTCGATCATCGCGAGATGTTCCGGTGGCGCCTCTCTGAGCATCACCGAATACTGGACGACGCCGAAGATTGCATTGATGATGTACTTCGCGCTTTCCGCGGGCGCTTCCTGGAAATTCCATTCGAGCATGTCCGAATGCACTGCGGTCTCGCCGGACGCGAGCCGCAGGTTCGCGATCGCGACGCGGTTGCGCTGCGCATTGCCGGGGCAGTCGCCGACGCGCAGCATATTGCCGCACTGCCTCACGCCTGGGCCGACGTACGATTGACGAAACTCGACCAGCACCTCGGGGTTGATCGCCGTGAGCGCCGCCCTCACCTCGCGCATCAGCCGGTTCACCGCAAGCGGCACGCTCTTGATGTCGCGCCCCGCGTAGTTCTCCTTGACGGCGGGATCTTCGCCGGAGAAATAGATCGAATCGATGAAATCGAGCTTGAATCCGTCGAGTCCCCACTCCTTCATCGCCTTCATGTAAGTGTCGACGAGAAACTCGCGCACCTCGGGGAATCGCGGATCCAGCACCGCCGCGCCATTTCCCTGATCAATCCGCAGATACTTCCCCTTGAACCGCTCGTAATTCGCGCTCTTGAAGCCGACGAACGGAACCGAATACCAGATCATGTACTTGATGCCCATCGCCTGCACGCGCTTCACGTGCGCGGCGAAATCGGGGAAGCGCCGCGGCGACACCTGCCAGTCGCCGCAGAAGGCGTAGCCGCGGTTCGTGTCGTCGGTCTGCCATCCGTCGTCGACGATGAGCGTCTTCATCCCCATCTTCGCCGCGATCGCGCATTCCGCCTCGATGTCCTTGTCGAAAACGTTCTGATGGAACGAATACCAGCTCGAATAGAGCGGCTCGAGCGCCGCCTCCGGAGTCCGCGCGGGCACATATCCACCAGCGGTCTCAATCCATTTCGCCGCGGCGCGCACCGCCTCCGCGAACGGCCGACGCCGCGCGTCGAACCGCACCTGGGTTTCGTAATGCCGTATCGGCGCTTCGGCGCTCTGAAAGTAGGCGAACTCCATTTCGAGCAGACTTCCCTCTTCGCGGATGCCGCCGACATTTTTCAACGCGTGATCGCACTCGCTTGCCGCTATCGAGAAGGTGCTTTCATCCCGATTGCTGTAATAAACATAAAGCGGCATTCCGCTCGCAAAATGCGATCTCATCGAGCCGCACCAGTTCGCGGGCATGTGTCCGTTGCTGCAATTGACGGACCACTTGTAATCCATCCCGACCTGCGGAACCGCCGCCGCAAGCGAGAACCTCGGCGGCGTCGCCTCCTTGTCGCAATCGAGCGTCAGCTTCGCGATTTCCGCCCCGTCGGCGGCGACTTCGCGCACGACGTCGATCTTCCATGCGCCCGACTCCGGACACTTCACCGTCACTTCGCCGAACGAAAACGCCGCACTCGCGGCCAGCATCAACATGATATTCATCGCAGCCCCCTCATTTCACCGGCAGTTCAAGGTCTCGCGGCAGCTGCCAGTCGTCAAGGAATTTGATCACGAACGCCGCGCTCCAGCCGAAATGAACGGCACCGAGACGGCGACCGGTTTTCGAGTTGTAGTTCTCGTAAATCGATCCGTCGTTCTTCTGAACCCAGTCGAGCAAGGTGGCGCGACCCGCGTCGGCGATTTCATCATATCCGTAGAACTTGAGTCCCTTGAGCGCCAGATAGGCGACGTTGAGCCAGGTTCTGCCGCGCCAGTACCCTTCCGGATCGTACGCCGGGTGATCGTACGCGACCGTCGGCCAGCCCGGCGTCAGCCGCTTCGCCGCCTTCGCCATCGCCGCCGCGCGCTCGGGACTCGCACTTCCGATGAAAAGCGGCATGTACGACGCCGGGGTGAGCACCCGCGAGAAATTGCCGGACTCGAAGTCGTAGTCGTAATACGACCGGTCGCGCTCATCCCACAGCTTCGACTCGATCCGCGCCTCCAGTTCACCGGCAAGCGTCTGCCACCGACCGGCGTCGGCCGCCGCGCCGAGGCGTTTCGCGAGATTGCCGAGCGACCGGTAATAAAGCACCATCCAGCAATTGAGATCAACCGGATAAATCTTGTTCGGATGATCATCCCACCGCGGCGAATCGTCCCAGCCCGACTCCCAGCCGCAATACTGTTTGCGCTTCGCCGGATCTTCCGAATTCCCGTCGTAGAAGAAGAGTCCGTCACTCTCCGAATACCGCTTCGTGCGCCAGAAATTTTCGTACCGCACCAGCGAAGCGTACGCCTCGGCGAGGAAAGCGGCATCGGGTGCGCGACGATCGAGCTCCCACATCGCCCATCCCCAGACCGGCGGCTTGGTGCAGCCATCGGACACGCCGCGCGCGCGATCGCGCCAAACGACGTCGGGCAGCATTCCGTCCGCAAGCTGGTATTTCATCATTATCCGGTACTGGTCACGCGCGAGTTCCGCGTCGCGGCGGCAGAGGGCCATCGAGACGAAGGCGGAATCCCAGTTCCACACTCCCGGGAAATCCCCGGCATTCGACGGCATATTCCCTTTGAGCGGATGCCACTGGCAGTCCTTCCCATCCGCCGTGTTCTCGATCAGCGTCTGCCACGCCCGCGCCTTCAATGTCTTCGCGTCGGCGACCGGCGTCGACAAATCGTCGCCCGCATCGAGAGTGAAATCGAGTTCCTTGCCGCTCACCGAATCGCGGCAGATCCAGCCCTTAATCTTGCCGGACGCCTTCACCAGTTTCGAACCGGCGTAATACGAAAGCCGCTCGAACGGCACCTCGATCACGACATGTTTCGTCTCGCCGGGCTTGAGCGATACCTGCTTCCATTCCCTGAGCTCGCGGATCGGTCGCACCTCGACGCCGGTCATCTCCCGCGTATAAACCTGCACCGTTTCAACGCCTTCGACATCGCCGGTGTTGGTGACATCCGCCGAGAAGACGAGTTTGCCGTCCCCGACCTCGACCGACTCGTTCGCGTATTCGTATGTCGTGTAGCTGAGGCCGTAACCGAACGGATAAAGCGCGCCGGTTGGACCATCCATAAACGACGACGTGCAATACTCGAACTTGAGCGCCGGGCGGCCGGTGTTGGTGCGGTTGTAAAAGACCGGACACTGTCCGCTCGAGTACGGGAACTCGCAGGTGAGCCGTCCCTGCGGATTGACAAGCCCCGTGAGCACATCCGCGACGCCCCATCCGCCGCTCGTCCCCGGCGCCCACACCTCGAGAACCGCGTCGGCCTTGTCGTCGAGATCCTTGATCGCGAGCGGACGCCCGCTCATCACCACCGCGACAACGGGCTTGCCGGTCGACTTCATCAGATCAAGCGCTTCGAGCTGTCTGGCGGCGAGTTCGAGTTTCATGCGGCTGAACGCCTCACCGGAGTGCGGGGTGTACTCGCCGAACAGGGCGACGATAATATCCGCCTCCGCGGCGGCCTTGCGGATGCCCTCCGCGTCGAAATAATCCGACTCGTAATCGTAGCCGCGCGTGTAGGTGAAGTCGACGCCGTCCGCCTTGAGTCCGCCGACGATGGTCATGTTCCTGGCGTTGTCCGCGCTCTGAGCCCAGCATCCGTTCGACTGCTTCCGGTCGTCGCCTCCCGGACCGATAAGCGCCACTTTCGCGCCTTTCTTGAGCGGCAGCGCCTTGTTCGTGTTTTTGAGGAGCACCGAGCTCTTCGCCGCGACCTCGCGGGCGAACTGCGCATGCGCTTCGTAGTCGTTCTGCGCCGCGAGCGCCTGCTCGTCGATGTACGGACGCTCGAAAAGTCCGAGCCAGTTCTTGAGCTGAAGGACGTGCCGCACCGCTTCGTCTAGCGTCTCCATGCTCACGTCGCCCGCCTTGACCGCGTCGGCGAGCGATTCCGCGTAAGACCAGCTCATCATGTCCTGGTCGAGTCCGGCATTGATCGCCTTCACGGTCGCGTCGTACCTGTCGGCGGCGAAGCCGTGCTTTACGAGTTCAATCACGGCATCGTAGTCGGAGATGGTCATGCCCTTGAACCCGAGTTCATCCCGGAGAATATCCTTGAGAAGCCATTTCGATCCGGTACAGGGGACGCCGTTGAAGGAATGGAACGCCGGCATCACTGTCGCCGCCCCCGCGTCGATGCCCATCTTGAACGCGGGCAGGTAGAAGTTTCTGAGCATCGACTCGCTCATGTCGACCGCGTTGTATTCGCGCCCGGCAATCGGCGCGCCGTAGCCGACATAGTGCTTCAGACACGCGGCGATGCGGCGGGAGAGTCCCGGCGTCTGAATTCCCATCACCATCGCGGCGCCCATGCGGCCGGTGAGGAGCGGATCCTGTCCGCCGCCCTCCGCGATGCGTCCCCATCGCGGATCCCGCGCCGTGTCGATCATCGGCGTGAACGTCCAGTCGCATCCTTTCGTCGGCGTCTCGCGCGCGATGAGCTCGCCCGCCTTGTACCAGATGTCTTCGTTCCATGTCGCGGCAAAGCCGAGCGGAATCGGCAGCTGGGTTCTCACTCCGCGGATCATGTCGTGGCCGACCATGATCGGGATTCCGAGCCGGCCTTCCTCGACCGCGATTTTCTGAATCGCGTTGTAACGCTTGATGCCGCAGGCGCCGAGGAACGATCCGATCTGCCCTTTCCGGACCCACTCGACGCAGTCGGCGTGCAGCACCGCGCCGCTCGAGTCGACCGCGCACTTGACCCCGCTTTTTCCGCTCGAATCGTACTGCACCAGCTGCCCGACCTTCTCCTCGAGCGTCATCTTCGCGATCAGTTCCTCGATCGCCGCGTCATCGATCGCCGCAGCGCAAAACGCCGCGAGCATCCCCGCAGCCAACACTGTCTTCTTCATGTTTTTTCCTTTTCCCGTTGAATCTTACGCCACCACGATCTCTTCGCCCTGGAAGAGATAGTTGCCGCCCACGACGAACTGCGTCGCGGTAGGCGAAAAACGCTCCTGCACCGTGAAGTGGACGTGCCCCGCGAGAATGCCCTTCAAGAGCGGCTCGGTCTTGAGATAGGCGATGAAGTCGGCGGTGGTCTTGTCTTCAAGCTGGTTTTTGTGCTGCTGGTTGTCAACGCTCGTGAGCGTTTCCCTGGCGAAGCCGAGGTCGAGCCGGCGTCCGTTGCTCCAGTACTTGCGGTTCGCGAGTTTGATGAACGGGGTGTAGACGGGGACGTGCTGAGCGAGGATGATCGGGAGCCCCTTCTTCACCTCGTCATGGAAACGCTCGACGATCTCGGGCGTCACCGTTCCGTAGGCGTTGTCGATCGAGATGAAATTGACGCCGTTAAAAACCTTCGCGGCGAACGAGATGTCGAACGGATAAATCTTGCGCAGTTTCTCCGCCGTGTCGCGTTTGTACGCCTCGTTCTCGGTGTACGGAACCTCCCAGGTCGAATAAAAGTAATCGTGATTGCCGATCGCGCCGAAAATCTCGGCGCCGAAATATTTCCTCACGAGGTCGAAGTTCGCGCGGCTCTGCCAGTCCATGATGTCGCCGGTATGGACGACGAGGTCGGCATTCTTCTTCGCCCACGCGAGCGAATCCCGGAGCGCTTCTTCCTGCATGCCGCCGAATGACGGCGTCTGCGAATTTCTGAGCCGCACGTACTTCGGCTCTTCGTCGTCGTATGCCGCGGTAAGATGGGTGTCGGAAATGTGCAGGAGCGAAAACGGCTTCTCCGCCCCCGCCTTGATGCGCCCGTACGCAAGCGAGAGCCGCTGCGACCAGCCGCGCCTCGAGAAATCCGCCGTCCCGTCCCCGCCGAACGCCGGCAGCGCCGAAGTGGCCACGACCGCGCCGCCGCCTGCGGCGGCACGGATGAAATCACGCCGATTCAATGATGCGCTCATTTTAACAGCTCCCTGATTTTCACGACGAGGGCGGAATCCATCTTCTCCGAAGCGTAACGGTCGAGAACGCCGAGGAATTCGAGCCGTGCCTTCTCGGCGAGCGCGAGGTGCTTCTCGAGTTCGGTCGGCTCGGCCGCGATGCGCGCGGGCGTCTGCCAGTAGACCTGCCAGCTGTCGGGAAGATTCCGGCACCACACCTGCCGGCGGAACGCCTCCTTGAGCTCCTCGGTGACGGCGTTGATGCGCGCGTACTTCCTCTTGAGTCCGCTCATCTTCGCGGCGATTTCGTCCGCTTCCTCGCCCATCACGAGTTCGACGACGGTATTCGCGGCGCCGTCCATGACCGGCGTCTTCACCACGATCGCGAATTCCTTCGGATCGAACGAATAGCCGACGCTCTTTCCGTTCACGAGCACCTTCCGCGGCGCCGCCATGCACGGGAACCGGAGCGTGTACGCTCCCTTCCGCGGCGCGATCACGATGCGGCTCCCCTCGCGCGTCACTTTGGTGAAACGGTATTTCCTGTCGTAGTCATTCGTGTCGCCGGCGTCTTCGTAGACGAGCGCCTCCGCCTTGTCGGCGCCGGGCGCGAAAAGGAACTCGAGATCTTTCGTACCGATCTTCGCGAGGTTCCTGACGCTCTTCGGATACATCGGGATAATCGCCCCCGCCTTGATGAACCAGGGATTGTCGAAGATCGCGTATTCGCGCTTCAACTTGCGTCCGCCTTCGATCAGCTCCCCGGCGGAAACGTCATACCATTTGCCTTCCGGGAGCCACACCTCGAGCTCGGAAACTCCGCGCGCCTTGTCCATCGGCCGCGAGATGGTCGCCGCGAGTATCGAATCGCCGAACATGTACGCGTTCGTGACCGAATACGCCGCCTCCGTTTCAGGCCAGTCGTAGTACATCGGGCGGCAGATCGAAACGCCCGTATCGTACGCCTCGCGCGCCGCGGTGTAGATGTATGGCGCGAGTCGGTAGCGGAGTTTCATCGCTTCGCGAAGGTACTCCTGATGCTCCGGATACTTCCAGATTCGCCGCTCGATCATCGCGGTTTTGGAAGAATGGGTCTTGAAAATCGGGGTGAATACGCCGCTCTGCAGCCAGCGCGTGTAGAGTTCGCCGTCGAGGCCGGCCTTTTCGTACGGATTGTGTCCGCCGATATCGTGCCCCCAGTATCCGTAGCCGACATTCGCGGAGGTCGCGGTGAACCAGGGAATGGCCGCGAGGACATCCCACGAGCACCCGGTGTCGCCGGAGAAGCCGACCTGATAACGGTGCGATCCGTAGCCGCCCCAGCGATGATAGATGAAGGGTCTGAGCTTGCCTCCGTTCAGCTCCCCCCGATGCTTGAAGAAAAGATGATTGAGCCAGAAGGTGTTGCCGACCGAGGGCATATACTTCGACTGAAGCCACTGCTGCCAGTCGAGCCACCAGAAATCAACGCCACCTTCTTCGAGCGGACCGAGAACGTCCTTGAAGTAGCAGTCCGTCCACTTCGCGTCGGTCGCATGATACGGCACCGCCTTGTCGCCCTGCCAGCCGTAATCGCGCTTGAACGTCTCGTAGCATTCCTCCACTGGCTGGATTCCGCTCGCCGGATGAATGTTGAGCGCGACCTTGCACCCTTTCGAATGGAGATATTCGAGCGTCGACTCCGGCTTCGGGAAAAGCCGGCGGTTCCAGGTGTAGCCGGTCCAGCCCCAGAGCTGACCGAATTCGTCGCACCGGTCGGGTCGGTCGCCGATGCCCCAGGTCTCGTGCCATTCCATGTCGAGGATGAACACGTCGATCGGAACGTCCGCGAGCTTGATCCGGTCGATTAGCTCGCGCACTTCGCTGTCGGTGTAGAGCCAGTAGCGGCTCCACCAGTATCCGAACGCCCAGCGCGGCGGAAGCGGAATCTTCCCCGCGACGAGCGTGTAGTCTTTGAGCGCACCCTTGTAGTCGTGTCCGTACGCGAAGACGACAAGGTCGCGGTAATCGCCTTCCTTTACCGTCGGACGCTCCGCAACCCACTCGCCCCAGTGATCGTTCGTCTTCACGAAAAGCGGCGTCTTCGTGTCGTCGATGACCGTCACTCCGCGGCGGGAAAGAATGCCCTTCTCCATTTTCGGAATAAGCTGCTTGAACCCCCACACGCCGTCCAGCGTGCGGGTCGTGCCGAGAAGATTCTCCCTGTCCTCGGAAAGCACGGCGACTCCGTTCACAAAAAGGTTCGCCTCGGTGAACGCCCCGCCCCGCCACTCGAGCGTAGTCCTGGCGGTCTTGAGCACGAGTCCGCCGCCGGCGGTCTTCTCGACTTTGTATTCCACTTTGGGGACGTTCCTGTTCACGAAGGTGAAACTCGGCCGGTCTTCGAACACGCCGCTTTCGCTCCATTCACAGCGGATCATCCGTTCGGTGAGCGGAGTGAACCGAGCCTTTCCCGCGACAAACGATCCGCTCGCCGCATTCGCCGCCGCGCCCGCCATCACGGCCGCCAGCACAATCATCGACCTCTTCAGCATCTCTCCCCCTTTATCTTTCCTTCGCAAACAGTTCAAGTCATTTTACCACGCCGAACTTGAATACTCGAGTCCCGGCACTTCGCGCGGATGCGCGCTCGTGCCCTGAACCGGCACGAAGGTCGCCGTCCAGCGTTCGCCCTTCACACCGTTTTCCTCAGGATCAGGCACGACGAGTTTCACGTGATTGACGCCTTCGCGCAATTCAATTTCCGTCGGCTCGCGCATCCAGAATTCCTCGTCCGCGAACGCCGTCTCGAGGTTCATTCCGGTCTGCCCCGGCTTGCGCCACTTGGGCGGCGCCACCTCGACGTCGTTGACGAACACCTTCGCCCCGGCGGTCGACCACTCGCCTTCGCCAGCCGCGCGCTGCAGGACCGAGCGATTGAGCGAGCGGCTGTAATTCGTAAATGAGATGAACGCGCCCACCTTCTGCGCTTTCGGGCTCAGGATCCAGGTTTCGAGCGTCACTCCCTTCGTTCCCTTCGCCGCGAGCGCGTGGGTGGTCGGAAGCGCCGTGACTCCGCCTTCGCCAGGCACGCGTTCCTTGTCGAAAAGCCAGTGCCGAGGCGCGATCGTCGCGCCCGCGAGATCCGTCGCGATCACCGCGCCGCTCGCCATGTCGCTCATCCGCCAGCGGAGCGGCGTCTGCATGACGAACGGGAACGGATACCACGAGCCCTCGCCGAAGAAAAGGTCGCGGTGCCGCGCCGTGCGCCGCTCGAGATCGATTTCGACTTCGCGCCGCGAATCGTCCGCTTCCGGCGGATGACTCCAGTACTCGGGCACGTTGTCCTCGCGTCCGCCCCAGAACGCGTCCGAGAGCATCACCACTCCGGGCGCGATCGCGATATCGCGCCATACGTCTTCCGCCCGTGGCGCGTAGACATCGTGCCACACGTCGATTTCCGCGCCCATCGCGCGCGGATCGTCGTAATCCGCCGCCCAGCGGCACGGACGCTGATACGCGGCGCCCCGCGCGATTTCGAACGGGTCGACATGATTCAAGTAATACGACTTCGTCGAATCGATGTACGGATACTCCGTATTCGCCGCGCTGCTGTCCTGTCCCCAAACCGACGCGAGGACCGGCGGCACGCTCATCTTCGCGGCGAGCGATGCCTTGGCGACCAGTTTGTGCCCGGGGCACCAGCCGAGCACGGTGCGGCCGTTCTTCACGACCGTGTTCGCCCAGAGCTGGTACCATTCATCCGGAACCTGCTCGTCGCCCGCGCCAACCTCGTCCGTCCCGATGTGTATAAATGGCATGCGCGCCCCCGGTTCGAGCGCGCACAGTTCTTCGATGAGGTCGACGATGATTTTATCGACCCCGGGCGAATGGAGCTTCTCCACCCCGAGCGCCTTCCGGAGCGCCCGGGTATGTCCGGGCACGTCGAGTTCGGGCATGATCGTGATCCCGAGGTTCGCGGCGTATTCGACGACTTCCTTGAACTCCGCCTGGGTGTAGAATTCCCCCGGCTGCCGCAGCTGGCTCGCCGCGGCGGTCACTTCCGGATGAACCTTCGATTCGAGCCGCCAGCCGTGATAATCGGTGAGGTGCCAATGGAAGTAGTTGAGCTTGTAGTCGGCGAGCAGGTCGAGCGTCTTCTTGATCGAGTCGACGCTCTGGTAGTTGCGTCCGCAGTCGTTCAGCATTCCGCGCCACTTGAGCGCGGGCCAGTCGACGATCGTCCGCGGCGGCAGCGCGTTCGTGCCCGCGAGCGTCTTCAGCTGCGCGAGCGTCGTCTCGGCGTATTTCCGTCCCGCGTCGCTTTCGGCACGGATCTCCGCCGTGCCGTCCGCCTTGACTTCAAGCGTGTAGCTCTGGTCCTTCACCCGCTCGGGGATGCGCGGCTGTATGGCGCTCCCCGGTTCCGCCACGATCTTCGGCCGCGGGATGAGATCGTCGTAGGCGGTGCGCGGATTTTCCTGCGCGGCAGGCGGAACCTTCAAGCCGACCGTTTCGAGATAGCCCGGATTGCGCGCGCAGTTCTCGAAGCGGCAGTTGCGGAGATACTCCTTCATCAGTTTCAGCACCAGTTCCTGATCCGGACGCGCCTTGATGATCTTCTCGTAGCTCGAGCGGTCGGCCTTTGCGAATTTGCCGATCGTCTCCTCCCAGCCGTCGGGCAGCTTGGCCTGCAGCCAGCCGCTCTTGAGCGCGGGATGCTTGAGGTTCCAGCTGGTCCAGCCGATGTTCTTCTCCGCCATCGACGCGGTGATCGCCCCGAGCCATCCGTTGTCGTTGTGACCGAACTCGCCCATGTAGAGGGGCTTCCCCGCATTGTCGCGCCAGGCGGTGAAGCGCGTGAGCCGCGCGTCGTCATAGACCGGCGAACGGTAGGAATACTGGTGGCACGAGTACATCATGTTCTCGTCGAACGTGAAATCGTGATAGACTTCGAGGTTGCCGTTCCACTGCGCCCCGGCGAAGATCAGAATGTGATTTCGGTCGACGGTGCGGATGCTCCGTCCGGCCGCTTCCATCACGCCTTCGAGCCGCTGGTTGAGTTCCTGATGATCGGGGAGCCGATGGCTGATCGGTTCGTTCATGAGATCGTAGCCAAGCACCGTCGGATCGTTCGCGTAGCGCTTCGCGATATCGCGCCACAGCTCGCAGAACTGCGTCTCGTAATGCTTGTTGGTGAAGAGCCAGGTGTATCCGTAGCTGTCGTCGATGTTCTCGCCGGTCTGTCCGCCCGGACAGCAGTGCATGTCGAGAATCACCTTGAGACCTTGCCTACGGCACCACTCGACCGTGCGGTCGAGATACTTGAAACCCTCCGGACGCTTCGAGCCGAGGTAGTCGTCTTCGGTGAAGAGTTTGTAGTGAAACGGCAGCCGCACCGTGTTGGCGCCCGTCTCGGCGATATACTTGATCTCCTTTTCGGTGACGAAGTTGTCCTTGTAGTACTGCCAGAATCTGTCCGTCGCTTCCGGCCCCACCAGCTGCCGGAAGCATTCGTCGATCATCCGCGGCGAATCGCACGAACCCATCCCGAACTGATAGCCCTCGGGGAGGAGCCAGTGCCCGAGGTTCACCCCGCGCATGAAGAACGGCTTCCCCTGCGCGTCCACAAGCCCCGTGCCGTGTACGCGGACAAAGCCGTCCGTCTTGGCGGCGAGGCACGTGAGCGCCATCGCCGCCAATCCCGTCAGAAAGAATTTCTTCATGTTCTCGCCTTAACGGATGGAGACGGTAAAGCCGGGCATTTTGATTTCGGATTCGGGAATCTCGATAATCTGGAAGGCCGAGATCGGACAGCGACATCCGTTCGTGCTGTAGCAGCCCTCGATAGTCAGATCCCCCTTGAAGAAATGCGTCCCCTTGACATCGGCCCGACGCCCCGAAGTCGCGACCGCGGTCTCGCCCACCTTGGCGACCGAGCCATCGCTGCCGCTGTAGCGCACCGACGAGTCGCCGGTGTAGTCGCCGTTAGACTTCACCCAGGTCGAGCCGTCCGCCGAGTACTGGTAGCCGTTGATGATCGGCGGATTGCGCGGCGTATCCCCGCAGCTCCTGGCCTGGTAAACGATCACGCGGTAATACTTGAACGGAATGTTCGTGACCTTGATTGTCGAACGCGCCGAAGTGCTGTCGTCGAGATACTGCCTGAGGAAATTATCCACCACGCCTGTGTCGTAGGTGTAGTGCCACGGCGACGACCACTCGATATCCGCCTCGCGTCCGTCGTTGGAAGTGATCTTCGCGGTGCCGGAAGCGGCGGTGAAATCGTTCCAGCCGTCCGCCTCCACGATTCCGCCCACCAGCCCCGCCATGCCGGTTCCATTGGTGCCGAAGTTCACCGAGAAGACCGCCTCGTCGTTCGCCACTTCGCGCTTCACGATCTGGATCGCGGCGATGCTGCCGCGTCCCGCGACCTGGTAACCGCCCGAGCCGTTGGATTCCCACGAAGTCACGCAGCCCTTGATGGTCAAGTCGCCGGAGAATCCCTTCGCGATGCTTATCGCGTTGGTGCCGATCTGCGCGGTGGTCGCCATCGTCTCGCCGTAACGGAGCGCCGCCTGGCACGAGCTCGTGGTGCCGTTCACGCCGCCGACGCCGTAGTAGACGCCGTTGATCGCGGGCGGATCGAACTTCACGCCCTCCGAGCCGCTCTGCTGATAGACGATGACGTCGTAGTGACTGTAGGGAATGTTCTTCACGGTGATCTCGGGGGCGGTAGTATTGTTGTTGTCGAGATAGCCCATGAGCACCCGCTCGGTGGCATTGGTGAAAGGCCAGAGGTTGGGCGAGGTCCAGGTGATCGACGCCGTGTTGGTGCCGGTCGAGTCGGTGATTTCCACATCGGTGCCGTTGTTGCCTGTCAGGTCCTGCCAGCCCGAGGTGTAGACGAGGCCGTACGCGTCGCCGTTCACCGCCCCGTAGTTGGGTCCGAAGTTCACCGAGAACGTCGGGCGCGGATCGATCTCGTGCTCGACGATCTGAATGCCGGCGATCGCGCCGCGCGCCCAGCCCTCGAAGGTCTTGTTCCCGTCGGAATCCGTCTGCGATCCCCACGCCTGCTTGCTGCCGTGGATCGTGATCGTGTCCCCGGTAAACGCCTTTGAAAGCCGCACCACGTTCACGCCTACTTCCGGCTCGTGCGCCGCGTAGCTGCCGTAGAAAAGCGCCGAATTGGCCGCCGCCGAAGCGACGTTCGCGCCGTCGTAGCTGTAGTAGACGCCGTTGACCGCCGGAGGTGAGTATTTCGCGTTCGTCGTATCCGTCTGCTGATAGATTATCACGCCCGCCAGCCATTAGCCATCGCAACACTCGCTGCGTAGACCGTGCTGGCAAGT
>R26__coassemble_1089_pt1 | contig 14184 bp, 13 predicted proteins | sample R26__metabat2_high_PE_025 | metagenome-assembled genome bin R26 | reverse complement strand
AGATAAGAGATAAGAGATAAGAGATAAGAGATAAGAGAGTAGAGAGTAGAGAGTAGAGAGCGGATGATCGAGATGTATGAAAGATAAGGGAGCGATAGCGGGCGTAATCTGGTCCGGGAGCGGGAAGATCGCGACGAAGATCGTCGCGTTCGGCTTCAGCGTCTTCCTCGCGCGGCTGCTTTCGCCGGCCGATTTCGGACTTTGCGGGATGGTCGCGATTTTCATCGCGCTCGCCCAGCGCTTCACCGATTGCGGCTTTCCGGCGGCGCTCGTCAGAAAAGCGGATCGCGATGAGAACGATTACGCGACCGTCTTCTGGTTCGAGCTCGCGCTCGGCGCTGGTCTCGGCGCGGCGCTTTTCATCGCGGCGCCGACGATCGCGAAATTCCTCTGCGCGGCGCGCGAGGCGGAGGCCGGGACCCTCGCGGCGGTGACGCGCGCCCTCGCCGCGAACATCGCGCTCGGTGCGCTCGCGGCGGTCCCGTACACGCGGCTCCAGGTCGCCCTGAGATTCCGCGCGATTTCGGTCGTCGACACGGTGACGATGATCGCGTCGAGTTCGATCGGGCTCGCGCTCGCTTGGCGCGGCGCCGGCGTCTGGGCGATCGTCGCGCAGACCGTCGCGTGGAATGCGATCAGAACGGCGCTCCTATTCGGTGCGGCGCGCTGGCGGCCGCGGTTCGCGTTCGCGGGCGCGAGCTTCCGCGAATTCTTCGCCTTCGGCTGGAAGCAGCTCGGAGCGGGGCTCGTCAACACCGCGTATTCGAATCTGCACGGAATGCTGATCGGCCGCGCGTTCGGGCCCGCCGAAACGGGGTTTTACAATCGCGCGCACTACTACACGAACGAGCCGGGGTGGGTCGTTCAGAGCACGTTCTCCGAGGTGAGCTATCCGTCGCTCGTCGAGAGCGCCCGGGATCGGCGCGCGCTTCGGCGGAAGTTCCTCGGATTCGCGGGCGCCGAGGCGCTCGTGATGTTTCTCGGGCTCGGCGTGTTCGCGATTTTCGCGCGCGAGATCGTCGGTTTTCTGGTCGGCGACGGGTGGCTCGATTGCGTTCCCTGCATCCGCGCGCTCGCGCTCGGCGCGGCGGTCGAGCCGCTCCGGGCGCTCGCCGTGACGCCGCTGATGGTCGACGGGCGGAGCGATTTGATATTGCGGCTCGAGATCGTCGAGTCGATTATCGGCGTCGCGCTCGTCTTCGTCGCGCTCCCGTACGGAATACTCGCGATCTGCTGGGCGAAGACGGCGTATCACTTCATCGGTTTCGCGATCAACGGAGGCCTCGCGTGGAAACGGTTCAGATAGCGCTCGCGAGCGACGAGAATTACTTCCCCGGGCTTCTCGTTACCGCGGTCACGATGGCGCGGCGCGCGGCGAAGGACGCGGCGCTCGTCTTTCATATCCTCGACGGCGGAATCGGCGAGGAGAGAATCGAATTCCTGCGCGGGAAACTGGCCGCGGCGCACCCTTGCGCCGAGCTCAGGCGCTATCCCGTCGAAACGGCGCGCTTCGACGCGTTCCCGAAATGGAACTGCGGCAGCCGTATGCCCTACGCGCGACTTCTCCTCGCGGAGACGGTCGACGCGGATTTCATCATATACTCGGACGTCGATTTCCTCTGGCAGGCGGACGTCGCGGAACTATGGAAGCTCAAGGATGAAAGCAGGGTTCTTCAGGCCTGTATCGACGGCCTCGTCACTACGCTTGATAAAGAAGGCGCGTGGTTCCGCGAGCGCGGACTCGCCTTCGCCCCCGAACGGTATGTCTGCACGGGACTCCTGATCATGAACCTGAAGAAGTGGCGCGCGGGCGGGCTCGGGCGGCGGACGATGGATTTTCTCGATAGGCACCGCGACGTTCTCTTCGTCGACCAGAGCGCGATCAACGCGGTCGTCGATGATATCGGGATTCTGCCGCGCAAATGGGGGCGGTTCTCGCGGGAACTTGCGAAGCGCGAGCTCGGCGGCGAGTGGGCGATCCACTACGCGGGCGGCGCGCCGTGGCGCTCGCAGTGGTGGACGAGTCTCATTACGCCGGCTGACCGGCTGTGGTACAGGACGTACGGCGAGATTTGCGGAATTTCTGGCGCGGTGTGGCGGAAATTCATCGCGCCGGGAGAATATCGGAAACGGAGGTTCGCGTACTTTCTCGCGACGACGCCGGTGGTGAGGACGGCGTTCTTCGCGCTGCTGCGGGCGGCGGGGAGTGGGGGGTATGTGAAGGGACTGAAAACTGCGCGAGCCCGCTGGGCTCGCGCCTCCACTGGCGCGGGGGAGTGAGAGCGAGATGGAAAGAATAATACACTGCTGCTGGCTGAGCGGGGAGAGGAAGACGAGGCTCGCGAGGAGATGCCGCGCGAGCTGGGAGAAGTTCGCGCCCGGGTGGAAGATCGTGGAGTGGGGTGCGCGAGACCACTGGTCTCGCGCCTCCACTGACCACTGGTCTCGCGCCTCCACTGAGCGTTGGGATTGCGTCGCCTCGGACGGGCGGAGTCTCGGGGAGATGCCGGAATTCGCGAAGGCGGCGATGAAGGCGAGGAAGTGGGCTTTCGCGAGCGACTGGGTGCGCTTCGCGGCGGTCGGGAAATTCGGCGGAGTCTATCTCGATTACGATGTCGAGCTCGTGAAGCCGATCGAGGCGCTCTTCGCGGGCGGGGAATCGCGGAACGGCGAAGCGTTTTTCGCGGCGGCGGAGGGCGATTGGGTCGACCCGGGGCTCGGCTTCGGGGCGGAGGCCGGCGACGAGATCATCGCGGAGATCGCGCGAAAGTACGAGACGCTCGAGTTCGACCCGGCGTGCCACCTGAACCAAAGCTGCCCGGAAATCGTGAACCCGATCGTGAAGGGACGGGCGCGCGTGCTCGCGCCGGAAGTCATGAACCCGAAGGGGAACTGCGCCGGGAAACTGCGCCTCACCGATCGGACGGTCGCGATCCATCACTACGCGGCCGGGTGGTTCAACTGGAAGCAGCGGCTCGCCTACAAGGTTCTCCCGAAGCTTCACCTCGCGTGGCTCTTAGGACTCTGGAGGCGCGCATGATCCCGAAGATCATCCACGGTTACTGGGAAGAGGGCGAAATGAACGAGCTCGCGCGGAAGTGTTTCGCGAGCTGGCGGAAGTTCGCGCCGGAGTTCGAGATCAGGATATGGACGAGCCGCGATTTCGACGGCGCGGAGGGCGGATTCTCGGAGTGGCCTTTCGTGAAGACCTGCCGGGCGCGAAAGCTGTGGGGGTTCTTGAGCGACCCCGTCCGATACGCGGCGCTCCACGAGTTCGGCGGAGTGTATCTCGACCTCGACGTGGAACTCGTCGCGCCGCTCGGGCCGCTCGTCGCGGCCGGGGAATTCGTCGCCGGCGAGGAAGGAATGCGCGGCGAAACCTGGAACAACCCCGGGAGCGGTATCGCACTCGCGAAGGGTTCGCCGTTCGCGAAGCGGATGCTCGAATACTACGCGGGCCACGACTGGGAGGGCCGGACGGGCGGTTCGATTTTCGGCGAGGTCAACGGCGAGCGGATCGTCGAAGGGAAACCGGTCTTCTCAGGTCTCAGGGTTCTTGATAAGGACGTGATGAGTCCGATCGGCATGAACGGAAAGCTGATGCGAACGGGGAGGACGGTCGCGATCCATCATTACGCCGGGAGCTGGTTCACGCCGCGCCAGCGCTTCGCGCGCTGGCTTTCGCATCACGGTTTCCAGCGGCTCCTCGATCTCCGGTTGTCGCTGAAGGAGCGCTTCAGATGAAAATCAAGATTCTCTACGAATGGACGGGGCTCACGAGCTATCAGGGCGACGCGTGGCGGGCCCTTGCGGCGTCGGGCGAGGTGGAGCTCAAGGTCGTCGTCGCGGTGCGCGAAGAGCGCGACGGCGTCGCGTTCAAGGCGGCGGAAGTCCTGCGCGATCTCGACGCCCTGGTGATCGGCTCGTCGGACAGGCTGAGCGTTCGGGAAGCGGAGAGGAAAATTCGCGATTGGCTCGGCGTCTGGCGCCCCGATGTCATCTACGCGGCCGGCTGGTACAATCCCGTCACGAAGGCGGTCGCGTACGCGCGCGAATGGGAGACCGTGCCGAAGGTCGCAGGCGTCGATATGCCGTGGCGGTGGAACTTCAGGTGTCTCGTCGCGCCGCTCGTCCTGCGGCGGTACGCCCGGCGCTTCAAGGCGTGCTATGTTCCGGGAATCGTCAGCGCGAAATACTGCCGGTGGATCGGCTTCAAGAACGTGAGGACCGGACTTTACGCGATCGATACGGAACGGTTCCGGCGAGAGACCGCGCAGGCGAAGAGAGAGCCGGACGGGGAATATTTCCTCTATATCGGGCGGAACTCGTCCGAGAAGCGGATCGATCTACTTGAAGCGGGTTACGCGAAATTCCGGGCGCGGAGTCTCGCGGCGGGCGTTGCCGCGCCGCCGCTCAGGATGTACGGGAAGGGCTGCCGGGACGGTTTCGTCGAGCCGAAGGACGTTCCGCGGCTGATGGCGCGCGCGAAGGCGTTCATCCTCGCGAGCGATTTCGACCCGTGGCCGCTCGTTCTTCTCGAGGCGACGGCGGCCGGGTGCCCAGTCGTCGCGAGCGACCGCTGCACGAACGCGCCCGAGCTCGGTCGCGACTGGACGGTCTTCCGTCACGGCGACCCGGACGACCTCGCCCGCGCGCTCACGGAGGTGAAGCCGAACGAACTCGATGTAAGCGAGTACGGATGCGCGCGGTGGGTGGAGCGCACGCTTGCGCTGTTCAGGGAGGCGATCGGATGAAGGAGACGGCAGCGAGTTTCTGGGAAGAGCATTGCGTCGAGTGCGCGATGCCGCTCTGCTACGGGACATGCGCGATGTTCGAGCGCGGGCGGCACGGGCGGTGCGTTCGCGTCGAAGGATTCGCGGAGTCGATTCGCGGAACGGGGCGGGTGAAGCTGAGACGCTGGGGAAAGATCGAGCTCGTCTACCACGGAACGATGATCGGAGAAAAGGGCGCGGAGAGGCTCGAGCGCTGGAACCGGCGGCTTAAGTGGCTCTGGCGCGCGCTCGGGAAGTACCATCGCGCGGTCAGGTGGCGCGTCGCCGCGGCGTTCGGGCGGAAGGCTGAGCCGGGAGTGTGGCGGCTTGAGCTCAGGAGCGAGCGCGATGAGAAGCTCGTCGCGTCCGTCGCGTACGCGGACGGCCGCGAGATCGCGCGGGAGATGATCGCGCTTTAAGCGGGAGTGAAGAGAGCGGTCGAGGTAGGGTCCTTAGGGTCTTTAGGGTCTTTAGGGTCCTTAGGGTCCTTAGGGTCTTTAGGGTCTTTAGGGTCTTTAGGGTCCTTAGGGTCCTTAGGGTCCTTAGGGTCTTTAGGGTCTTTAGGGACCTTAGGGGATGAGAAATCAGGGTCGGAGTTGCTTTTCCGACTCTTCGCGCTCGACGGCGAAGCGACCGGCTGGATCGACATCCTGGAGAACTCGATAGTTCCTAGTCCTCGCACTCTCTTACCTTCTCATCCTCTCACCGTCTCACCTTCTCTCAAATGCGTCGCGTGGGATCTCGACGGGACGCTCTGGGACGGGACGCTGAGCGAAGGGGACGACATGAAGCCGCGGGCGGAGATCGTGGAGACGATCAGGCGGCTCGACGCGCGCGGCGTCGTCAATTCGATCGCGAGCAAGAACGATTACGAGGCCGCGATCGCGAAGCTGAAGGAATTCGGGTTAGAAGAGTATTTCGTCTTCCCCGAGATCAACTGGGGCGCGAAGAGCGAGAGTTTGAAGCGGCTCGCCGGAAATATGAATATCGCGCTCGACGCGATCGCGTTCGTCGACGACCGCGAGGAGAATCGCGCGGAGGTGCGGGCGAACTCGCCCGGTGTCGTCGTTCTTGACGAGCGTGAAGCGGTCGCGGCGCTTCGAGACGCTGGGAGCGCGGAGGGACTTGGCTCCCGCCGGCGCGAGATGTACCGCGAGGAGATGGCGCGCCGCCGCGCGGAGACCGCCTATTCCGGCGACCACGCGGCGTTCGTCGCTTCGAGCAATCTCGAGATCGAGTTACTTCCTCTCACCGAATCGACGAATCGACGAACCGACGAATCGACGAATCGACGAATCACCGAATCGACGAATCGACGAATCGACGAATCGACGAATCGACGAATCGACGAATCGACGAATTCCTTTTCCCGTGCGTTCGAACTCGTCAACCGCACGAACCAGCTCACGATTACCGCCCGCCGTTATACCGAGGCGGAGTTCGCGGCGCTCATCGCGCGGTGCGAGACGCGGGCTGTGCATGTCCGCGACCGGTACGGCGATTACGGTATCGTCGGCTTCGTCGCGTGGAACGGGCGGCGCGTCGAGGAGCTAGTCTTCAGCTGCCGTGTCGCGAGGCGCGGGGTGGAGAGAAGAGTCCTCGAGATGCTGCCGAAGGGACTCGAAATCGCGGTGGTGAAGACGGAGAGGAACGCGCCGATCCGCGAGATAGTGGAGCGGTGGGTAAGGTCTTAGGGTCCTTAGGGTCCTTAGGGTCTTTAGGGTCCTTAGGGTTCAGAGGGGTCCTTAGGGTCATTAGGGTCCTTAGGGTTCCGAGGGGTCTTTAGGGTTCCTGGAGGATAGGTTAACAAGAAATTCAGAAACTATGATCTTCAGAAGAGCGATTGGGTGGTGTGTCGCCGAGGCATACAGACTCGCGGGGACGCGGAAGAGGCGACTTGAGGAGCTGCGCGGGAAGATACTCCCGATCGTCTTTCACGCGGCGAAGGCGGAGGAGGTGCGATCGGTTCTCGCGTGGCTCAAGCGCGCCGGGGCGCTCGAATGCGCGGAGCTCTCGTTCGACGACGGCTGGACCGAGTTCAAGGGCGCGCTCGCGGTACTTGAGGAATTCGACAAGCGCGCGACCTTGTTCATCGCGCCCGGCGAGACGATCCGCGGGCGCGTCTGGACGGACGGAACGACCGTTCCCGAACGGCGGGCGCTTTACGGTCTTGCCGCCGCGGAGCGGTACACGAAACTCGAGGAATGGGGAGTCGCGACCGAGCGGCATCTGATGACCGAGAGCGAGGTTCGTGAAGTCGCGCGGCATCCGCTCGTCCGGATCGGGAACCATACCTGGAGCCACCTGAGCGCGACGAGTCGGCCGCTCGCGGAAGTGATCGCCGAAGTGAAGCGCGCCCAGGCGACGCTCGTGAAATGGTGCGGCTACGCGCCGACCGATTTCGCGTATCCGTTCGGGCGCGGATCGAAGGAACTCGACGCGGCGATCCGCGCGCTCGGACTTTCGCCGCACTACACCCGCCAGGGCTTCGTGACGCGGGAGACGCGCGGCAGCGCGCGGAACATGGTTTACGAGGGGATGACGCTCGCCGAGAACATCGGGCGAGTGCTCGCGGCGTGGCCGAAAGTCGGCGAGACGCTTTGATGAGCTTAAACAGCCAAACGACACGAAGACTTATGAAAACACCGATAACGATATTGACGGCGGCAATCGGCTTGGCCGCGTTCGCCGGCAGGGCCCAGCTTTTTATCGCCGGTGTTCAAATCGGAACGCGCCCCGGTGCGTTCGCGCCGGAAGAGTTCGATTCTTCGAAATCCGGACGGCGTGCGGTCACCTGGTTCCGCCACGCCGGCGACCCCGCCTGGGGCGATTCGAGAACCGATTACGTCGATCGCTTCTCGGTCGTGAAGCCGGTTGACGGCGATGCCGCCGGGCGGCCGCTTCTCGTCGTCCTTCACTGGCGCGGCGCGGGCTGGCCGGGGAAGGGCGTCGACATGCAGACCGAACTCGCCGACGACAAGGACCGCGTCTTTTCGGCGCCCGACGATTTCTACATCCTCAACCTCGACGATATCCGCGACTACAACGTTCTCTTGAACCGCACCCACGATCAGTACTGGTGGGGAGCGACTCCGCTTTACGCGGGCCCGACGGTCGCGGACGTGCCGCGGCTCGTCAAGGGCGAAACACCGTGCGAAAAGCGCGTTCTCGCCTCGATCGAATGGACAATTGAGCGCTACGGGATCGATCGCGACCGCGTCTATCTCTGCGGGAACTCGATGGGCGGTCAGGCCGCCGAGGCGATCGGGCTCAACCACGGCGAGATATTCGCGGCCGTAAACGCGAACGTCCCCGCGACCGTCTGGTTCGCGGCCGCGCGGCTCGGTTTCGTGAACGCCGACGGCTCGCCGCGCGTCGACACGAAGGGCGGCCCGACAGCCGAGCCGCCGTTTCTCGTCGAATGGAGCGGGGTCGACGACAAGTGGAGCCGCGACCGCGAGGTAATGCTCGCCGGGCTCCGCCGCCGCCACTGGGCGCATATCGTTCTCTGGGGCGACTACGGCCACTGCGGTCTCGTTTCGGAGGCGCGGCGGAAGAACGACCTTGTCGAGAAGTTCGACTGGCTTGCTCTCCGGCGGAACGAGGCGTATCCCGTTTTCACCGAGGCGTCGTGCGACGACGCGTTCCCGTGGCCTTTCGCCGTTTTCGAGCCGAAGCGCGCGTCGTTTTCGGGCTGGAAGGGCGACATCGAATCGGCGAAGATGAAGATCGCCGAGGGCGCGAAAAGCGTCGGGCAGGTGAACGCTTTCTTCCGCTGGCGCGTTATTGCGGACACCGACCGGGAATTCGCGATCGAACTTCGTCTCGCTTCGCCGGGCGAGCTCGCGACCGAGCGTTTCGCCCCGCCCGAACGCGCTACCGCGACGGTCGGCGTGCGGCGCATCCAGTCGCCGGCGATTGCCGGCGCGAAACGGCTCGCGTGGAGCTTCGGCGACCGTTCCGGAACGGTCGAGCGCGATGAGTCGGGAACGCTCGCGATACCGGGCCTTGAACTCGCCCGCGAACCGAGAGTGCTGAAACTCGCGACCGCGGTCAGATAAAGGCGAATATCTGAAATTTGATATAATAAGGGCAATTGAATCAGTGCTCAAGGGAGTATTCCGATGATCGATATGAGCGTTAATCTCGGCGGGCTCGAAATGCCGACGCCCGTCACCGTCGCGAGCGGGAGTCTCGCCTAGGCCACCGAGTATCGGGGTGCCGTCGACTACTCGAAGCTCGGCGCGGTCACCCCGAAGGGGATCCGCGGCGTGCCGTGGCCCGGGAACCCGATGCCGCGCCACGCCGAGGTCTTCGGCGGAATGGTGAACGCGATCGGGCTTCAGGGAACGGGAATCGAGCATTTCCTTTCGATCACCGTCCCGTGGTACCGCGAGAACGTGAAGGTTCCGCTGATCGCGAACATCTGGGGCGGGTCGATCGACGAATACGCCGAAGTCGCGCGCCGGATGGAGGATAGAGTCGACGCCGTCGAGATGAACGTCTCCTGCCCGAACGTCAAGGCGGGCGGCCACACCTTCGGCCAGGATCCGAAGATTCTCGCGGAGGTCGTCGGCGCGGTGAGGAAGGCGACGAAGCTCCCGCTTTTCGTGAAGCTCGCGCCGAACGTCCCGTCGATCGCGCCGTACGTGAAGGCTTGCGAGGATTCGGGCGCCGACGCGCTCTCGATGATCAACACGATCCCCGCGATGGTAATCGATATCGAAAAGCGTCGTCCCGCGATCGCGAACCGGACTGGGGGGCTTTCGGGCCGCTGCGTCCATCCCGCCGCGGTGAAGATCGTCTACGACGCGCGCAAGGCGACGAAGCTCCCGATCCTCGCGATGGGCGGCGTCTACGAGGCGAAGGACGCGATCGAATTCCTCCTCGCCGGCGCGAACGCGGTCGCGGTCGGAACGGCCGTCTTCTCGAATCCGGGCGTCGTCGCCGAGGTCCATGACGGCATCGCCGCGTACTGCGAGCGCCACGGCTTCGCCTCGGTACGCGATCTTACGGGGGCGCTCGAAGACTGATGGCCGCGAAACCGAAGAACCTCGAAGAGCTCGCGCACGGCGCGCTCGGGAAGCTGCTCCTCAAGTATTCCTGGCCCGCGCTTGTCGCGATGACATTGAACGCGCTCTACTCGGTCGTCGACCGCTTCTACATCGGTCACGGCTGCGGCGAAGCGGCGATGGCGGGGCTTACCCTGTGCTTCCCGATCATGCTCTTTCTCGGGGCGTTCGGCGTCTTCGTCGGGGCGGGCCATTCGGCCGCGCTCTCGATCAAGCTCGGCGAAGGCGACCGCGTCGCGTCGGAGAAACTCCTCGGCCAGCTAGTCGCCTTCAAACTCGCGTTCTTCTTCGTGATTCCGCCGCTCATCTTCTTCAATCTCGACACGGTCCTCGGCTGGTGCGGCGGTCACGGCGTGAGCCCGGCGGCGCTCGAGGCGGCGAAGGACTACCTGAGAATCGTCCTTTTCTCGCATCTCTTCTCCCACCTCGCCTTCGGCTTCTCCGCGATGATGCGCGCCGAGGGGAGCGCGGTGAAATCGATGACCGCGATGATCGTCGGCTTCGGGACGAATCTCGTCCTCGACCCGATCTTCATCTTCGGCTTCGGGATGGGGATACGCGGCGCCGCGATCGCGACCGTGATCGCGATGTTCCTGAGCTGCGCCTACGCGACCTGTTATTTCACTTCCGGGAAGTCGGTCGTCCGCTTCCGCCTCCGCCGGATCGGCTTCTACCGCGGAATGCTCGCGAAGCCCTGCGGAATCGGCTTCGCGCCGTTCCTGCAGCAGTTCCTCGGCGCGTTCATCAACGTCGTCCTCCCGGCGGCGTTCGCGAAGTGGGCCGCCAGCGAGGCGGCCGCGACGACTCAGATCGCCTCGCTCGGCGTCTTTCAGAGCGTGATGATCCTCACGATCCTTCCGATTTTCGGCACCCAGCAGGGCGTGCAGCCGATTCTCGGCTACAACTGGGGCGCGCGTAACTACCGGCGCGTCCGCGACGCGCTGATGCTCGGCTTCTGGGTGACGACCGTCCTCTGCGTCATCGCCTGCGTCGTCCAGGTCGTGCCGCCGCTCCCGAAATACCTCGCGAAGATCTTCGTCGACGAAGCGGCGAACCCGAAGCTTCTTGCGATCGCGACGAAGGACCTGCAGCTTTCAAACTGCATGCTCTGGTCGATCTCGATCAATGTCATCATGACGACCTTCTTCCAGTCGATCGGCCGCCCGAAAATGGCGATCATCCTCTCGACGATGCGCCAGGGTCTTTTCCTCCTCCCGATCGCGTGGTTCCTCCCGTTCTTCATCCCGGACCACACCTTCGGCGTCTGGCTCTCGATGCCGGTATCGGATATCCTCTGCCAGCTGACGACGATCCCGCCGTTCATTCTTTACTACCGCTATCTCTCCCGCGTCCGCACCAAGGACGCCTGAAAAACTCGTCATGATCGACTATAACGCCCTCAGAAAGAAATTCCCGAACAAGGACCCCGGGAAGGCGAAGCGCAACGCCGCCATCAAGGCGATCGCGCGCGAGTATGAAATGAAACGCGCCGAACTCGGGCTCAAGGCGCCGATCGTCAAGAAGGGGTTCGTCTTCTACGGCGTCATCCTGATCGGGCTCATGATTCTCGGCGCGTCGATCATGACCGTCTCGTCGAAGGGCGGGCGGCCGATCGCTTCGAAGGCCCAGGTCAACGCGCGCGCTTCGGTGAAGGCGATCGCGATCGCGCTCGGGCGCTACCGCTATCACGTCGGCTCATATCCGACGACGGAGGAGGGGCTCGAGGAACTCGCCTCGATGAGTGTTGCGAAACGCGGCTGGAACGGGCCGTACATCCGGAAAGTCGTGAAGGACCCGTGGAAGCGGCCCTACTTTTACGCCGCGAACGGCGACGGCGAGCCGCCGACCGTCTACTCGAAGGGCCCGGACGGCGTCGCGGGAACTTCGGACGACATTCTCCCCGACCCCGCGCTCTTCGAGGAGCCGTTCCGCGACACGAGCTGGACGAAGGAGTGGATGCCGCAGCATCTCCGCGGCTATGTCGTCGTCCCGGACGAGGAGACGAAGGAGCGGCTCACCCGTGAAATCGCCGAGGTGAAGGCGGATAACGCGCGGATCGGCGAGGAGAAGGCGCGCCTTGCCGCGACGACCGCGAAGGCGGCGTTTCTCGAGGTCGGACCCGAGCGGATGGAAGTGGAGGTCGAAAGTTTCGACGCGGACGGAGTTTCGCTCGGGCGCGAGAAGAAGACGCTCGGCTGGGGACGCTTCCCGATGGTGTCGGGGCTCGACAACTGGAATTTCCATGAAGGCGAGAAGGTCCGCGTCACTTGCGACGCCGCGGGCGACGAAGTCGAGTTCTTCGTGAACGGCGAGTCCGCGGGACGCGCGACGCGCGACCCGGAGACAGGGCGCTTCACCCGCGAAGTCGTGTTCGAGCCGGGCGAATTGAGAGCGATCGTCTACCGCGACGGCCATCCGATCGGCGAGGGCTGGCGGCGGACGGCGGACAAGCCGTTTTCGGTGCGGCTCGTACCGTACGCGAAGACGCTCGCCGACGGCGCGACCGGGTTCGTCAAGGCGGAGATCGTCGACGGCGACGGAATCGTGATACCGGCCGACGGCCGGGAAGTCGCTTTTTCGGTCGAAGGCCCGGGCGAAATTCTCGCGACGAGTCCGTCGCTCGCGCAGGGCGCCGCCGCGGTCGCGGTCCGGCGCGAGTTCGGCTCGGGGCTGCCGGTCAAGGTGACGGCGGGCGTCGAGGGCGTACGCTCCGCGACGATCTCGATTCCGCGTTCGGTCGAGTAAGACGAAGTCAAGGAGGATAAACCATGGCGGAACTCAACGAAACGCCGAAAGGGAGCCGGATCCATATCGCGTTCTTCGGGCTCAGAAATGCCGGCAAGTCGACGCTCGTAAACGCGATCACCGGCCAGCCGATCGCGATCGTGAACGAAAAGCCGGGGACGACGACCGACCCCGTCTCGAAGGCGATGGAGATTCTTCCGCTCGGGCCGTGCCTTATCACCGACACTGCGGGGCTCGACGACGACGAGGGCGAACTCGGCGCGCTTCGCGTGAAGCGGACGCTCGAAGTTCTCGCGACGACCGACGTCGCCGTCTGGGTCGGCGGGAATCCGTCCGCGGAATTTCTCGCCGAGTGCGAGAAGCGGAAGATCGCCGTTCTCGAATATCGTCGCGGCGATTCGGTCGAGGGACTGAAGGCGAAGATCGCCGCGCTCGATATCGTCGACAAGCCCCACCCGCTCGTCGCTGATCTCGTGAGCGCGGGCGACGCGGTCGTCTGCGTCTGCCCGATCGACGCCGCCGCGCCGAAGGGCCGGCTTATCCTGCCGCAGCAGCAGGTCGTCCGCGAACTCCTCGACTCCGGCGCGACCGCGCTCGTCTGCCGCGAGACGGAACTCGCTTCCACGCTTGAAAAACTGAAAGCGCCGCCGCGTTTCGTGATCACCGATTCCCAGGCCTTCGGCGTCGTGTCGAAGACGGTTCCGCCGGAAATACCGCTCACCTCGTTCTCGATTGTCTTCGCCCGCGCAAAGGGCGACCTCGGCGCGTTCTGCGCTGGCGCGGAGAAGCTCGCCGCGCTCCGCGACGGCGACCGCGTGCTCGTTTCCGAGGGCTGCACCCACCGCCGTCAGTGCGGCGACATCGGAACCGAGAAACTGCCGCGATGGGTCCGCGTGTTCACCGGGAAGCGGCTCGAGTTCGATTTCACTTCGGGCGGCGCTTTCCCCGCAGATCTTTCGCCGTACGCGCTTGTCATCCACTGCGGCGGGTGCATGCTCACGCGGCGCATCGTTCAGGAACGCATTGCGCGCTGCCGCGAGGCGGGCGTCCCGATCGTCAACTACGGCGTCGCGATCGCGGCCTGCCACGGCATCGTCGCGACCCCGGAAACCTGCATGGTGAAGCGCTGAGTTGAAGCCGCCGCTGAGGTTCTCGACGCTTCTCGCCTCGCTCGCGATTCACGCGCTCGTGATCGCGCTCGTCGTTTTCGCGGTGAGACTCTATCTCTCGCGCCCGCGGGAAATAGCGATTCCGCTCGACATCGAGCTCGCGCTCGTGGAGGAGACGAGAGGGGAAGAAGGTGAGAAGGTGAGAGGGGAAGAAGGTGAGATGGTGAGAAGGGAAGAGGGTGAGATGGTGAGAAGGGAAGAGGGTGAGAAGGTGAGAGTGGAGGAAGAGAGCGAAATTGAGCCGGTGGATACGGAAGAGATTGATGAGACGGGCGCATCAGAGGCCTTAGATATGGATGCCCTTGTGACGGTTTCCGCGTCGAATAATTCGACACCCTCTTCACTTTCACAACCTCTTCCCGTCTCCCCATCTCCTTCTCTCACCCCCTCACCCTCTCCTCCTCTCACCCCCGCACCCTCTCCTCC
>R26__coassemble_1088_pt1 | contig 14184 bp, 13 predicted proteins | sample R26__metabat2_high_PE_025 | metagenome-assembled genome bin R26 | reverse complement strand
CCCCCCCCCGCTCGCCCCGCGCTACACTATCAAACCTCCGGGGGTCGGGGGGGGCGCCGCCCCCCCCGCGGGGGGGGGCCCCCCCCCCCTCCCGAAGGGTGTACGACAATGTTTCAACAACATCAACCAACCATTAAGAACGAAGTGCTAACTTCTGGCCGTGACTTGACAGAACTCCAGAAAACGAACCCTCGGGACGGGGGAGTTCGTTTTTGGGTTCGCAGGAGTCAAAACAAGGAGGTTGAAAGGCATGAAGAGAGGTCGAAATAGGGAGCTCGAAAACGGCGTTTTCCAAAAATCCCCTATTTTCAAAAGGCAAATAGGGGCGGTTCGTTTTTTGGAGTTCAGGTGTCTGAAAATCGCATAAGCGATGGTTTTGGTAGTTAAGTAATAGAATCAATGCACTTTCGCGAACGACAGATGAACTCCAAAAAAATAACTTTCGATGGAAATAGGGAGGCGGTTTCCCTATTTTCAGGCGGTTCGTTTTTTGGCGTTCACCTCCACCAGTCTCCATCTCGCGCTTCGCGCGAGATTCCGCCTTGACAGGCCAACGCCGAAGGCGGGGTACTGACAAGGCGGAGCGACCGAAGGGAGCGGAGACTGGTGCCACGGCGTAGTCGAAGCAGCACCGGTCTCCTCATCACATTCGCCGTGCCGGATTTTGTCTTGCAATGGTCGGACTGGCGGGGCTCGGACCCGCGACCCCAACATTAAAAGTGTCGTGCTCTACCAACTGAGCTACAGTCCGACGGGGTCAAAAAACTTGGTATATGATACCATAATCCGTTCGGAAAAGCAAGGGCCCGTGACACGCGCGAAACATTATGATATAATAGCGAGACTTTTGTCCCTTCGTATAGCGGCAGTACACGGGTTTTTGATACCCAGAGCGGTGGTTCGACTCCACCAGGGACAACCGGATTAAGAGATAAGAGATAAGAGATAAGAGATAAGAGATAAGAGATAAGAGAGTAGAGAGTAGAAAGTAGGGAGTAGAGTGCAAATAAAAAAAAGCGCCGCGAGGAGAAACGCGGCGCTTTTTTAGTGTATCGGGAAGAAATTATTCTTCGACGATCGTGACGATCTTACCGTCCTTGATGAATTTCACCTTGCCGTCCTTGAGGGCGAAGAGGGTGAAATCGCGCCCCTGGCCGACGTTCTTGCCGGGGTGGATCTTCGTGCCGCGCTGACGGACGATGATCGAGCCGGTGGTGAGCTTCTGGCCGTCGTAGGCCTTGACGCCGAGGTACTGAGGGTTGGAATCGCGGCCGTTACGGGCCGATGCGGAAGTAGCCATTTTACATTACCTCCTTAAGCGATGGCCTTGACGGTGGCGACGGTCAGCTGCTGGCGGTGACCGACGAGACGACGGTCGCCTTTGCGGCGCTTCGCCTTGAAGTTAATGACCTTCTTGCCCTTGATGACGCCGTCGACGACGAGCGTAACCGAGGCGCCCTCGACGTAGGGCTTGCCAACCTTGAGGGTCGTGCCGTCGGAGACGGCGCACACGGTCGTGAGGACCGTTTCCTGACCCGCTTCGACCGAGAGCTTTTCAATCTCGATCTTGTCACCGACCTTGACAAGCGTCTGCTTGCCGCCGGATTCGAGAACAGCGTATGCTTCCATTTTTGTTTCCTTGTTGTTACCGATTCGCCTTCCTTGTGGTCTGCCCACGAAAGGCTGAATTTGAAGGAACAGTATACCAAACCCGCCGCGCTCCCGTCAACCCGGCGCCGCGGAACCGGGAAATCCCGGCCGCCTCGTTGCCCGAATCGCGCCGATATGCTATACTAAGCGGAATATTTTTCAACTCGAAGAAAGAGTCAAAGACAATGCATCCTTATCGCACCCATACGTGTAACGAACTCCGCGCCTCGGACGCGGGGAAGACCGTCAGACTTTCCGGCTGGATGTACCGCCTGCGCGACCACGGCGGCATCCTCTTCGTCGACCTCCGCGACCACTACGGCCTCACCCAGGTCGTCGTCCATCCCTCGCGCAGCTTCTTCGGCCTCGTCGAGAAGGCCCACCTCGAGTCGGTGATCACCGTGACGGGCGAAGTGAAGCTCCGTACGGCCGACACGATCAACCCCGACCTCCCGACCGGCGAAGTCGAGATCGAGGCGAACGAGCTCGTGATGGAATCGGCGTCCGACGTGACCCCGCTCTACATCCCCGATGAAAAGGCCGACGAGAGCGAGGAAATGCGCCTTCAGTACCGCTTCCTCGACCTCCGCCGCGAGAAGCTCCACAAAAATATCGTCCTCCGCTCCCAGGTCATCCGCTTCCTCCGCGAGCAGATGTGGGCGAAGGGTTTCAACGAATTCCAGACCCCGATCCTCACCGCGTCCTCGCCCGAAGGCGCGCGCGACTACCTCGTCCCGAGCCGCATCCACCGCGGGATGTTCTACGCGCTCCCGCAGGCGCCGCAGATGTTCAAGCAGCTCCTCATGGTCTCGGGCTTCGACCGCTACTTCCAGATCGCGCCCTGCTTCCGCGACGAGGCCGCGCGCGCCGACCGTTCCCCGGGCGAGTTCTACCAGATGGATATCGAGATGTCCTATGTGACCCAGGACGAGATCTTCGCGGTCGTCGAGGACGTCGTCTCCGCGACCTTCAAAAAGTTCTCAACCTGGAAGTGCAACGAGGCGCCGTGGCCGCGGATCAAGTACCGCGACGCGATGATGACCTACGGCTCCGACAAGCCCGATCTCCGTAACCCGCTCAAGTGGATCAACATGTCGGACTTCTTCGCTAAGGCCGATTTCAAGGCGTTCGCCGCGTGCGTCGCGAACGGCGGTCTCGTGAAGGGTCTCCTCGTCAAGGGCATCGTCGGCGTCGAGACCCGCACCTGGTTCGACAAGCGCGAGCACTTCGTCAAGGAGAACGGCGGCAAGGGCCTCGGCTACATCAGCTGGACGAAGGAAGGCGAACTGAAGGGTCCGATCGCGAAGTTCCTCTCCGCCGATCAGCTCGAGGAGATGAAGAAGATCGCCGGCATGGAGAAAGGCGACGCGCTCTTCTTCATGGCGGCCGACACCGACGAGTGCAACCGTCTCTCCGGCCTCGTCCGCAACGACATCGCCGACCACATGACGAACGACATCCGCGAGCACGGCTGCTACAAGTTCTGCTGGATCGTCGACTTCCCGTTCTTCGAGAAGGACCCGGAAACCGGAAAGATCATCTTCTCCCACAACCCCTTCTCGATGCCCCAGGGCGGGCTTGAGGCGCTCAACACGAAGAACCCGCTCGAGATCGAGGCCTACCAGTACGATGTCGTCTGCAACGGCATCGAGCTCTCCTCGGGCGCGATCCGCAACCATCAGGTCGAGGTGATGTACAAGGCGTTCGAAATCGCGGGCTACTCGAAGGAAGATGTCGTCAAGAAGTTCGGCGCCCTCCACCGCGCGTTCCAGTTCGGCGCCCCGCCCCACGGCGGCATCGCCCCCGGTGTCGACCGCATGGTCATGCTCCTCACCGACACGCCCAACATCCGCGAAGTCATCGCCTTCCCGATGAACCAGAAGGCCCAGGACCTTCTGATGGGCGCGCCGAACTACGTGACCGAGCAGCAGCTCCGCGAGCTCCACATCAAAATTCGCGGGACGGGCGGCGAAGCCGCCGCGCCCGCGAATGCATGAAGCATGAAGCATGAAACATGAAGCATGAGTTGAGATGTTGAAAAATCTGAAATTCACGCTCAAGGCCTGGCCGGCGATCACGCTTGTGACCGTCGGCCTGTGCTTTTTGACTACATGGGTCGCGGGGCTCTTCGGGATTACGCTCCACGAGCAGGCGTCGCTCGCGGTCGTGAGAAAGTGCGCCGGGTTCAACTGGCCGTTCATCAAGATCCTCCTGATGGTGCTTGTCGCCGCCCCGATCGGCGAGGAACTCGTCTTCCGGCTCGTCCTCTGGAAACTCCCGTCGTTCTTCCTGCCGCGATTCACCCAGGCGATCGCCGTCATCTCGGCGGAGTTGTTCGCCGCGGCGCACTATCTCCAGATGCCGTTCCCCGATAACGCATTCATCTCGCTCTTCTTCTTCGGCCTCGCGCAGTGCTGGCTCTACCGCCGCGCGGGCGGCTGGCTCGGCATCGTCTCCCCGATGATCAACCATTTTCTCTTCAATCTCACCAATCTCGTCTGTCTCCTCGCCCTTCCCGAAAGCTGGATGAAATAAGATTTTCCGATTCCGTTCTTTTTCACTTTTCCTTATTACTTTTTCCTTTCCCATGAAAGTCTGTTTCGAGACCTTCGGCTGTCGCCTCAATCGTGCGGAAGCGCTCGAGATGGAGGCGGAGTATCTCGCGAAGGGCTGGGAGACGACCGAGAACCACGCCGACGCCGACCTCTTCATCGTCCGCGGCTGCTCCGTGACCGGCCGCGCCGAACACGATTCCCTCAAGCTGATCGAACACCTCCGCTCCAAGTACCCGAATAAACGCGTCCTCGTCACCGGCTGCCTGAATGAAAGTCTAAATGGTGAGAAGGTGAGAAGTTCAACTTCTCACCTTCTCACCTCCTCACCCTCTCACCTTCAGATACCGACGCGCACCGCGCGCGCGTACTTGAAAGTTCAGGACGGCTGCAACGGCGCGTGCACATTCTGCATCGTTCCGAAGTTCCGGGGAAAATCAGTCTCGGTCCCCTTCCAGGATGTGATCGCGAAAGCCCGCGCGTTCATCGATGCGGGATACCGCGAAATCGTGGTGACGGGCTGCAACCTCGCGCAGTATCACTCGGAAGGCCACGACCTCGCGGAGCTTCTCGCCGCACTGAGCACGATGCCCGAAGCGCTAAGCGCGAATGCGCGCTTCCGCCTCGGCTCGGTCGAGCCGGGTCCGGTCGCGATGCGGCTCGTCGAGACGATGGCGGCGCACGCGAACATCTGTCGCTACCTCCATATCCCGATCCAGTCCGGCTCCGACCGCGTCCTCGCGACGATGAAGCGCCCCTACAAGGCGCGCGACATCGAGGCCCTCGCCGAGGCCGCGCGCAAGGCGATGCCGACCGTGGCGCTCGCCTGCGACGTGATCACCGGCTTCCCAGGTGAGAGCGAAGTCGACTACCTCGCGACCGAAGGAATGCTGCGCCGGCTTCGCTTCTCGAAGGCGCACGTCTTCCCGTATTCCGAGCGCCCGGGGACGCCGGCCGCCGCGATGATTTACGAAATGCTGCCGAAGGATCTCCGCCGCGATCGCGCCCACTCGGCCGCGCGGGTCGCGGACGATCTCCGCGTCAGATTCGCGATCGGCTTCGTCGGCAGGACCGTCGAGTTCGTCGTCGAGGACGAAAAGCACTCGAGCGGCTGGTCGTCGGAATATCTCTGGTGCGTCGCGAACCCTTCGGGCGGCATCGACGCGAAAGCCCGCGCCTATCCGCGGAAGTCCCTCGCCCGCATGATCGTAAAATCCGTCGACGGCCACATGCTTATCGGCTCGCTCGTCTGACGCGACTTTACCCTTCGCGAATCATTGCCTCCGCGAATAGAGCGACGCGAGAACGATAAGCGCAAAACCCGCCACCGACAGCGCGTCCGGAATCTGTCCGAGAAAGACAAGTCCGAGAAGCGAGGTGAAGATGACATTCGAGTAGTCGAACACCGCGATCTCGCCCGGAGCCGCGAATCGATAGGCAGCGGTGACGCCGAACTGGCCGATCGCCGCGCCAGCGCCCGCGCCAAGCATGATGAGAAGCTGCACCGGTGTCATCGGGTCGACGCCGCGAAGAAGAAACGGAAGCGACGCAATCGAGGAAAACGCGCTGAAAAAGAGGACTATCAGCGACCCGCGCACCTTGAGGACGCCTAGCTCTCTGACGCAGGTGTAGGCGAGCCCCGCCCCGAGTCCGCCGCCGATCGCGCAGAGCGTCGCGAAGGTGTCCGCGCCCTGAAAACCGGGTTTCATTACTAGCATCGCGCCAGTGAACGCGATCGCGAGCGCGACGAGCGTCCGCGCGCGGAGTTTCTCGCCGAGAAACACCGCCGCGCCGATAACGGCGAAAAACGGCGCGGTCTTGTTGAGCGTCATCGCCTCGCCGATCGGGATTTTCGAAAGCGCGTAAAAGTTCCCGAATATCCCCGCGCAGCCGAACGCGGAGCGGAGTAGGAGGAGCGCGAGCGCTTTCGCTTTCGCGCTCCGCGCGGTGCTTAGTGCACAGTGCTTAGTGCTTAGTGCGACGGGCTCGGTTAGTGCCAGCGAATCCGAATGCTTCTCGCGGAGGAAGACGACGAGAGCGATGAAGAGCGCGATCAGATTACGGAAGAGACTCTTCTGAAAGCTGGAAACCGGGCCGCCGTAGTCATCGCATAGCCGCACGAAAAACGCCATCAGCGCGAAGCCGAAGGCGCTTGCGAGCAGGCACGCTATGCCTTTTCTCAAGGAATTCACTTACGGAACCGGGAAGTTCGCGACGAGCGCCGCGGCCTCGCGCTTCACGCGCTCCTGGACGGTCGTGTTCGTGATATCGTCGAGGACGTCGGCGATCCAGGTGCCGATCTTGATCATCTCCGGCTCCTTCATGCCGCGAGTCGTCGCGGAAGCGGTGCCGACGCGGATGCCGGAGGTCTTGAACGGCGACTCGGTGTCGTAGGGGATCGTGTTCTTGTTGACGATGATCCCCGCCGCGTCGAGCGCGGCCGCGGCCTCCTTGCCGGTGATGCCCTTCGAGGTCTTCACGTCGACGAGGAAGAGATGATTGTCGGTGCCGCCAGAAACGATCCGGTAGCCGCGGTCCTGGACGGTCTTGCACATCACCGCCGTGTTCTTCACGACTTGGCTTGCGTAGCCCTTCTTCTCCTCGCTCATCCATTCCTTGAAGACGACCGCCTTCGCGGCGATGATGTTCTCGAGGGGACCGCCCTGCATTCCCGGGAAGACGGCGGAGTCGAGCGCCTTCGCCCACTTCTCCTTGCAAAGGACCATTCCGCCGCGCGGTCCGCCGAGCGTCTTGTGCGTCGTCGTCGTCACGAAATCGGCGTACGGGACGGGCGACTCATGAGCGCCGCCCGCGACGAGGCCGGCGATATGCGCCATATCGACCATCATGATCGCGCCGCACTTGTCGCAGATTTCGCGGATCCGCTTGAAGTCGATCTTGCGCGGGTACGCGGAAGCGCCGGTGAGGAGAATCTTCGGCTTCACTTCCATCGCCTGCTTCTCGAGGGCGTCGTAGTCGAGCATCTCGGTCTCTTTGTTGACCGTGTAGGGAACGATATTGTAGATCTTTCCCGAGAAGTTGACGGGCGAGCCGTGGGAGAGGTGGCCGCCCTGATCGAGCGACATCGACATGATCGTATCGCCGGGCTTGATCGTCGCGAAGTAGACGGCCATGTTCGCCGCCGAGCCGCAGTGCGGCTGGACGTTCGCGTGCTCCGCGCCGAAAAGCTCGCAGGCGCGCTTCCGCGCGAGTTCCTCCGCCGCGTCGACGGGAAGGCACCCCGAATACCAGCGCTTCCCCGGGTAGCCCTCGGCGTACTTGTTCATGAGAACCGAACCCGCGGCCTCGCGGCAGGCGCGGCTCGAAGTGTTCTCGGAAGCGATGAGGTTGATCTCGGCGTCCTCCTGCGCGGTCTGGGCCTTGATCGCGGCGAAGACCTCGGGGTCGGCGGCGGCGAGGCCGCTCGCGTCGGAGAGGCGCCCGGCGCGCTCGAGTTTCCAGCGACGGCGCGCGTGGCGCGCGTCCATGTCGACCGGAGTCGAGATGAACGCCTTCACGATTTCGATCGCGTAATCGACCGAGACCGTATCGGCGCCGAGGCAGACGACGTTCGCGCCGTTGTGCTGGCGCGTGACGACCGCCGTGTCGACCGTCGAGCAGATCGCCGCGCGGACGTTCTGGAAGCGGTTCGCGGTCATCGACATCCCGATCCCCGAGCGGCAGACGAGAACGCCGAAATCGGCGGCGCCGCCCGAAACCTCGAGCGCGACCTTCATCGCGTAATCGGGATAGTCGCAGCTCGTCTTGTCGGAGGGGCCGAAATCGAAGACTTCGCATTTACCGGCGAGCGCGGCGACGATCGCCGCCTTAAGTTCCACCCCGCCGTGATCGGATGCAATAACAACCTTCATCTTGTTTCCTTTCTTTCCCCTACCGATGTTAAGAATTTGTCGATTTATCGATTCGTCGATTCTTCGATTTCTATTGAATTTTCCATTTACCCGAATCGACGAATCGACGAATCGACGAATCGACGAATTTCTCAATAGAAGTTCCCGTAGGACCGGATCTTCGCGTAGCGTTCCTCGACGAGCGCGTCGACCGGCTTCTTGACGAGTTCCTTGAGCGCGGCGAGAACGGCCTTCTTGACGTTCGCGCACGCGGTCTTCTTGTTCTTCTGCGCGCCGCCCGCGGGCTCCGCGACGATCTCGTCGATCGCGCCGAGCTTGAGGAGGTCGGGAGCGGTGATCTTGAGCGCCTCGGCGGCCTCGGGGGCCTTCGTGCCGTCGCGCCAGAGGATGCCCGCGCATCCCTCGGGGGAGATGACGGAATAGACCGCGTTCTCCATCATGAGGATCTTATCGCCGACCGCGATCGCGAGCGCGCCGCCAGAGCCGCCCTCGCCCGTCACGACGACGACGATCGGGGTCTTGAGACCCGAGAAGAACTCGAGCGACTTCGCAATCGCCTCGGCCTGGCCGCGTTCCTCGGCCTCGCGCCCGGGATACGCGCCGGGGGTGTCGACGAAAGTGACGATCGGGTTGTGGAAGCGCTCGGCGAGCTTCGCGAGGCGCATCGCCTTGCGGTAGCCGTCGGGGTTCACCATGCCGAAGTTCGCGGTCATGTTCTCCTCGACCGTCGCGCCCTTGTGGTGGCCGAGGATAAGGACTTTAAAAGATTCCTTGGGCTGGGGTTCGGGCGCGCCGGAGCGCCCGGTGCTTGCAATCGTGCCGAAGCCGGCGACGAGACCGGCGTCGTCATTGACGAGGCGGTCGCCGTGGAGCTCCTCGAAGTCATCGCAGCAGTTCTCGATGAAATCCCAGATATGCGGACGACCCGCGTCACGCGCGAGCTTGACCTTATCCCACGCGGTCACCGTCTTTTCAACTTTCTTTTCGGTCTTTTTCGTAGCCATTTTCACTTCTCCATCATGTTTCATGCTTCATGCTTCATGTTTCATGTTTCATGACTCTCAGAAGCCCCAGTACCCGAGCATCTTCGCGAGGAACTTCTTCATGTCCTTGCGCTCGACGATCTTGTCGATGAAGCCGTGCTTCTCGAGGTATTCCGCGGACTGGAAGTCGGCGGGGAGCTTCTGATGGATCGTGTTCTCGATGACGCGGCGGCCGGCGAAGCCGATGAGCGCCTTCGGCTCGGTGACGTTGATGTCGCCGAGCATCGCGAACGAGGCCGAGACTCCGCCCGTCGTCGGGTCGGTGGAGACGGCGATGTACGGAAGTCCCGCGGCTTTCAGGCGCCCGATCGCGGCGGAGGTCTTAGTCATCTGCATGAGCGAGAGGATGCCCTCGTGCATGCGCGCGCCGCCCGAGGCGCAGAAGAGAATGAGCGGACGGCGCTCCGCGATCGCCTGCTCGCAGGCGCGGGCGATGCGCTCGCCGGTTCCGGTTCCGAGCGAGCCGCCCATGAACGCGAAGTCCATGACGCCGAGCATCGCCTTCTTCCCCTCGATCTCGCAGGTGCCGACGACGACCGATTCCTTCTCGCCCGACTTCTTGATCGTCGCCTCGACCTTCGACTTGTAGTCGCCGGTCGCGTCGTGGAAATCGAGATGGTCGGAGTAGCTCACCTCGCGGAAGACTTCCGCGAAAGTCCCTTCGTCCGCGATCTGCGCGATGCGCTCGCGGGCCGAAAGGCGACCGTGATAGTTGCACTTCGGGCAGATCGAATTGTTCGCTTTCCAGACCGCCTTCTCCATGTGGCTCTTGCACTTCGGGCAGATCGCCCAAAGCGCCTTCGCGGGCGGAATAACCGGCTTTTCAGCCTTCGGTTCAAACCAGCTCATATTTTCTCCTTTTCTGTTTAAAATTTCTCGCGCCTTTATCGCGCTTCGCTCTCTACTCTCTTATCTCTTATCTCTTATCTCTTATCTCTTATCACTCTGGTTCATACGCGACCCCGTACACGATCGCGGGCTTCCCGCCGACAGCCTTCAGAGTGTGCTTCATGACGCGGTTGAAAAACGCGGTGTCGCCCGGCTTCAAGACGCGTGTATCGGCGCCGCAGAGAAGCTCGACTTCGCCCTCGAAACAGACGAGGAACGCCTCGCCCTCGGCAGAGACAGGCTCGGTCGCGGCGTCGGGGCTCACGACGAGGCGGAAAGGTTCAAGCGTGCGATCGGGCTTTCCGCCCGCGAGCGACTGAAAGGCGAAACCGTCACGGACGCCGGCGAAAGCGTCCGGCGGCGTCTTCGCGAGTTCCTCCGACTGAAAGCATACGGGGTCCTGGACGTACTGGTCGTCCATGAACGTGCCGAGCCGCTGGCCGAGCCGACGCGCGATGCGCGCCATTACGCTCACGGACGGGAGCGCCTCGCCCGACTCGATCGCGACGAGCTGACGGCGCGTAAGCGCGCACTTCGCGGCGAGGTCGTCGACGCTCAACTGAAGCTTTTCGCGATATTCGGCGATTCGCTTACCGACTTTCTTTTCGACACCCATGATCATTCCTTTCGTTCGAAAGGAATATTATATCATATCGCTCATTGAAACGGGGAAGAAGCCTGAGGGCGGCGCCGCTGGAGACCGGTGCCGGTTTCTAAATCCCGGCGTACGCCTTCTCGAGATTTTCGAGCCGGTCGTGCAGGGACAGCTTGAACGGGAGCTCGATTCCGAGCGGCGAAACGAGGCGAAAAACTCGCGCGGAAACCGTCTTCACGCGCCCCGGAATACGACCGTGGGCGATGAGTTCCTTGAGTAGCCGCCCGGGCATCCCTTCCCAGAGCCCGCGCAATCCCGTCTCCGGGTTCATGCTCGCGAGAAGTGAAATCATCTTCTCGCCGGTTTTATCGTCGACGGCGACGAGCGCGTAGCAAAGGCGCGGGCGCGCCTCGCGGGTGAAACGCGTCGGCAGTATCCGGAAATCGACTTCGATCCCGTAATCAGGGTCGAACGGGATATCCTTCGCCTTCGCGATGTCTTCTTTCGCGAAAGACACCTTCTCGACATGGGGCCGCGGCGGCGGTATCGCGAGTGGTCCATCGGTCCAGGTCCCGTCCGCCGACTCGATGCGGGCGAAAAACGACTGCTCGCCCGCGTAAGTGAGAACGAGCGCGGGTCCTGCGTTCTCAAGGCGCATCATCACCCCGTACGACTCCCACAGGAGATTCGCAACGAGCGGCCGCTCGGCGTCCTTGAGCGGGCGCGGAACGTAACCGGCCTCGTGCCGGGCGAGATGGCACATCCCGTTCGAGAGAACCATGAGTTCGAAATGCGGGAGTTCGGTCGGGGAGGAGCAGAAGCCGAAGAAACGGTCCTGCCGCGTCCGGACGAAATCATGGAGCGTCTGCCACCCCTCGAGCATCAGGAACCGGACCTTTACTTCCGGACGGTCGCCCTTGAGCGCGGTGCAGAAGTAGGGGAATGCGACCCCGTGCGGCTTCACCGCCCAGTTGCAGGGATAGACCGACTCCCAGAGCCCGAGGGCGTCCATGCGCCGGCCGATCGCTTCCGGGGAATGCGCCTCCATCGTTTAACCGCCGAGTCCCTGCGAAGCCTTGAATACCGCCATCAGAATCGCGATCGCGACGAAGCCGACGACGCCCGCGATAAGAAGGATCATGATCGGTTCGAGCGCGTTCGTGAACGAGGCGATGTTTCGGTCCATTTCCTTCTGATACCGGCGACCGATATGTTCGAGCGAACTCGCCATGTCGCCAGCCTGCTCGCCGACCGCGAGCATATCGGTCATCATCCGCGGGAAGACGCCGGATGCGGCGAGCGGTCCCGAAATCGACGAGCCGTCGGTGACGCGTTTCGAGGCCTCGCGCAGAGCGGCGCCGATTACCGCGTTGCCGCAGGTATCCTGAGAAATCTTGAGCGCCTGAAGAACGTTCACGCCGTTCGAAAGAAGCGTTCGCATCGTGTAGGCGAGCGAAGAGTAGGCGCCTGTCGCAACAATGCCGGATATTAGCGGAGCCTTCAGTTTCCAGCCGTCGAGCACCGATCTCCCCTTTTCGGTCTTCCGCCAGTGGAGAAACCACCAGACACCGACCCCGAGAAGAATCGCGAGCCACCAGCCGTGAGTGATGAGCGAGTCGGAAAGCCAGATGAGGATCTTCGTCGGGAGCGGCAGTTCGGAACCGAGCGAAGCGAAAACCTTCTGAAAGCGCGGAATGATCCAGACAAGCGCGACGATGACCGCGACGAAACCGAAACAGAGAACGATCGCGGGGTAGGAAAGCGCGCTCTTGATCTTCGCGCGCATGCTGTCATAGCGCTCGTAGTGATCGTTAAGGCGCCTAAGGACCTCGACCATCGCGCCGGACGCTTCCGCGGCGCGGATCATGTTGCCGTAAAGGGGCTCGAAAGTCTCCGGGTGGTGGTCGCAGGCGTCGGAGAACGCCTCGCCGCGGACGATCCGGTCGCAGAGGTCGCGACAGACGTAGCGCTGGCCGGAATCCTCCTCGCCCTGGGAAGCTAGCGCGGTGAGGGCCTGCCCGAGCGTCATGCCGGCTTCGAGAAGATCGGCGAGCTCTGAGGTGAACATCAGAACCTCGAGCCGGCTCATCGACGTCTTCTTCCCGCCGCCGATCTTCATATCGAGAATCGACTCGGTCTTCCTGCCCTCGCCTTTCGCTGCGGCCGGGGTCACGAGCGGGGCCGGCGCCTTGCGCGCCGGACCCGCCGAACCGGATTTCTTTCCGTAGCCCATAACGCCTTCGCTTACTTGATCACGCGAACGCGCATGACCGCCTCGCTCGCCTCGAGCGCCTTGACGACGTCGGCGGGAACGGGCGTATCGGTGTCGATGAGCGTGTAGGCGACGTCGCCGCGGCTCTTGTTCGCGATCGCGTCGATGTTGACCTTCGCTTCACCGAGAATCGAGGTGAAGGTACCGATCATGTTCGCGACGTTGCCGTGGCAGATCGCGATACGGCCGGCCTTGTTCGCGGGGCCGAGAGTGCAGGCCGGGTAGTTGACGGAGTTGACGATGTTCCCGTTTTCGAGGAAGTCGCGCATTTCCTTCACCGCCATCACGGCGCAGTTGTCCTCGGCTTCCGCGGTCGACGCGCCGAGGTGCGGGATGACGATGCAGCCCTTCTTCCCCGCGGTCGTCGGGTTCGCGAAATCGGAGACGTACTTCCGGACCTTGCCCGCGTCGAGCGCGGCGAGGAGGTCCTTTTCGTTGACCAGGACGTCGCGCGCGCAGTTGACGATAACGACGCCGGTCTTCATCATCGCGATCGTCTCGGCGTTGATCATGCCCTTCGTCGAATCGAGCGCGGGAACGTGAATCGTGATGAAATCGCACTCCTTGTAGATCGTCTCGACATTCTTGCAGTGCTTGACCGAATGGTCGAGCTGCCACGCCGCGTCGACGGAAAGATAGGGATCGTAGCCGTAGACTTCCATCCCGAGCTGGATCGCCGCGTTCGCGACCTTCTGGCCGATCGCGCCGAGGCCGATGACGCCGAGCTTCTTGCCGAGGATTTCCGTACCCGCGAAGGCCTTCTTCGCCTTCTCGGCCGATTTCGCGATCGCGGGGTCGGCCGCGTTCGCCTTGACCCAGTCGATGCCGCCGAGGATGTCACGGCTCGCGAGAAGCATCGCGGCGATCACGAGTTCCTTTACGCCGTTCGCGTTCGCGCCCGGGGTGTTAAAAACGACGATGCCCTTCTTCGCGTAGTCGGCGTGAGGGATGTTGTTGACGCCGGCGCCGGCGCGGGCGACGGCGAGGAGATTCGCGCCCGGGACGAGTTCGTCCATTTTCGCGGAGCGCACGAAGACGGCGTCGGCCTCTTCGAATTTCTCGGTGCGGACGTATTTCTCGTCCAGGTTCTCGAGCCCGCAATCCGCGATCGGATTGAGGCAGTTGTACTTGTAGTTCATCTACTTTCTTCCTTGGATGTTATCATGGAATTCGGGTCGCCACGCATGGGGACCGTCACATCCGACATTATACCATATTCGCGCCCATACGGAAAATGACAGCCCGCGATCAAAGAACTTTACTACAACTTTCCCAACGCATGAGACTATGCGTTTGACGGCCTGAGAGGCCG
>R26__coassemble_1052_pt1 | contig 14483 bp, 20 predicted proteins | sample R26__metabat2_high_PE_025 | metagenome-assembled genome bin R26 | reverse complement strand
TAAAAATCAACTGTGAACCTGAGCCGAATTTACAGAAAGAACCCTTGACCGATCGACACACTCTCACCCCCCGCTGCAAGCCCCCCACACCTTGCAACGGGAGGTTTTCATCACCCCTGACGCACCAACTGACCCGAAGCGCGATACAGATCGGTCTTACCATTCTCCAAAGTAATCGCGATCATGGCATCATTGGTATCATCACCAGAGCACTGAACACCAATAACGTTCTTGCGTGCACGAATACGCCGCACCGTAGTCTTCCATTGATCACGAATGGTGACATTCTTATGATCCCACTCGGCATAAAGCATAGCGACCTCCTTTAGTGACGCCAGCTGCCGGACTCGACCTTGGTGCCGCCGACAATCTTGCCGAGCAATTTCAAAATGCCCCAGATGATTTTGAACGGCAGCAGAATCAACCACTTGATGAATCCCATCTTGTTACCTCTTTTTCTTTCTCGCCCCTCGAAGTTATTCGCGGAAAGAAAAAGGGCGCGTTTCCTTCCGCGTTCACTGGAGGCCCTGAGAAAGCCCTGCAAGACGCACGAAAGGAACGCGCCACAGGTGGCGCGTTCGCTTACGTCATCAGCTCTTGCAGTTAGAAATTTCTCAGGTTTCCAGCGAGCTTACAACGTAACGAACACTGAAGTCGTTAGATGTTAATCGTATTTTACCAAATTCCCGCCATCACGGCAAGGGGGGGGGCAAAAACGTCATCCGGCGACCCACGCGTTCCCACGTGAGAGTTGAGGGCCATCCCCAGAGTCTCCTACACTGATATTTCCCGCCGAGTGGAAAATCTTACACGGAAAATTTACGCTTCCAGCAACCGCTTCAATGCATCAAATTGCTCCGCGAACTTTGCGGGGTTCGTCGCACGGAGCTTCTCGAGATTGCTCCGCTTCCAGACAATCGCCGGCAACTCGGCGAGATGCGGAATTCCGAAGTCGGCCGGATCGCCGGCGAGCGAGACGAAGTCTAGGTGGCTATATTTCCTTCCAGGGTTTGACCACCACCTGCCATTTATTATTGTACTGACCACCTGCATCAACAACTCGACATCCACTGCCGAGATCAACATTTGCAAGATCAAGACGATCATACCAACCATGACGTACGTCTTCCGCCAACAGCAGGAATAGTCGCTTCGTTTGAATTGAAGAACACTTCTCGAGCAGTTGAGTCAACAACTTCGGCCGCAAGGTGTTCATCATCTCCATTATCTGATACGCCTCGTTCAGTTGACAGTTCCTGGGTACGCCGGAAATGAATTCCAAAATGGCTCGTTCCGGCGCGGAAGCCCGCACGTTGAAACCTTCCCATTCAACTGAGTCCACGCCAGCCTCATCATTGAAAATGCCGGTCATGCGACACTCGCACCGTTCGTGATAATATCGTTTGAACCACGACGGAAGTTTCTCATCACGACTTCCGAACAAGGTAACTTTCATATCTTGCATGGGCACGAAATGCAAGAAACCGCGTCTGGCAAGCGCACTCCTGCCCCCTAGATGCAACGCTACATCCAACTGTTCGTTAAGCGCATTCAGCGCCGAAGCAACCGGCGGCTGATTTCCGTGCTTGCAGTACGCGCCGCGTCCAATCGAATCAAGATAGCCATGTCGAAGGTATTGCTTGATATTCTCATACGAAAAACCTTGCTTCAACAAAAAAGGTGCACAAACAATCCCGAAGTCAGGAGTGTTCAACATCAGGCTCTTTAAAAAATCTCTTTTTAGGGTATTCACAATAACGAAATAATATCATTTTTAATGACTCTGTGCAACCAGGAATTTCCAAAATCGTTATTCCAGTTCCCGCCGCCATTCGCGGTCTAGGTGCTTTCGAAGCTCGCCGACACTCATCGGGCCTTTGAAACGGAGTTCAACATCGGTGCCGTCCGGGATGCGGACATTACTTCTGATTTCGTAGTCGTTATCGAGCCGCACGAAATTTAGATATGTGCCGCGCCCGAGAATGTAATGAATCGCGTTCGCTTTCGCGTTGAGCATCGTCTCGTTCAGGATGACGCACTTCTCGGTTCTGACCGTCACCGCGCTCGTGCCGCGGATATCGGCGTCGAGAACGCCCGGGCCATGAATTCGATACATTCCGGGCTGGAGTTCAAGCGGCGCTTCCAGGCGCACGGTCTCGCCTTTCAAATCGATGACCTTCTCATCCGTACCCTTCTGATCGACAATGAGTTTCACCGCCGCTGCCTGCGGCGCCGTCTGCCGATTCTCCGCAACGCCATTAAGCAGCACCGCTCCGAACAAGATCACGACAAAAGCCCCAAAAGCGCAATACCTCGCCAAATGACGGAGTCTGATCGCGCGCACGAAAGAAGCAACATCTTTGAATCGCCGCGCTGGTATCGAGCTCGTCGCACGATCGATGATCCGCGCCCAGATACGCGGCGGATGACCGTCGAAGCATCGGTCGAGAAGCACGCCGAGCGCATGAATATCGATAAGCGGCGTGATCGTTCCGCCGTCGAACTGCTCGGGCGCGACGAAGCCCGGCGTGCCGGATACCTTCTCGATCGGCGTGCCGACGCGTTCGGCGAGCGCGAAATCGATCAGCACCGGCCCGCCACCGCGCGACAGGATGTTCTTCGGCTTCAGGTCGCGATGGACGAAGCCGCGCTCATGAAGTAATCGCACCGCTCCTGCCACCGCGATCGCGAACTTCGCGACCTCGGCGTCTTTCCGCGGCAGCGGCGCACTTTCGAGCAGTTCCATCGCGATAAACCGATGACCGTCCGCAAGACCGGAATCGTAAAGCGCGGGGAAGGGACCGGACGGCAGGGTTTTGAGAATCTCAAGCTCATGAGCAAATCGTTCCCCGGCGGATTCGCCGGTAAATATCTTCACCGCGGCGACAAGTCCGTCGTCAAGATTTTCGGCGCGATACACTTCTCCGCTCCCGCCCTTCCCGATGAACGCGGATATCCGCCAGCGGCCGATCGTCTCGCCGTCTTTGACGGACGCCCCGCTCGCAATCGGCGGATGATGCGCCAGAAATTCGTCGAGTCCGTCACTCATCGGCGCCGCCCTTCCCCTCCGACGATTCCAGCGCCTTGACGAGTTCCCGCAGTTTCGCCGTCATGCGGCTCTTCACCTGATCGACGGCGTTGCGCTTCATGCCGAACGAGGCGGCGACCGCCTCCGGCGATTCGCCGTTCACCGCGACGCGGCGGAAGATCTCCCGGTTGCGTCCGTGGATCGAATCGTCCGCGAGCAGTTCGCGCAGGGCGATTTCGAAAATCGCCTCGCGATACGCCTCGAATTCGGCCTCGCCGTCCGATTCGGCTTCGGTCATCCTTCCGGCGTAGCGCTCGAGCCGTCCGGCGTAGCGTTTCTCCCGCTCGACCGCCTTGAGCGCCTTCCGGCGCAAAACGCCGGTGAGATAATTGTGGAACGCGCCGTTCAGCTTCGGATCATAACGGTAATTCGGCAGGATGCCGACAAGGGCGACGAACGTCTCTTCGATGATTTCTTCGGCATCGAGACGCGGGAACCGTTCGCGCATATACCCTTCCATCATCGGACGATACCGCTCGATGAAGGTCGCCCACCGCGGATGATTGACATCCGCCGCGAGATCGCGAAGAAGCGTGGTCGAGGTTTCAGGTGTCATACAGATGTCAATATCGCCGCTCGACTTTAACGCGACCGCGCTCATCGAACCGGACTCCCTCGGCCTCGAGCAGCGCGCGCTTCCCCGCGATCGCCGCGGAATCGCGTCTCCCGTGGAAGCCGGTGAGCGACCCGTCCGCGGCGACGACGCGGTGGCACGGAACATCGGGCGCGAAAGGATTCACCCGCAGCGCCTGCCCGACCGCCCGCGCGCTCCCCGAACCGACGCGCCGCGCAAGTTCTCCGTAAGTGATCACCGTGCCGCGCGGAATTTTCAGCGTCTCGGCGTAGACCCGCTTCTGGAACTCAGTCAGCCCAAGCCGCCCAAGCGCAGGGCACACCGACTCCGAATCCCGGTTCCGCCACTCGAACGGGAAAGAGCGGCACTTGTCCGGCTTCACGGCGTGAATGCGGCAGCGGTTGCCTCCATCGAGCCACACGCAGGCGTCCTCCGGCGTATTGCGCAGCACGAGCCCCTGTCGGTCCGGAGCGACTTCGGTCTCTCGGGCGATGAATTCCCGCTCGTCCATCCCGAGATACGCCGCAATGCGTGAAATTTCCGACTCACCGACGCGGACGATTCCGCCTTTCACCCTGCAGCACGCCCCGCAACCGAGGCACTGGAAAACACAAGGATTCTTCACTCGGGCAACCTTTACATATCCAACTTTACACGCCAGGCGATTCTACGGTCATCACTCCGACGTGACCTGCAAACGACACGAGACAAGACATAAACAACTAATTCATCACCATCAATTGCAGCATCGGAATCGACGCAAAATGTTCGTCGTGAGTGTAAACTTCCCACCCATGCTCGAGCGCCGAAGCCGCGATCCAGATGTCATTCTTGGGAATCATTTTGCCGGACGCCTTGAGGTGCCGATAGATTTTCGCATAGTAAATGCCGGTAACCGGAGTAACCGAGCAGCATTCCACCGCCGGTGCGTCGAGAAATTCTTCAAGAAGCCTGCGCACCGACTTGCCAGATGCCGTGCGTTCGTCAATCCCCGCAAGGAACTCGGCGTAAACCGCAGGATGGACAATCAACGACGACGCCTTGTCAATCATCTCCGCAAGCGGCTCGTCATCTTTGAAATATCGAATGAGGACATTGGTATCGATCAACACCGGCATATCAAAGATCCTCTTCGTCTACCTTGGAAAAATCCGCATCCGCGACCAAAGCGAGCATGGCATCAGCCGTTCTCGCCTGCAGTCTTCCGCGGAAGCGTGATAGCCCGTTGTCAAACTTCGTTTTCGATCCGGCAGTCACCCCGAGAGCAACCCCCAGCAGCTCTTTCACGGCCTGGTTCAAACTCAGATTTCCCCGCTCGGCATAGAGCGCCAATCGCTTCGCAACCGGCAGGTCAAGATCATGGACGGTAAAAGACTTAGGCATAACTTCTCCTGACTCTCATGGTTCATATTATACACCATTTCTGAACCATCAGTCAATCACCACGCGCCCCTTGATAAACGCCCAGCGTCCGCCGCCATTCGCGGTCACCGAGTTTACGAAGCTCGCCGACACTCATCGGGCCTTTGAAGCGCTGTTCAACGTCGGTGCCGACGGGGATACGGATGATTGACATCCGCCGCGAGATCGCGCGAGATCTCCCGCACCTCCCTTAGCGCCTTCAGCTCTTCTTCCCTGCCGAAAAATTTCATCTGAACCCCTTCATAATCTGTCATTTCCCGAGCCTCGATGTCAACCTGCCGTATGCGAAAAAAAGATTTCGTGCCCGTTTTCTTGTCATCAACTCGGGCACGAAATATGGTGATTGTCAATTTTCGTGCCTGAAATTCCGTCATCACTTTACGCTTTCGCTCTGCAGGAGTCACATCAGGACGTCGCCCGTAAGCGCAGAAGAGCCGGTGCCGTCGAGCATGTCCGCCGCGAGCGCTACTAATCGACGGCGATGCGGATCGCGAGACCCGACGAAGTCGCCGACCAGGATACGACCGGATGCGCGTTCATGAAGCCGTGCGACAGCGGCCAGCGCTCGGGGACGCCGACTTGATACGGGCCTTTCCAGCCGTAGGTTCCCGTCTTCACCCGGAACACCGCCCGCGCCGGCGCAGTGCCGCTGGTCCAGCGTTTCTCGCCGAAATAGCTGAGCTGGGTGTCGCGCGATGGCGGATCGAGCTTCGGCGCATTGCCGCTAAATGTCACGGTCTCCAGACTGTCGCACAGCGCGAAGGCATTCGGCGCCACATACGAGAGCGATGCCGGAAACTCGACCGATGCGAGCGAAACGCAGTTCGAGAAGCAGCACTCGCCCACCGAAACGAGACCCGAACCCGCGAAGGTCACGTTGGTGAGGCCGATGCAGTATCCGAAGGCGCGGTCGCCGATTTCCCGCAGATTCGCGGGCAGCGTGACCGACTTGAGCGAGGTCTGCGCCGTAAACGCGCCGTCCGCGATTTTCCTCACCGGCACGCCTTCGAGCGTCTCGGGGATGACGATATTCCCGCTCACCGAACTCGCCCGGAGCGGATACACCCCGCCCACGACCGCGTACGCCGCCGCGGTTTTCCCCTGCTCGGCGACGGTCTGGAAATAAATCCCCTCGACGCCTTCGTCCTCCGCGGACGTAACATACGAACCGACGAGCGTATACCTTCCGTAAGTATCCGCCGCGTACGCGATACCGGCCGCGGCCAGCAGGATATTCAAGATCAACAGTTTCATGCTACAGACCCCATTGCAGTTTCCTTCATATTATAGCGAAAAATTTCCCCGGCCGCATCACGACACCGCCATAACCTGACACGATTTCAATTCCAAAGTATAGCTATACTTTACAATCTGCCGTTCCAGTCAGGAAACGGAAGCGCCCTCGCAGCGAACGATTGCTTATAGCCATCAAAGTCGAACGCGACGCGATGAAAACGCACGATTCTGACGGCATCGTCAAAAATCACGAAGCCCGAATACGGCCTGACCCGCGGATACCCGACCGAGCCGACATTGACGAGATACTGCCAGCCCGCAACGAGGCCGAAATCGCGCGGCTCGGACTGAAGGCATTCAGGGTAACGCCTGTCGCCCGCGATCCCGAATGCGAATAACGCCTCGACATGCGTATGGCCGATGAAGAGCAGCGGCTCCTCGCGCCGGACGAAAGACTCCTGCGCGCTCAGCTTATCCTGCGTATAGTCCATCCGCTCGGGATGATTGAAGCCGGCGTGCGCGACCGCAAACCCGTCACCATCGTACACGAGCGGCAGCGATCCAAGCCAGGCGATATCCTCCGCGGAAAGTTCCGCGCGATGCCTCGCGGCGGCCGACCGCGCGGTTTCGCTCATCGAGTCGTCGTCCCGCAGATCCGCGACGATGGCGTCGTGGTTCCCGAGCACCGTCGGGATATTCCGTTCGCGAAGGATCCGGATCGCCCCAGCCGGGTCGGGTCCGTACCCGACCACATCACCCGCGCACACGATCCGCTCGACCCCGAGACGTTCGCATTCCGCCAGCACCGCCGCGAGCGCGACCGGATTCGCATGGACGTCCGATATGACAGCGTATTTCATCTTGCCACTATGATCCCCGCCCCTCCCGCACCTTCTTCATGTACTCCCGATCGGTCTCGGGCGCCATGTTCATGCCGCTAGGCTTAGTCTCGTTCTCCATTTGCTGTTTCCTTTCTTAATTGAAGAATAAATCATTCAAGGTGATCTGCGACTGTACATTGCGCGAATAAGAATTCTCCACGAGCCCCCTGGATGTCACCATCGTCAAATGCACCGAGCGGTTCCCGCCCGCGGCGTTGGCGAACGCCTCCAAACGGGTAGCAAGCCGCAAATCCTCGGCTTCGGTGATTTCATAGAGTCCATTGGAGAATTTCATCTCGCAGACATTCACCACATTATCCGCACGATCAATCAGCAAATCTATCTGAGTTCCCTTGCCACCGGGAGTCTTCCCCGCCCACGCATAGACTTTGGTCGACACCCCGGATATACCGAGTTTCTGCTTTATCTGGGCGATATGCTGAAGACAAAGCCGTTCAAAGGCCAGACCCCGCCAGTTATAGACGACCGGCGACAGCACGTGATTCTTCCAGAAATTCTCGTCCGGATTCGCCTCCCCGTCCAGAAACTTAAAATAAAACAGGGTAAAATTATCCACCAATTGAAAGACGTCCGGACTGCGCTCGCCTCCAAACCCGTTGTACCTGCGTATAAATCCGCACTGTTCCAGCTCGGTCAGCATCTTGACCAGATGCCCGTTATACGCAACACCAGCAAATTTGACGAGTTCGTCGATTGTCATTCCGATCTTCTTCCGCCCCAGCGCTTCGACAATCCGCAGATGCCCCTCGGGGCGCCGGAACAAAGAGCGATACAGCAAGGCGAATTCATCCTTGAGTTTCGCCTGCGGCGCGAAGAACAACATGTCGAAATTCTGCGCAACGCTGTTGCCTTTCTCCAGCAATGTCCAGTAATAGGGCACCCCGCCGATCGCCATATATGTTTCAGCGATTTCCATTCTGGACATCTTCCATCCCCGTGCCAGAACATATTCCTCGCACTCGCCCAATGTGAACGGTTCCAGGAAAATATTTCGTGTCACCCGATTATGCAACCCACCCTTGTCATTGATAACCTTATCGATAATCCAGGAAGTCGCCGAACCGCAGATTATCAGCAGTACGTCTTTGCGGTAATCCGCCCAGCCGTTCCAGAAGTGTTCCAGCGCGCTCACGAACTCGCCGCGACCGGTATCCATCCACGGCACTTCGTCCAGAAAGACAACCTTCCTCCCGTCCGGCTGGGCCTCGAGCAACTCCTCCAGTCGGTCGAATGCCGTATACCAATCCTCGATCGGCGACAAATCCTTCATTCCGAACTTTTTAAGCGACTTCTTGAATTCGGCAATCTGCAGCTTCTTGTCCGCCCGCGCAAGCCCGGTATGGCGAAACGAGAAGCGCCCCTCGAAAGTTTCCCTTACGAGATATGTCTTGCCGATTCGTCTGCGACCATAAATTGCAATAAATTGCGAGTTTGTATCGCCATACGCTTCGTTTAGCACTTTCTGTTCTTTTTTTCTCGCGATCATTCGCCACTCCTTTTATTCCTTTTAAGTGTCGTAATTATACCATATTTTGCCTTTGTACGACAAGTAAAAGGCGTATTTTATTTTCATGCCATAATAATCGCTTCCACTGAAGTACTTTCCCACGGCTTCAAAATTCCTCAAAGCACCCCTCGCTTTTACCGAAAGCGACCTGCAAGCCATGTGATGAGCGCAATCGCGAGATTGATGACGAGCGCCGCAAGCATCAGCACGTGGATGCGGAAAAGTCCCGGCATAATCTTCGTCGTCGCGATCTTCACGGCATTCCCGATCGGCGGAATCAAATTCAGCGCGAACACCGCGAACACGATCAACGCGATTCCGCCCCACATGTGCGATATGTCGACATCGCTGAGACCAATCTCCGAAGCGATGCAGAAGACAAGATATAGCCATACCCAAAAAAGTACGCTCGCGAGATCGCCGGTCGCGGCTGCGCCCTTCACGCAATCGAGCGCGGCAAGAAACGCGATCCGGGCGTATTCGATCACACCCGGAACCGATCCCTCGGCGAAATACTCGCTCCACCGCCTGACCGCCACCTCGCCCGCCATAAGTTTCGTGAGGAGCATGATGACGATCGAGCCGAACCAGATCGGCCCCGTCGCCACCACGAAATCGCTGATTGCACCCGTCCATCCCGACCGCCGCTCGTGAATGCACACGCGCGCACAGTCGTAATTCACTTCTACTTAGAGAATTTAGCGGATTTTCCAGTGAAGTTACTTACGCTGTTGCGTACGTCGTCCGATTTCGCCCTTGCGGGTTTCGTCGAACATCGGCGGGGTCCTTTCGGGAGGCCCCGCCCCCTCGGTCCGGCGGCGTGAGGACACACCGCCCTACCGGGTTCTGGCTACTCAGGCTCGCGCCCTTTCACCCGGTGGCCGATGTCTGTTGGGCTGCACCGGCCGATTTCAAAGATCATTCGCGGCTTTCGCCGCATTTCCCCTTGCCCAAATCGGGGAATTAAATTCTATTCCCTGCTCAGACTCTGTCGTGCTCCAGTTACAAGGTTATTCAAGATCATAAGCAAGCCGAGCAATATTGATGCGCCACCGCCAAAGGGATGACCGGTATAAACCAGAAAAGTTCCGGCGGCGATAAACAGCACACAAAGAATCACGCCGGAAATCATACCAATCGTCAACCTCATATTGGCGCCATTTTCCAAAGCGTGAATATGGCGCTGTTCTTCTTTCGCCATATCAAGTATTTCCTTGGCGGCACCTTTGTAATGACGCTCAAAGCCATCAATCACTTCAGGGGACGGATATACGCTGCTGACATGGCGAACCAATACACCCAGTGCATCCCCCTGCCGCACGACCTGCGCTTCACTACGCGTATCCGCCATCAGTGCATCCTTTCATAAGTCACCACCGAGCGCGACAGGCAATCTCCTACCGCCCCGAAATAGCGCGCCAGCTCCCCATTGCCGATACGAACACAGGTCGGATTCCTCCCGATGAAAGGATATACGACAAAATTCGCCATGCCTGTCAGCAGCGAATTGCCTATTGCTTTAAGAATTCTCGCCATGTCGTTCTCCTTTCTTTTAGCAAGCTAATCGTATTATAGCAAATCATCTCGCCCCCTTTGACGGAAACACAGGTATTTTACCATATTTTCCCTCGGCGGTGCGGCGGAAATTTTAGTCATCCCCGAAGAACTCCTTCGCGGTCATCAACCGATATTCACCCTGCCGATCGATGCGGCAAGCATCATCGTTCCCGGTGTCGACGCGTTTCTCCTCAGAATCTGCGCGGTTCATTCCCGCGAGAATCTTCATCGCGGCAACGCGGTCGATCCCGCGCGCCTTCATCATCAGCTTCACTTTCGCTTCATCGAATTTATCCATTTTATCCTCCTCATTATGCGAACGCCGCGCACCAAAGGTCGCCCTCGCCGGCGATTTCACGGTAGGCGTCAAGCACTTCGGCGAGTCTGTCGACGGCGCGGTCTTTAAGGTAATCCGAGAACTTCGCTAGGTCAATCGACGCGCGGCCTTCAGCGCACGGGACAAGCCCCGCCCGCTCGAAGTCCGCCGCAGGGATCTCGGTATCCATGATGACGCATTCCCAGCCGTTGCCGTCCTTCGCCTCCTTTTCCGGAACGAGTTTCACATCCCGCCAGAAAACGCTCACGCTCTTCATCCCCTCGTGTTTTGACGATGCGGGAGTACGGACGGAGCATGTTATCGGCACTACGATACCATTGCTCAGCCACCTGCTTTTATCCTGCTCACCGATAATCGCCTCCAGCCGCCAGATCGCCTTGTTGACGGGGTTGAGTCCGCGCTGATATTCGTGCAGATCCATCATTTCCTTTCTCATCTTCCGCTTCAGTTCGCTCTTCTCTTTCTTCAGCGTCTTGATGTGTTTCTCGGCGATCTTGACGCGCCGCTTCCCCTCCCGGCGACGATTGCGGACAGCATCCGGATGCGCCTCGATCCAGCGGCAGCGCTCGACGATTTCCGCCGCCAGTTCAAAAGCCCGCGTCTTCCACAGGTCGTTTTCATGGAACGTCATCGGACACATATACATGATGTGCCGTCCGTTGCATTCGCCGGGATACGGCGAAATCATCTCGATGTTGATATCCTTCGCCCAGTACCAGCATTTCGCCTTCACCGGCGTACCGTCGTCGAGCACGCCTTCAATCATTTCTTCAAGCCACGGAATTCCGCTCATAATATCTCCTCTCTTACTCCAGTTCCATATTGTCGCCGCTGCCGCAGATTGGACACGCCTCGCCCAGCGTCCGGCGATCACGCCGCGAACCCGATCGGGTCCGAGGCGTGACCATCCTTCTTGACGCGGCACTCCTCGCGGAGCGCGGCTATGCGATCCGCGTTCGTGACCTCGTCGCCGAGGTAGAAGAGTTCCTGACGGACCGTCCGGAAGTCGCCGGGCGCGAGGTTCGCGAACGTCTTGAGCTCGGCGATTTCATCCGCTTCGAGCTTCGTCTTGAACATCTTCTCGAAGAAGGTCTTCTTGCCTTCGTTGTCGAGGTAGTCGAACTCGAGCTTGAAGGTGAAGCGGCGCATGATCGCGGCGTCGAGATTCTTCGAGAAGTTCGTCGCGGCGATCATCACGCCGTCGAAGTTCTCCATCTCGCAGAGGAGCTCGTTCACCTGCGATACCTCCCACGACTGGCTCGCGCCGGAACGGTCCTGGACGAGTCCGTCGATTTCATCGAAGAAGAGGATCGCATGGTCGCGCTCCGCCTCGCTGAACGCCTGGGCGATGAGCTTCTCGGTGTTGCCGACGTACATGTCGAGGAGATCGGACCCCTTGACGACCCGGACCTTGCGGTCGAGTTCCTTGCCGAGAAACTTGACGAACTCGGTCTTGCCGGTGCCGGGGGCGCCGTGAAGAAGAATGTTCATGCGCGGACGGTCCTCGCTCGCAGTATTGTAGCGTTCGTCGAGATAGTTCCTGACGGCCTTGACGATTTTCTCCGGCGCGACCTTGCCCTTCACGTTGAGGCCGTCGAGCGAATAGCCCTTCGCGGGCAGGAAGCGGCCCGACGGCTTGACGCCCATCAGCCGGCAGTGCGGCTTCATGAGCTTCTCGACGAGCGCGTCGACCTTGTCGGCGGCGGGCTTCATCCGCTGCACGTTCGAGAGGACGGTCGAGATCCCGCCCGCGCTCGTCTCGTACTTCGACGCGTACGTGTCGATCTTCGCTTCGGTTACGAGATCGCCGAGATCGAACTTCTTGACGAGATTGCGCCAGATCGAAACGCGCTGGGCGGTGTTGAGACGGTCGAAGCGGACCGAGTAGTCGAAGCGGCGGCGGACCGATTCATCCATCGCTCCGGCGGGCGCGTTCGAAATCCAGATCGCGGGAATCTTCATCTCGTCGAGGAGAGTGTTCATGACGCCCTTCTCGGTCGACTTGCCTCCCGAGAACCCCATCCCAAAGAGCGAGAAGCCGCAGGAGCTGCCGCGCAGGAGTTCGTCGGCCTCATCGACGATCATGAGCGAAGAGTCGGCGGCTTCCTGGTTGTTGCAGACCTGAATGCCGGCCATGCGGGCGGACGAGTTCATGTTGCGGCCGTCATCGTCGCCCTGACGGATTTCGTAGGCCTGAAGGCCCATCTCCTTCGCGATGGTGCGGGCGAACGAAGTCTTGCCCGTCCCCGGCGCGCCGTAGAGGAGGATATTGCACTTGCCCTTCGCGGCGGCGATCATCTCGCTGATGGTCGCGCCGTCGTTCTCGGCGAGCTCGCCGTAGAAGTCCCAGGGGAGAACATCCTGCTCGGCGCTCTTTTTGTAGAAGCGGCGCTCGAGGGCCTCGTCATCGGTGCCGTCGATGAAGTTGCCGAGCGTGCGGCAGTTGAAGTCCCAGTCGTTGTCCAGCAGGTCGAACTTGCGGAGGCGTCCGTTCGGCGCCATCGCCTTCGTGACCTCCCCGAGACTGCGGTCGAGGGCCATCGCGAAATAGAGCGGCTTCTCGCGGTTGTTGATGCGGCGGGGCCAGCAGAAGCAGGTCTCGCTGCGGATATAGGCGAGGAGGAGAATCTCGGTCTCGAGATCGTCGAGCCGGAGGAGGCGCTTCACGTCGGCGAAACGCGTCTCGACCGTTTCCGGCTTCTTCGACTTGGGCGTCTCGTCGAGCATCAGCGAAGCGATCGTCGCGAGGATGTCGCGCGTCTTCGCGCGCGCCTTGGGATTGTTCCAGAGATTCTGGAAAAGGCAATCAAGCGAATCGGTGCGGTCGAAGCGCTCGCGGCGACTGCCGGCATTCTCGAGTTCGTTGATTTCCTTTTCGGTGAACGCAGCCTCGATGAGTTCGACGGCCTTGTCGTGGTCGTAGCAATTGCGCAGGATGTCGAAGACGTCGTTGTCGCTCACGTCGCTGCTAAAGTTCTTCATCAGATTCGCGAAGAATCCGACGAGCTTCTTGTAGATGTAATTCTGAGGAACCGCTTTGAATTTCGCCATGGTAGTTGTTTCCTTTGTTTTATTGTTTGTTGTTTTGAAATCGACTTCCGTCAATCTTCCTTATTCATTTTCCATTTTACATTTTCAATTTTCCATTTTAAAGGACCTTGTCGACGATACCCCAGGCCTTCGCTTCGGCGGCGGACATGAAATGATCGCGGTCGGTGTCGGTGGTAACTTCGTCGAGCGTCTTGCCGGACGCCTCGGCGAGAATTCCGTTGAGGACTTCCTTCAGACGGAGGATTTCCTTCGCGGTGATTTCGATGTCCGAGGCCTTGCCTTGCGCGCCGCCCCAAGGCTGATGGATCATGATGCGCGAATTCGGGAGCGCGTGACGCTTGCCCTTTTCGCCGGCCGCGAGCAGCACCGCGCCCATTGAGGCAGCCTGACCGACGCAGTAGGTGGCGACGGGACATGAAATCATCTTCATCGTGTCGAGAATCGCGAGTCCGGCGGTCACGCTGCCGCCCGGCGAGTTGATGTACATCGAGATGTCCTTCTTCGGATCCTGAGCCTGGAGAAACAGCAGCTCGGCGACGATCGCATTGGCCATGTCGTCTTCGACTTCGCCGCCGACAAACACGATGCGATCCTTGAGAAGCCGCGAGTAGATATCGTACGCGCGTTCCCCGTTACCGGTCTTCTCGACCACCATCGGAATGAGTGAGTTTTTCATGATTTTCCCTTTCTAAAATTACGTTCACAATTGAGAAAACGACATTTCCCCCGCGTCCTTACGCTTGAAGCAAAAAAATTCGCCTCTTCTTGAAAATGTGACACGGGGCAGCACGCGCGAGGCTTGGGGAGAA
>R26__coassemble_1035_pt1 | contig 14653 bp, 12 predicted proteins | sample R26__metabat2_high_PE_025 | metagenome-assembled genome bin R26 | reverse complement strand
CGTCAAGCCGATGAACTGCCCGTTCCACATCCAGTGCTACCAGTTCGAGAAGCGCTCGTACCGCGACCTCCCGATCCGCTACGCGGAGCTCGGAACGGTCTACCGCTACGAGAAGGACGGCGTCCGTCACGGCATGTTCCGCGTCCGCGGCTTCACCCAGGACGATGCGCATATCTTCTGCACCCCCGAGCAGATCGTCCAGGAAATCCGAGACACCGTCAACTTCGCGAAGAAGATGCTCGCGCACTTCGGCTTCACCGAGGTCCAGGCGTATCTCTCGACGAAGCCCGCGAAGGCCGTCGGCGACCCCGCGCGCTGGGAGCAGGCAACCCAGTCCCTCCGCGACGCGCTCGACCAGGAAGGTATGACTTACGAGGTCGACGAGGGCGGCGGCGCGTTCTACGGCCCTAAGATCGACATGAAGATCAAGGACGCGCTCGGCCGTCCGTGGCAGCTCGGCACGGTCCAGTTCGACTTCAACCTTCCGGAGCGCTTCAACCTCACCTACGTCGGCGACGACGGCAAGGAGCACCAGCCATACATGGTCCACCGCGCGCTCCTCGGTTCGATCGAACGCTTCTTCGGCATCCTGATCGAGCACTATGCGGGCGCGTTCCCGCTTTGGCTCGCCCCCGAGCAGGTCCGTGTTCTTCCGATCTCGGACAAGGCGCTCCCGTACGCGCAGAAGATCGAATCGGCCCTCAAGGCGGCCGGCTTCCGCGTCGACATCGACAAGTCCGCCGAGAAGCTCGGCGCGAAGATCCGCTCGGCGACGATGATGAAGATCCCGTATCAGGTCGTCGCGGGTCCGCGCGACGAGGCGGCGGGCACGATTTCGGTCCGCAGCCGCGCTGACGGCGACCTCGGCGCGATGACGATCGAGGCGTTCATCGAAAAGCTCGCGGCCGAAATCAAGGCCTGAAGACCAGCCCGATGACCTGGGAAGAACTGACCGCGGCGTTCCACGACTCGCCCGTTCTCGCGATAACGGCCTGCGTGATCGCCGTGGTCGTTCTTTTTGGCGTACTCTATTTCGTCAAGGAGGTGATCCGTCACCTCGTGAAGATCGGGATCGTCGTTCTCGTCATCGGGCTTTGCTGCTATGTCGTTTACGATTGGGACAAGGTCAGCGCGGGCACGGTCGCGTTCTTCCGCGACCTGAGCTCGCGATGGTAGAGGAAAAATGAGCGAGATACTGGAAAAGGATGACTCCTATCGCGGAGTTTCATGGCTCACGGCGGTCGTCGTGAGCGTCGTCATTCATCTCGTGGTCCTCGCGATCATGGGCTTCGGGATGATATTTCATTCATCCGATGAAGAGAACTCTTCGGATTCGTCGGATTCGTCGAATCGTCGAATCGTCGAATCGTCGAATCCCGAAGTCCCCGAATCGACGAATCGACGAATCGACGAATCGACGAATTCCGGAAATTCCGGAATCCCCGAATCGACGAATCGACGAATCGACGAATCGACGAATTCCCCGGTCGACGAGGCGCCGAAAGTCCCCGCGTTCTACTTTATCCAGAAGGGCGATACGCTTACGAAGATCGCGAAGAAGTTCGGCCTTACGCCGCAGGAGATCGCGAAGGCGAACGGGAAGAAACTGAGCGAGATGAACAATCTCTGGATCGACCAGAAAATCCGTTTGAAATGAAAGACTTGATCAAGGCGATGGCGCTAAGGGCGCGCGCGGCCGCGGCCGTGATGCGCCGGCTGACGACGGAAGAGAAGAACGCGCTCCTCGAGAAGATCGCGGACGCGCTCGACGCGGCGAAGGAGCGGATCTACGCCGCGAACCGCGAGGATGTCGAGGCCGCGAAGGCGGCGGGGATATCCCCCGCGATGGTCGACCGGCTCACGCTCACCGAAGCGCGCTTCAAATCGATGACGGACGGCGTCCGCTATGTCGCCTCGCTCCCCGATCCGGTCGGCGAGACGATTTGGACGCGCGAGCGTCCGAGCGGGATAACGATCAGAAAGACGCGCGAGCCCTTCGGCGTCGTCGCGGTCGTCTTCGAGTCGCGCCCGAATGTCTTTATCGATACCGCGGCACTCTGCCTCAAGACCGGGAACGCGATCATCCTCCGCGGCGGCAAGGAGGCGCTCCGCTCCAATACCGCGCTCGCCGCCGCGCTCCGCGAGGGTGTCGCCGCCTCCGGCCTCGCGGGTGTCGATGACGCGGTGCAGCTCGTCGGGGTCACTGACCACGCCGCGGTCACCGAGCTTGTCCGCGCGGTCGGGCTTATCGATGTCGCGATTCCGCGCGGCGGCGAGCGGCTTATCCGCGCGATGTGCGAGGCGGCGCTCATCCCCGTTCTTAAGCACTATAAGGGCGTCTGCCACATCTATGTCGACGACAGGGCGAACCTCCCGATGGCGCTTTCGATCCTCGATAACGCGAAAGTCCAGCGGCCGAGCGCCTGCAACGCCGCGGAGTGCCTCCTCGTCCACGAGAAACTCGCCCCCGTCTTCCTCCCGATGGTGCGCGAATGGGCGAAGGGCTCCGGGGTGACGCTCCACTCGGGCGAAGCGGGAAGAGAGTACCTCGCGCTCGAGATGAATGTCGAGACCGTGAAGGACTACCGCGCGGCGATCGATTTCATAAACGCGAACTCGAGCGGTCACTCCGATGCGATCGTCACCGAGGATAAGGAGCGCGCGGCGGAATTCCTCCGCGATGTCGACTCGGCCTGCGTCTACCACAATGTCTCGACCCGTTTCACCGACGGCGCCGAATTCGGGATGGGCGCGGAAATCGGGATTTCGACCGACAAGCTCCACGCCCGCGGCCCGATGGGGCTCGAGGAATTAACGACATACAAGTACACGATCACCGGCGACGGGGTCATAAGAAAGTAAGCGATGTTCGAATCGACCGTCTTCGGGAAACTCCACGAAAAGCTCCAGCACGCGATCGCCGACGCGGGCTATGAAAAGCCGACGCCGATCCAGTCGGAGGCGATACCGTACCTCCTCGCGGGCCGCGACCTGATCGGCTGCGCCCAGACCGGAACCGGCAAGACCGCGGCGTTCATGCTCCCGATCCTCAATCACCTCTGGCGCGAGCGCCGTCCGCGCCACATCGGCCACCCGCGCGCGCTCGTCCTTTCGCCGACGCGCGAGCTCGCGGTGCAGACCGCCGAGAACGTGAAGATGTATTCGAAGTACATCCAGCTTCCCTTTGGCTGCCTGATCGGCGGCGTCTCGCAGTTCGCGCAGGTGAAGGACATAAAGCGCGGCGCCGAGACGCTGATCGCCTGCCCCGGGCGGCTCATCGACCTGATGACCCAGGGGATAGTCTATCTCGACCAGGTCGAGTGCTTCGTCCTCGACGAGGCCGACCGCATGCTCGATATGGGCTTCCTCCCCGACGTGAAGCGCATCATCTCGAAGCTCCCGAAGGCCCGTCAGTCGCTATTTTTCTCCGCGACGATGTCGCCCGCCGTCCTGAAGCTCGCGGGCGAGCTCGTCACCGATCCCGCCCAGGTCACGATCTCCCCCGAGACGCCGACCGTCGAGAAGATCAACCAGAAGGCGATGTTCGTCGAGAAGGCGTGTAAGGACTCGCTCCTCATCCACCTCCTAAAGACCCACCCCGAGTGGACGAAGGTAATCGTCTTCACGAAGATGCGCCACGGGGCCGACCGCGTCGTCAAGAAACTCCTCCGCGAGAACATCAACTGCGCCGCGATCCATTCCGACAAGACCCAGGGCCAGCGCACCCGCGCGCTCGACGGCTTCAGGAAGGGTCTCGTCCGTGTCCTCGTCGCGACCGACATCGCCTCGCGCGGCATCGACGTCCCCGAGGTGAGCGCGGTCATCAATATGGAGCTTCCGCTCGAGACCGAGTGCTACGTCCACCGCATCGGCCGCACCGCGCGCGCCGGCGAGTCGGGCGCGGCGATCAGCTTCGTGACCGGCGAGGAGCGCGCCCAGCTGAAGGCGGTCGAGCGGCTTATCAAAAAGACGATTCCCGTGGATCGCGACCAGCCGTACCACTCGACTTTCTCCGAGGAGCGCAACGGGAAGGCGAAGGAAGGGCTCCCGCAGGCTCCGTGGATCCACCCCGCGAACCGCAACCGCAACAACAAGAAGCGCGGCGGCCACACGAGCTTCCAGGGCCGCCCCCAGCCCGATTTAGGGCAGAAGCGCGGGAAGCGAGAAATGTGACCGAGAACTTGATTTGTGATATAATCGGAGAGTTATGAAAGTAGTTGATTTGGAGATAAACGGGCTGAAGGTGATCGAGCCGGATGTCTTCGGCGATTCGCGCGGATATTTCGTCGAGCAGTACAACCGCGCGCGTTACCGCGACGCCGGGGTCGACGCCGAGTTCGTTCAGGATAACGAGAGCCTTTCGTCGAAGGGCGTTGTACGCGGGCTTCATTGGCAGGCCGGCGAACACGCCCAGGCGAAGCTGGTGCGCGTCATCCGCGGCGCGGTGTGGGACGTCGCGGTCGATATCCGCAAGGGTTCGCCGACGTACGGCCGCCATGCGTCGGTCGTGCTGACCGGCGAGAATAAAAAGCAGTTCTTCATTCCCCGCGGGTTCGCCCATGGATTCATCGTGCTCGAGGACAATACGCTTTTCAGCTACAAGTGCGATAATCTCTACTGTCCTTCGGCCGATCGCGGCATGCTCTTCAGCGACCCGGAGCTCGCGATCGAGTGGCCGAAGGTCGATGTCGAAATCCGGCTTTCGGAAAAAGACCGAAAGCACCCGCCGCTCGCGGGAATCGAACCCTGGGAGGTAAAGTAAATGGCTCGAAAGGGAATAATCCTCGCCGGCGGCGCCGGGACGCGTCTTCATCCGCTCACCCGCGTCGTCTCCAAGCAGCTTTTGCCGGTTTACGACAAGCCGATGATCTTCTATCCGCTTTCGACGCTGATGCTCGCCGGAATCCGCGAGGTGCTTATCATCTCGACCCCGACCGATCTCCCGAATTTCGAGCGGCTGCTCGGCGACGGCGGCGACTACGGGATGAAATTCAGTTACAAGGTGCAGGAAGTTCCGAACGGGCTCGCGCAGGCGTTCGTCCTCGGCGCGGAATTCCTCGGGGATGACGACGCCTGTCTCGTCCTCGGCGACAATATCTTTTACGGCGCGAATCTGCCGAAGCTCCTGAAGATGGCCGCCGAGCGCAAGGAGCCGACCGTGTTCGGCTATCGCGTCGCCGACCCGGAACGCTACGGCGTCGTCGCGTTCGACGAGACGGGGAAGGCCTACTCGCTGGAGGAAAAACCGGCGAGGCCGAAATCGAATTACGCGGTCGTCGGACTCTATTTCTACCCGAACGATGTCGTGAAGAAAGCGGCGGTATTGAAGCCGTCCGCCCGCGGCGAATACGAAATCACCGACTTGAATCGCGAGTATCTCGAAGAAGGTCGGCTTACCGTCGAGGAAATGGGCCGCGGATTCGCCTGGCTCGACACGGGTACCCACCAGTCGCTCGCCGACGCGACGAATTTCGTCCGCGCGCTGATCGAGCGTCAGGGATTGCAGATAAGCTGCATCGAGGAAATCGCCTGGTCGAAGGGCTGGATCGACGACGCGCAGCTTCGGCGACTCGCCGACGGGTACGGGAAGTCGACTTACGGAACGTATCTCAGGAATCTGGTTGAAAAGTTGGAAAGTTGAGAAGTTGGAAAGTTCGGGAGTTCTGAAGTTCGGGAACTCTGAAGTTCGGAAGAAAGTTGGAGGAAAAGTATGTTTAGGAAAAGATGTATAGTGACCGGCGCGGCTGGCTTCATCGGTTCGGCACTCGCGAGGCTTCTCCTCAAGGAGACTGAGGCGACGGTTCTTGTCGTCGACAAGCTCACTTACGCGGGCGTCCCGGAATCGCTCAAGGAAGTAGGCCTTGATCCGGCGGACCTTTCGTCGACCAATCCGCGGCTCGCCTTCCTGAAGGCGGATATCTGCGATCAGGCCGCGATGGACAAGGCGTTCGCCGACTTCCGTCCCGACACGATCTTCCATCTCGCGGCCGAGTCCCACGTCGACCGGTCGATCGACGGTCCGGGCGAGTTCATTCGTACGAACGTCGTCGGCACGGCGACGCTTCTTCAGGCGGCGCTTAAATTCTGGAAGACGCTCGACGATTCAGCACGCGCGGCGTTCCGCTTCCAGCACATCTCGACCGACGAGGTGTACGGAACGCTCGGCGAAGACGGTTTCTTCACCGAAAAGACGCCTTATTCGCCGCACAGCCCGTATTCGGCCTCGAAGGCTTCGAGCGACCATCTCGTCCGCGCGTGGCGCGATACCTACGGGATGCCGACCTTGATCACGAACTGCTCGAACAACTACGGGCCGTATCATTTCCCGGAAAAGCTCATCCCGCTCGTCATTCTTAACTGCCTCGACTCGAAGCCGCTCCCCGTCTACGGCAAAGGCGCGAATGTCCGCGACTGGCTGTATGTGGACGATCACGCGCGCGCGCTCCTTCTCGTCAACGAAAAGGGCGCTCCCGGTGAAACCTACAATGTGGGCGGTCATAACGAGCGCACGAATCTCGAAGTCGTAAAGACGATCTGCTCGATTATGGACGAGCTTCGCCCGCGCGCGGACGGTTCGAAGTACGAGTCGCTTATCACTTACGTCGCCGACCGCCCCGGTCACGATCTTCGTTACGCGATCGACCCCGCGAAGCTGATGAACGAGCTCGGCTGGAAGCCGCGCGAAGATTTCAATACGGGAATCAGAAAGACAGTCGAGTGGTATCTCGACAACCGTTGGTGGTGGGGCCCGATACACGAGCACCGCTACGCCGGAGAGCGCCTCGGAAAGGGAAAATAACCGTGGCGATGAATCGGCTCCTGAAGGTTTCGCTTTGGGTTCTCGCACCGATCGCGGTCGCGGCGGCGGTGACGCTGTCGATCGTGATGCTGCTGCGGGATCGCGATGGCGAGGCTCGGGTCAAGCGAACGGTCACGAGCCGGATCGAGGAGCTCTCGGTCGTCGCGGCGGCCGCGGCGGCGACCGATTCAATTGCCTCAGGCGATGACGCGAGCGCTTCCAGTCCTTCGCCGCGAAAGGCTGAAAAGCCGAAGATATCGATAACCTCTTCCGTGGACGAATCGGACGGCGACGAGGACGAACCGGAACTTCCGCCGGACGAGCGACGTCTCGCCGAGCGAATTGAAAAGGCGCTCGACGAGGAGAATCTCGCCGAGGCGCTCGCGTGCGCCGGCGCCGCGTACGCGTCGAAGAACGTCGAAATTCGTTCGGCCATGGTCGAGACGCTCGGCTGGTTCGGCCACAAGGCGATAGCCGAGCTCACGCCGTTCATGGCCGATAGCGATGAAGATGTCGCCGAATCGGCGCGGGACGAATGGACCGACGCGCTTTCCGATATCGACGACGAAACGGAGCGGATTTCGGTCGCGGAACTCGCGATGAAAACGATGATTGACGAGGAGGCCCTGGAAATCATCGCCGACGAGTATATCGGGGTCGATGAAAAGCTCGCGGTCGAGTCGCTCGTCAGGATAATCGAAGGCGGCGAGGCGACGGAAAAGAGCGTCGAGAAGGCGAAGGAGACATACGAGTTCGTGACCGGCGACGAATATGAAAATCAGGCGGCAGCGGAAAAGTGGATCGCCGAGGAGTACGAGCCGGACGATGCCTCGGACGCGGTCGTCGAGGCCGAAACGCCCGTGGCTGCGGGAGAGAGCGGAAAATGACCGGTATCATTCAGCCGAAGATACTGGTGATGACCCATAAGCCGTATCGAATGCCGGCTGATTCCGCGTATATCCCGGTTCAGGTCGGCGCGGCGGGGAAGGCGACGATTGAAGGCTGCGTTCGGGATGATTCGGGGGCGAATATCAGTTCTCGGAATCCGCATTGGTGCGAGCTTACAGGCCTCTATTGGGCGTGGAAGAATCTTCACGAAGGCGACGCCGTCGGGCTCGTGCATTACCGTCGCCATTTTCGCGGCGTCGGCGGCGCGATCGCGAGCGGCGCGGAGATCGCCGAGCTCCTTGGAAAGTCAGAGGCGGTGCTGCCGAAGGCGCGAAACTATTTTATCGAGACGAATTACTCACAGTATGTCCACGCTCATCACGCGGTCGATCTCGATACGACGCGGGCGATTATCGCCGAGCGGCACCCCGGGTATCTCGAAATCTATGACGAGGTGATGAATCGCACGAAGGGACATCGCTTCAATATGTTCGTCATGCGTCGGCGGAGATTCGAGGAATACTGCGAATGGCTTTTCGATGTACTTTTCGAGCTGGAATCGAGACTCGATATCTCCGGCTATTCTCCATATGACGCCCGTGTCTTCGGTTTCGTATCCGAGCGTCTCCTCGATGTCTGGCTCGAACATAACGCCGTCGTTTGCCGGGAGCTGCCGCTTCTGTCGCTCGAAAGTCAGCACTGGGTGCGGAAGATCGCGAATTTCCTGGCGAGGAAGTTCTTAAAAAGACGTGGGAATGGGGATTGAGCGTTATTCAGTCGTGCGCTCGCTCGGGACCGGCGGGATGAGTGAGGTGTTCGAGGTCGAGGATACGGTTCTCGGCTGCCGTAGGGCGTTGAAGCGATTTCGCTACCGCGGCGGCAGCGATAAGATAAGGGAGCGCTTCATCACCGAAGCGAGATTGCTCGCGCGACTCGATTATCCGCGGATCGTCAAGGTATTCGACTTCGGCGTCGACGCGGAAGGCGAACCGTATTTCGTTATGTCGCTCGTGACCGACCGCGAGGGAAAGACGCGGACGCTCGCCGATCTCAAGCCTGAGGAACTGACGGAAGATGCCGTCGCCAGCTTGTACGCCGATTTGCGGGATGCGCTCGAGTACATTCACTCGAAGGGTATCGTCCACCGTGACCTGAAGCTCGAGAATGTGATGATCGGCCCAGACGGCCATGCAGTACTCGCCGATTTCGGAATTTCGCGGATAAGCGACGGCAAGGACGGCGTAAAGGTCGTCGATATCGCTTCGACCATCGTGGCCGCGCGGACAGGGGGGCGCTGCGTGATGGGGTCGATCGGCTACCTGGCCCCTGAACTGGAGCTCGGAATCTCCGCGACTCCGGCGAGCGACTATTACGCGCTCGGGGTGATCGTCTACCGGCTTTTGACCGGCGAGTGGTATGACGCCCATGTCGACCTCGCCTGTATGATGGAGACATACGACCGGGAGTGGCTCGAAATCCTGCGCGGGCTTCTTCACGCCAATCCCGCGGCGCGCGTATGTCGTTCATACGAGGAGCTTTGCGAACGAGCGCGGATGCAATCTGAGGCGGAGCAGGAGAAAACGCTCGCGTCGTCCGAGCGCGGTCGCGTTCGTATGCGTCGCATCGCGGTCGCGAGCGCGGCGTTGTCGGGGCTTGCGGTCGCGTTGGTCGCGGTCGCGTTCCTTTCGACTGATCGTGTACCGGGGCGCATCGTGCCCGAGACGCCGCCGCTAAACGACCTTTTCGCCCGTCCGGGCGGGAGCGACGCCGCCGATTTCGACCTCGCCCGCCGCGACGCGATAATGCTTACCTACGAGGCGCTCGATCGGTTTCGCTCCGGCGAAAAATCATTTGACGATACGGTGGCGGCGTTTACGAACATCGCGGCGGAGGTGCGCGCGAAGGATGGCGATTACTTTCAGGACGATATCGGTCACTGCGATGATGAGGAATTGCTCGCGGATATGCTCGATGCCGCGGCGGAAAAAATGAAGGGTTCGCGATGAGTTCATTCCCCGAGACTTCCGTGACCATGGTCGCGAAACTGCGCGATCTCGGGCCCGAGGCCGATGCCGCGGAGTGGGTTCGGTTCTGGGACATGTATTCGCCGGCGCTTCGGCGCTTCGCCGCCGAGAAAGGCGGCGAGGCGAACGCCGACGATATCGTGATGAATGTACTCGGGAAGCTCGTCGATGTCCTTCGCGAAGGGCGCTATAACGTCGAGAAGGGTAGGCTTCATTCCTATCTGATGACGATGACTGTGAATGAAATCCGCATGTCCCACCGCAAGGCCGTCGTGCGGGCCGAGGATAGGAAAGTGTCGCTTGACGCGCCGATCGCCGCCGGCGACGACGCGCCGACCGTGGCGGACACGATCGCCGCACCGGAAGCGGATACGGACAGGCTCGACGAGGAGTGGCGGGCGGCGGTGCTCGCGTCGGCGGTGGATCACGTTCTCACGAAGACCGCGCTCTCCGCCCGCGATCGCGAGGTGTGGCGGCTCTGTGTCGATGAAGGACGCGAGATTCCGGAGGTGGCCGAGAGACTAGGGCTTTCCCGCAACAATGTAAGCCAGATCAAGACGCGGATTTCAAAGCGAATCGTGGCGGTCGGGCAGGAGATGCTCCGGGGAATCGGTTATGTTGCGTAGCGTTTGGAAATTGTGATATAATCAAGTTAACTTTCGAGAGGGAACGATCATGTTCAACAATAAGGTCTACCATAAGATCGACGCGCTTTCGGGGAGCGTCGCGACTCTTCGCGCGGAAGGCGTGAAGTACAACGAAATCGCCGAGGTCGAATCGCGCGCCGGCACCTCGCTCGCGCAGGTCATCAAACTCGACGGCGACAATGTGACGCTTCAGATATTCGCCGGCGCCCGCGGCGTCGACACCTCGGCGCGCGTCCGCTTCCTCGGCGAGACGATGAAGGTTCCTTTCTCGGACGCGCTCCTCGGGCGCGCGTTCACCGGCGCCGGCGTCCCGCGCGACGGCGGACCCGCGATCGACGAGAACCCCTCGCCGATCGGCCAGCCCTCCGTCAACCCGGCGAAGCGCATCATGCCGAACAAGATGGTGAGGACGAACATCCCGATGATCGACCTCTTCAACTCGCTCGTCAAGTCCCAGAAGCTCCCGATCTTCGCCCGCGCCGGCGAACCGTACAACGAGCTTCTCGCGCGTATCGCGCTCCAGGCCGACTCCGACGTCATCATCATCGGCGGCATGGGCCTCAAGTACGACGAGTACCTGAAGTTCCGCTCGACCCTCGACGAATCGGGCGCGCTCGCGAAGACGGTGATGTTCGTCCACACCGCGGCCGATCCGACGGTCGAGTGCATGCTCGTCCCCGACGTCTCGCTCGCGGTCGCGGAGAAGTTCGCCTTGAAGGGCAAGGACGTTCTCGTCCTCCTTACCGACATGACCTCGTTCGCCGACGCGATGAAGGAAATCGCGATTACGATGGAGCAGATCCCCTCGAACCGCGGCTATCCGGGCGACCTCTACTCCCAGCTCGCCTCGCGCTACGAGAAGGCGGTCGACTTCGACGGCGCCGGCTCGATCACGATTCTCGCAGTGACGACGATGCCCGGCGATGACGTCACCCACCCGGTCCCGGACAACACCGGCTACATCACCGAGGGCCAGTTCTATCTCCGTAACGGTCGCATCGAACCGTTCGGCTCGCTCTCGCGTCTTAAACAGCAGGTCAACAAGAACACCCGCGAGGATCACCGCACCGTCATGGACGCGATGATCAAGCTCTACGCCCAGTACAAGGAGACGGTCGAGAAGCAGTCGATGGGCTTCAAGATGTCCGCCTGGGATACGAAGCTCCTCAAGTACGGCGCCGCGTTCGAGAAGAACATGATGGATCTCTCCGTCAACATTCCGCTTGAAGACGCGCTCGATCTCGGCTGGAAGATCCTCGCCGAGAATTTCGACAAGGGCGAAGTCGGCATTCCTTCGAAGCTCTCCGACAAGTTCTGGCCCAAGGCCTGAGAACGACGAAGAGTGGCACAAATGTACGCGGCCCGCCGGATTCCGGCGGGCCGCGTCCGCTATACTTTAGGATAGTGCGGAACGAGTTGCGGCTATGGTAGAATGGTGGCATGAAAATACACTTCTCAGTTTCCGCCATCGTTATCGCTCTTTCTGTCGGTACGCTCTCCGCGTACGAGCGGAATATGAACGTCGACTGGCGTTTCGCCAAGATCGGCGAGAAAATCTACGGACTCGACGCCGCGCTCGAGCGGCTTAAGGATGTCAGGAGTGATGCGTGGGAGACGGTATCCGTTCCACACTGCGTCAACGCGACCGACTCCTATGACGGGCACGCCCTTGACGCAGGCGAGAAAGAGCTCTTCCGCGGCTGGATGTGCTACGAGAAGACGATCACGGTGCCGGAGGGGAAGCATTTCTTCCTCGAGTTCGAGACGGTCAGGAACTCGGTCTATCTCTGGGTGAACGACCGCTTCGCGGGCTTCTACGAGGCGGGCGTCACCGCGAGCGGCTACGACATTACGCCGTTCGTGAAGCCGGGCGCGGAGGCGAAGATCCGCGTCGTCACAGAAAACACGGGGAGCCGCGGGAGCGACTGCTACATGAAGGAGATGAAGGAGAGACCCGGCGACTGGGGCGGCGAGGAGTTCCAGTGGAGCGGCACCGATTTCAATCCGATCCAGGGCGGTCTTGTCGGCAATGTGAAGCTCCATGTGAAGGAGAACGACTCGTACATCACGCTCCCCCTGTGGAATTCGCTTAGAACGAAGGGCGTGTATGTGTGGTATGATGGCGAGGTGCATGTCGAGGCGGAGGTGGTGGAGAATTCGTCGATTCGTCGATTTGTCGATTCGTCGATTGATTCGGGATACAGGTTGAAGGTTGAGATTGACGGGCAGAGCTTTGAGGGACGTATCGATGATTGCCACGGCAGGATCGAGGGGTTGAAGTTGTGGAGCCCGGATCATCCGTGGCTCTATGACGTGAAGGTCTCATTGCTGGCTGTTTCCGAATCGACGAATCGACGAATCGACGAATTGACGATTCGTACCGGATTCAGAACGACGGAATTCCGGCCTGGCGAGGGACTTTTTGTGAACGGCGTGAAGACATGGCTCCCCGGCTACGCGCAGCGTTCGACCGACAGCTGGGCCGCGATCGGCTACGCGCCCGACTGGATGCAGGATTTCGACGCGGAGCTCATCAGGGAGTCGGGCGCGAAGTTCGTCCGCTGGATGCACGTCGCGCCGAAGCCGGGCCCGGTGAGGGCTTTCGACAAGGCGGGCGTCGTCTGCGTCTGCCCGGCGGGCGACAAGGAACGCGAGGCGAAGGGTCGACAGTGGGAGCAGCGCGTCGAGGCGATGCGCGGGGCGATCGTTTATTTTCGGAATTCGCCTTCGGTTTTTTTCTGGGAGGCCGGCAACAATCAGATCTCCGCGGAGCACATGCGCGAGATGCGGCTTTTGAAGGAACGGCTTGATCCGCACGGCGGCAGGTTCATGGGCTGCCGGACGCTGAGCACAGTCGACCAGATCAAGGAGGCGGAGTACGTCGGGACGATGATCCACCGCCTCGACACCGCGGCGTACGCGTCGATGGAGAAGGCGGGGCGGTTCCTCCCGATGGTCGAGACCGAATACTGCCGCGAGGAGTCGGCGCGCCGGCTCTGGGACCGCTACTCGCCGCCCGATTACAACTTCAACTGCGTGCGGCTCGCATCGGGCGCGAAGCAGTGGATGTACAACTGCTATGACGAGACCCAGGAGGATTACGCGCTCTCGAACGCGTCGACCGCGGACGGCTACGCGTACTTCTACGGGAACCGCGTCGGCGGCCGGCTCGGTCAGTATTATGTCGCCTCGGCGATGCTATGTTGGTCGGACTCGAACCAGCACGGACGCAACTCGAACACTGAAAACTGCCGCTCGTCGGGGCGTGTCGACGCGGTCAGAATTCCGAAGGAGAATTTCTACGTCCACCAGGTCTTTTACGCGAACGAGCCGAAGGTGAAGATACTCGGCCACTGGAACTATCCGAAACTCGGGCCCGACACCTACTGGTATAATGAGAAGGTGAATGACGGTAACGAGATCAGCTACACCGGGGCGCGGAAGCAGCGCGACCCGCTCCACAAGACCGTCTACGTGATGGGCTCATTGTACGTCGATACGGTCGAACTCTTCGTGAACGGGAAGTCGAAGGGCAGGGCGAATGTGAAAGGGCTTTTCGATTTCGAGTTCAGGAGCATCGACGTCACCGAATCGGGTGTCGTCGAGGCGGTCGGTTACGACAGGGACGGCAGGGAAGTCTGCCGCGACCGGATCGAGACCGCGGGCGAAGCGACGAAACTCGAGATGGCGGTCACTACCGGCCCGAAGGGACTTCTCGCGGACGGCGCCGATATCGCGATCGTCGACCTTCGCCTCGTCGACGCCGCCGGCCGCGTCCTCCCGCTCGCCTCGGACCGCGTCGAATTTGATATGTCCTTCGTCCCATCAGCTTCTGAATCGACGAATCGACGAATCGACGAATCGACGAATTTCGCTCCCCGTTTCGTCGGCGGCTGGAATTCGGGAACCTTTGGCGAGACTTCGCCGATCGGGAAGAACTGGGTGAAGCTCGAGAACGGTGTCAACCGTGTCTTCGTCCGTGCGGGCCGCTCCGCCGGCGAGATCGTGCTTCGTGCTGCGTGCGTATCCCCCGAGCGAAGCGAGTCGCCGAAGGCGAGGTCAATCCCGGGGCGCGTGCATCGTGCTGAGGTGAAGATTCCGGTGAGCCCAATCACGGTCGAGGGCGGCCTCGCGGCCGACCCGCCCCAGTCCCGCCCGATGAACGTAACCAATAATGCTTCATGCTTCATGCTTCATGCGTCGAGGGGGCGCCGCAGGGCCCCCACGCCCGCGGTGCCGCGGGGGGGCCCCAGCCCGGGGCGGGGGACGGGAGGGCCGGGGGTTTACCCCAGGGG